>ENA-UERZ01000850-UERZ01000850.1-human-gut-metagenome-genome-assembly--contig:-NODE-850-length-26878-cov-5.731241_pt1 | contig 26878 bp, 19 predicted proteins | sample MGYA00242997_ERZ507998 | MGnify/ENA primary metagenome ERZ507998 (study PRJEB26167, sample SAMN06115470) | human gut metagenome | host: Homo sapiens | place: China:Henan | collected 2016-06-23 | study... | reverse complement strand
CCATGCCCCACTTTTATGGACAGATCGATTTATTTGAGCTTGATGGTCATGAGCAGCTCGCCCGCCTTGACGGAGGAGCCCTCCTGGATGAGGACCTGGTCCACGGTGCCGGCCTTGCGGGCCACCACGCTGGTCTCCATCTTCATGGCCTCGATAACGGCCACCACCTGGTTCTCCTCCACGGCGTCGCCGGGCTTGACGCTCACCTTGGAGACCATGCCGGGGATGGACGCGCCGATCTGGCTCTTGTCCTCGGGGTCGGCCATGGTGACCGGACGCACCTGGGAGACCGCGTGCTTATCGGGCACGGCCACCTCCCGGCGCATACCGTTGAGCTCGAACTGCACGTTGCGGGTGCCGTCCTCGTTCAGGTCGCCCAGGCCCAGGTACTTGATGACCAGGGTCTTGCCGTCCTCGATGTTGATCTTGTTGGTCTCGCCCAGGGCCAGACCGTTGAAGAACACATGGCTGCCCATGCGCATGATGTAGCCGTACTCCTTCCGGTGGCGGCAGAATTCCTCCACCACCTTGGGGTAGAGGCACCAGGAGATGACGGTGCGGTCGGAGGCCTCGGGGTAGAACTTCTGGACCTCTTCCCGGGCCTTCTCGAAGTCGATGGGCTCCAGCAGCTCGCCGGGGCGGCAGGTGATGGGCGCATCCCCCTTGAGGACCACCTTCTGGAGATCTTCCGGGAAGCCCCAGGCGGGCTGGCCCATCATGCCCTTGAAGTAGGACACCACCGAGTCGGGGAAGGTGAGGGCCTCGCCCCGCTCCACGACGTTCTCGGGGGTGAGCTGGTTCTGCACCATGAAGATGGCCAGGTCGCCCACCATCTTGGAAGAGGGGGTCACCTTCACGATGTCACCCAGCATGTGGTTGACCTTCACATACATCTCCTTGACGTCCTCGAACTGATGGCCCAGGCCCAGGCTCTCCACCTGGCTCTTGAGGTTGGTGTACTGGCCGCCAGGCATCTCGTAGCGGTAGATGTCGGTGGAGGGGTTCTTGATCCCGGCCTCGAAGTTCTCGTAACGCAGGCGCACGTCGGCCCAGTAGTCGGAGAGCTTCTGGAGCTTTTCGGGGTCAAGACCGGTATCCCGCGCCTGCCCCTGGAGGGCGGAGACCACCGCGTTCATGGAGGGCTGGCTGGTCATGGAGGACATGGAGTCGATGGCGCAGTCCACGATGTCCACGCCGGCCTCGGCAGCCATCAGGTAGGCGGCCACCTGGTTGCCCGAGGTGTCGTGGGTGTGCAGGTGGATGGGCAGGCCCACCTCGTTCTTGAGGGTGGTGACCAGCTTCTTGGCGGCGTAGGGCTTCAGGAGGCCGGACATATCCTTGATGCACAGCATGTGGGCGCCCCGGCGCTCCAGCTCCTTGGCCATCTTTACATAGTAATCCAGGGTGTATTTGTCCCGCTTGGGATCCAGGATGTCGCCGGTGTAGCAGAGGGTGGCCTCGCAGAGCTTGCCCTGCTTGAGGACCTCGTCCATGGCCACCTCCATACCGGGGATCCAGTTCAGGGAGTCGAAGACCCGGAACACGTCGATGCCGGTGCGGGCGGCCTCCCGGACGAAGGCCCGGATGAGGTTGTCGGGGTAGTTGGTGTAGCCCACGGCGTTGGCGCCCCGCAGGAGCATTTGGAAGGGGATGTTGGGGATCTTCTCCCGCAGCATCTCCAGCCGCTCCCAGGGGGATTCGTGGAGGAAGCGGTAGGCCACATCGAAGGTGGCGCCGCCCCACATCTCCAGAGAGAAGCAGTCGTTCAGGATCTCGGCAGTGCCCTCGGCCCCCTTGAGCATATCCCGGGTGCGCACCCGGGTGGAGAGGAGGGACTGGTGGGCGTCGCGCATGGTGGTGTCGGTGATGAGGAGCTTCTTCTGGTCCAGCACCCAGTCCCGCACAGCCTCGGGGCCCTTAGCGTCCAGAAGCTGTTTGAGGCCGGAGCACTTGGGCGGGGTGTGCTCGAAGGGCGGGAAGCGGGGGATGTCCCGCTGGACCCGCTCGGCGGAGGGATTATCCACCTGGATCTGAGCGATGTACTTGAGCACCTTGGTGGCCCGGTCCCGGCTGTTCTCAAACTCGAAGAGCTCGGGGGTCTCGTCGATGAACTTGGTGTGGCACCTGCCCGCGCGGAAGGTGGGGTGGTTGAGGATGTTGGTGACGAAGGGGATGTTGGTCTTGACGCCGCGGACATGCTCCTCGCTGATGGCCCGCAGAGCCTTGCGGCAGACCGCCTCAAAGGTGGAGTCCCAGGAGGTCACCTTGACCAGCAGGGAGTCGTAGTAGGGGGAGATCACCGCGCCGGTGTAGGCGTTGCCGCCGTCCAGACGCACGCCGAAGCCGCCGCCGGAGCGGTAGGAGGTGATCTTGCCGGTGTCGGGGGCAAAGTGGTTGGCCGGGTCCTCGGTGGTGACACGGCACTGGATGGCGTAGCCGTTCATCTTCAGGTCGCTCTGGCTGGCCATGCCGATCTCGGGGGTGGAGAGGGGCTTGCCCTCGGCAATGAGGATCTGGGCCCGGACCAGGTCGACGCCGGTGACCATCTCGGTGACCGTGTGCTCCACCTGGATGCGGGGATTCATCTCAATGAAATAGTGGTTGCCGTCCCTGTCCACCAGGAACTCCACCGTGCCGGCCGAGACATAGCCCACATGCTTGGCCACCTTGACGGCGTCCTCGTAGAGGGCCTGACGGGTCTTTTCGGGCACCGACCAGGCGGGAGCGAACTCCACCACCTTCTGGTAGCGGCGCTGGAGGGAGCAGTCACGCTCGCCCAGGTGGACCACGTTGCCGTACTGGTCGCCCAGGATCTGCACCTCAATGTGCTTGGGCTCCACCAGGTACTTCTCGATGAAGATGTCCTCGTTGCCGAAGGCCTTCTTGGCCTCGCTCTTGACCAGCTCGAAGGCGGGCTTGACCTCCTCAGGGCGGTCGCAGCGGCGCATGCCGCGGCCGCCGCCGCCGCCGGCGGCCTTGAGGATGATGGGGAAGCCGTAGGAGACGGCCTTCTCCAGCGCCTCGTCCCCGTCCTTCAGGGGCTGGGTGGAGCCGGGGATGGTGGGGACGCGGCAGGCCTGGGCGATGGCCTTGGCGGTGAGCTTGTCGCCCATCTGGCCCAGGATCTTGGAGGAGGGGCCGATGAAGGCGATCCCCGCCTCCTCACAGGCCCGGGCGAAGTCGGCGTTCTCGCTCAGGAAGCCGTAGCCGGGGTGGATGGCATCCACATTGCGCCGCTTGGCCAGGTCGATGATCGCGGGGATGTCCAGGTAGGCGCCCAGGGGGCTCTTATTCTCCCCGACGAGATAGGCCTCGTCCGCCCGGGTGCGGAAGAGACTGTATGTATCCTCATTGGAATAGATGGCCACCGTGTGGAGTCCCAGGTCGTAGCAGGCGCGGAAGACGCGGATGGCGATCTCGCCGCGGTTTGCCACCAGGACCTTTCCAAAGGAGTGTTCTGCCATGGGGAATACCGTCCTTTCTTGCATTAATATGCAGGAATTCCTGCAATACCTTGCTGCGAATTCATGGAGCACTTCGGTGAATCTGCCTGTATTTCCTGCAAAACAGCCATTTGTTTTACGAATATTATAAGTCGAGATGTTTTGATTTGCAATAATTTTATGTCAAAATTGCATCTTTGGCAGAAGAGACAGGATTCCGTTCCGAAAGGAAGAAACCCTTGGGAAAAACCACCAGAGTCTCCCCGGGACGGGGACGGCCTTGCCGCTGTCCGATGATTTGTGGTAAACTAAAGGATATTGCCCGGGGAGAGGAGGGATCGGTATGGAACTGACCCTGGGTTCCGGCCTGCGGGAACTGCCCGGGATCGGGGAGGCGCGGGCGTCCCGGCTGGAGAAGCTGGGCCTGGCCACGGTGGAGGATCTGCTGCGCTATTTTCCCCGGGACTATGAGGACCGGCGGCAGCGCTATACCATTGCCGCGGCCCCGGTGGAGCTCCCTGTGTGCGTGGCCGCCATGGTGGCCGAGCCCCCCCGCCGCTCCTATATCCGCAAGGGGCTGGAGCTGACCAAGGCGCGGGTAGTGGACGCCCGCGGCTCCATGGAGCTCACGTTCTTCAACCAGAGCTATGTGAAAAATGCCCTGGTCCCAGGGGAGAGCTATATCTTCTATGGCATGGTGGAGGGCCTGCCCCCCCGCCGGCGCATGACCAACCCGGTCTTTGAGCCGGAGGACCGCCCCCGCTTCACCGGGCGGATCATGCCCATCTACCCCCTGACGGCGGGGATCTCCAATAACCTGCTCTCGGGGCTCGCCCTCCGGTGCGTTCAGGACTGCGCCCAGGCGATGCCGGAGATCCTCCCCTTCCGGGTGCGGCAGGCCCACGCCCTGGCCGCCTGCGGCTACTCCTATCAGAACATCCACTTTCCCGCCTCGGAGGAGGCCCTGGCCCTGGCCCGGCGGCGGCTCATCTTTGAGGAGCTCTTCTACCTCTCCTGCGGCCTGGCCTTTCTCCGCTCCCGGCGGGAGGGGGCCTCCGGCCCCGTCTTCCGGCGGGAGCGCCTGGAGCCCTTTTTTGACCTGCTCCCCTTTTCCCTCACCGAGGCCCAGCGCCGGGCCATCCGGGAGGCGGCGGAGGACTGCGCCTCGGGCCGCCCCATGAACCGGCTGGTCCAGGGCGATGTGGGCTCGGGCAAGACCATGGTGGCGGCGGCCTGCTGCTTCCTGGCCTGGAAATCCGGGTGGCAGGCCGCCCTGATGGCCCCCACCGAGATCCTGGCCGAACAGCACTTCCGCACCCTGTCAGGGGTGCTCGCCCCGGCGGGGCTGCGGGTGGGGCTACTCACCGGCTCCCTGCGCGCCGGCGAGAAGAAAAAGGTCCGCGCCGCCCTGGCCGCCGGGGAGATCGACCTGCTGGTGGGCACCCACGCCATCCTCTCCGCGGGGGTGGAGTTCGCCCGGCTGGGCCTGGTGGTCACCGACGAGCAGCACCGCTTCGGCGTGGGGCAGCGCTCCGCCCTGGCGGCCAAGGGGGGCGGGCTCTCCCCCCATGTGCTGGTTATGTCGGCCACCCCGATCCCGCGTACTCTGGCCCTCATCATCTATGGGGACCTGGATGTGAGCGTCATCGACGAGCTTCCACCCGGACGCACCCCGGTGGAGACCTTCCTGGTGGGGGAGGACAAGCGGACGCGCATGTATCAGTTCGTCCGCCGGCAGGTGGCCGAGGGGCGGCAGGTCTACATCGTCTGCCCCGCGGTGGAGGAGGTCCAGCCCTCCCCCGAGGGGGAGGAGCCGCCCCCCGGCTTTGCCGATCTGAAGGCGGTCACCGCCTACGCCCGGGACCTCCAGGAGCGGGTATTTCCAGACTTGCGGGTGGGCTTTGTCCACGGCAGGCTCAAGCCCAGGGAGAAGGAGGCCGCCATGGCCGCCTTTGCGGGGGGAGCGCTGGACGTGCTGGTCTCCACCACCGTCATCGAGGTGGGGGTGGACGTGCCCAACGCCTCCCTCATCATCGTGGAGAACGCCGACCGGTTCGGCCTCTCCCAGCTCCACCAGCTCCGGGGCCGGGTGGGCCGGGGGAGGCACCAGTCCTACTGCGTGCTCATCACCTCCAACCGGAACCAGGAGACCCGGGCCCGGCTCAAGGTCCTCACCCGGACCACCGACGGCTTCCGCATCTCGGAGGAGGACCTGAAGCTCCGGGGACCCGGCGACTTTTTCGGCAAGCGGCAGCACGGCCTGCCCCAGATGCGCATTGCCGACCTGGCCGGGGACACCCGCCTGCTCAAGGAGGCCCAGGAGGCCGCCCAGGCCCTTCTGGCCGAGGACCCAGCCCTTGCACGGCCGGAGCACCAGCCCCTGAAGGAGCAGATCCGGCGGCTCTTTACCGAGCATGCCGATATCTTTAATTGACCCAAATTTAGAATTGCACAGGAGGAAATCCATATGTTTGAGATCCGCACCATGACCGCCGCCGACCACGATGTGGTCATGCCGATGGTCCAGACCTTCTACAAGAGTCCCGCCGTGGACCACGACACCGATCCGGCCATTCTGGAACGCACCTTCCGGGACGCGGTGGACCCGGCCGAGCCCCTCCTCCGGGGGATGCTCCTGGTGGAGGACGGACAGGCTGTGGGCTATGCCTATCTCACCGAGTGCTACTCCTGCGAGGTGGGCGGCCGGTGCGTCTTTTTTGAGGAGATGTACTTCGACCCCGCCTGCCGGGGCAAGGGCTACGGCACCGCCGTGTTCCGCTGGGTGAAGGAGCAGTACCCCAACCATCCCCGCATCCGGCTGGAGGTCACCGATGTGAACGAGGGGGCCATCCGCCTCTACCAGCGGCTGGGATTCCAGTTCCTGGACTACCGGCAGATGGTGCTGGAGGGCGACCTCCAGGCCTGAGCAAATTGTGAGAAAAAGGAGGATCATTTTATGGATCGAATGGAAGCCTGCCGCGCCCTGCGGGGCGATGCGAAGGTACACTACAACTGCGCCCAGGCGGTGCTCGTGCCCTTTGCGGACCAGTGCGGCCTGGACGAGAAGGCCGCCTTCCAGCTGGGGGCCAACTTCGGCGCCGGGATGCGCCACGGTTCCACCTGCGGCGCGGTGACCGGCGCGCTCATGGTACTGGGTCTGGCGGGAAAGGGGAGCGGCGAGGCCACCGAGCTCATGCGCCGCTTCCGGGAGAAAAACCAGGTGCTGGACTGTGCGGGCCTCCTCCAGCGGGCCAAGGAGAACGGCGAGGGGCGCAAGCCCCACTGTGACCGGATGGTCTATAATGCGGTGGAGATCCTTCAGGAGCTGCTGGGGGAGTGAATCCTCCGCGAGGGCGACAGCGGCATTAAGATGGATCATATGGAGGAGGTCCCGTCATGGAAACGATTTTGAATTTTCTTCCCCTGACCCCGGAGGAGCGCGCGGCCTTTGAAGCGGCCGCGCCCGGTGGCGGCCACCCGCTTTTCCCCGGAGGCCCCCGGGGAGGAGTATGCCAGGGCCACCGTTATTCTGGGCTGCGCCCCCACCGGCATGGTGGCCAAGGCCGGGCGGCTGCGCTGGCTCCAGACCTGGAGCGCCGGGGTGGACCCCTACCTGAAGGAGGGGGTGCTGCGGGAGGGGGCCATGCTCACCTCCGCCGTGGGGGCCTACGGCCAGGCGGTGTCCGAGCACATGTTCGCCACCCTGCTGGCCCTGTGCAAGCGCCTGCACCAGTACCGGGACGCTCAGAACCGGAATAGCTGGACCCCGCTGGGGGAGGTCAAGACCCTGGCGGGGGCCACCGTGCTGGTGGCGGGCGCCGGGGACATCGGCTCCTCCTTTGCCCGGCTGGTCAAGGGGATGGGGGCGCATACCGTGGGGCTGCGCCGCTCCCCCGAGCGGGGCGCGGAGGGCATCGACGAGATGCACCCGCTCTCCGCTCTGGACGAGTGGCTGCCCAAGGCGGACGTGGTGGCTCTGGTCCTCCCCCACAGCCCGGAGACCGACCGGCTCATGGACGGCCCCCGCATCGGGCGTATGAAACGGGACGCCATCCTCCTCAACGCTGGACGGGGGAGCGCCGTGGACTGCGGCGCCCTGGCCCGGGCTCTGGAGGAGGGACACCTCTGGGGGGCCGGTCTGGATGTGACCGCTCCGGAGCCTCTGCCCGGGGAGCACCCCCTGTGGCGGGCCGAGCGCTGCCTCATCACCCCCCATGTGGCGGGGGGCGACCACCTCCCCGCCATCCGGGAGCGGCTGGTGGACATCGCGCTGGACAACCTGCGCCGCTATCTGGCCGGAGAACCGCTCCGCAACCGGATGAAATAAGAACACCGCCCGTCTCTTTCGGATGAGGAGACGGGCGGTGTTTTTTTCTCAGGTTATCCACATCAGGAGGGGGTGATGTGGACGGCGGGCGGGGCGTCCAGTCCGGCGATATGGACCCACTTCCAGCTGCGCCAGCGGTGTGTGCACAGGATGCCCCGAAGGATCAGGTCCACGCTCATGGCGATCCACACGCCGGCCAGCCCCAGTTTGCCGTAGAGCACCAGGATGGGCGCCAGGATGATACGCACACCCCACATGCAGATGAGCCCCACTACCATGGGATAGCGCACGTCATGGGCCCCCCGCAGATTGCTGGAGAGCACGATGGACAGAGCGAAGAAGGGTTCGGCAAAGCAGACGATGCGCAGCATCAGGGCGGCCTGCTCCACCACCTGGGGATCAGAGTTGAAGAGGGAGGCAAGCGTCGGGGCGAAGAGGAAGAGAAGGACGGCCAGCGCGGTACAGAGCGCCAGGGCCACCCTGGCTGAAAGGCTGCCGTAGGTCCGGGCGTTCTCCGCCGAGCGGGCCCCCACTGACTGGCCCACCAGGGCCACGCTGGCATAGGAGATGCCGTAGGCCGGGAGATAGCACAGCCCCTCGGCGGTGGTGGCGATCTGGTTGGCCGCCAGGGCCACCGTGCCGATGGAGGCCACCAGGGCCGTCATGACGATCTGTCCCAGGTTGATGGTGGCACGCTCCAGGGCGGAGGGGAGACCCAGGTGGAGGGCCATCCGGATGATGCTGCCGTCCGGGCGGAAGCCCTCCCGGAACCGCACCTGGAAGCGGGGCCCCTGGCGGATCCCCGCGTAGAGAAGCATGGACCCGGCAAAGGCCCAGGCCGCCGCCGAGGCGATGGCCGCTCCGGCCACCCCCAGCCCCGCGCCGGGGACTGTGAGGGAGAGCCCGCCCACCGTCACGGTGCGCGTCTCGTAGATGAGAAAGAAGTTGAGGACCAGGTTGATGAGATTGGCTGAGAAATTGAAGATCAGCGGGGTCTTGGTGTTGCCCATACAGCGCAGGATGGCGGAAAAGATGGCGCTGGCCGCAGCGAAGGGCATACAGAGGGTGTACCAGCGCAGGTAGGCGGTGGCGGTGGGACGGACGGCCTCCTCCGCGCCCAGCCAGACCGGGATGAAGGGGGCCAGCAGCTGGAAGAGAAGAAGGGCGGCCAGCCCGCACACCACCGTGGCCAGAATGCCCTGCCGGATGATGCGCCGGGCCCGCCCGTCGTCCTCCGCGCCGATGGCGTTGGAGACCTGCACCGAATAGCCCACTCCGATCCCGGCCAGGATGCCGTTGATGAGCCAGATGGAGGAGGCGTTCACCGACACCGAGGCGGTGGCCGCCGCTCCCAGCACGCCCACCATGGCGGTATCCACATAGCTGACCATGGTGGCCAGCACCTGTTCGATGATGGCAGGCCAGGAGAGACGCCACATGGTTTTCATGTGTGGGTTGGAGCGGAAGGGACGTAAGGCCATAAGTTCACTCCTAATAGTTAAAAATAAGGTCGAATATACGAAGTGTTTTCGGAATTTCCGGGAAAATCAGAGGGCGGGCTTCTCCACCCCGGTGAGGTCGAAGGCGGGGATGAAGGCGCTCTCGGCGGAGGAGTCCTCCTGGGTGAAGCCCGTGAGACCCAGGGCGTCCATGTACTGCCGGGCGCTGCGGGCCTCGGAGGGGCGCAGCTTCCGGTCGATCTCGGGGAACTCCCCGGCCCGGCCCCAGGGGATGTACTGGCTCATGAGGGAGAAGAGGACCTGACCGGGCGCGAAGTGCTCCGCCACCCAGTCCATAACCTCCTTGGTCTCGCTCAGCCGCCCCGGAAGGATGAGGTGACGGATGATGACCCCGCGCCGGAGCAGGCCATCCCCGTCATAGACGCAGGGGCCGGTCTGGCGGAACATCTCCAGAATGGCGGCGCAGGCCGCCTCCGGATAGTCGGGGGCATCGGAGTAACGCGCCGCCGTCTCGGAGCGGAGGTACTTGAGGTCGGGGAGGTAGACGTCCACCTTCCCCTCCAGGGCGCGGAGGGTCTCCAGCGTGTCATAGCCCCCGGAGTTCCACACCACCGGCACGGGCAGGGGCTCCTCCAGCGCCTGGAGCACCGCGTGGGCAAAGTGGGTGGGATTCACCAGGTCGATGTTGTGGGCTCCCTGGTCGATGAGCTCCTGAAAGATGGCGCGCAGCCGCTCCACGGAGATGGGACGGCCGAAGTTCTCGTGGCTGATGGACTCGTTCTGGCAGAACACGCACCCCAGCGGACAGCCCGAGAAAAAGACCGTGCCCGCGGGCGCCCGAGAGGGGCGGCTCCTCCCATTGATGGAGGGCGGCCCGGGCCACCACCGGAAGGGAGGGCATGGCGCAGCGCCCCTCCCCGCGGGTGTCGGTGCGCAGGGCGGCGCACCTCCGGGGACAGAGATTGCAGATCATGGCGGTCCTTCCTTTCTCATGCCTTCCAGACCTCCCGGCGCTCCGTGCGGCCCATCAGCCAGTCCACCGACACGCCGTAAAAATCCGCGATGTGGAGGAGGGTATCATATTTTGGCTTTCGGCCCAATTCCAGGTCCTGATACCCGCGCATGGAGAGGTGAACTTCCTCTGCTGCTTCGGTCTGAGTCAGTCCGCGTTCCTGGCGGAGCTGACGAATCCGCTGTGAAAACATATGCGGCCTCCTTGACGCACAGTTAACTGTGTGTTAAAATCACAATACACAGTTGACTGTATATTGTGGAGGGATAAATATGTCGCTGATGATTGACTTACTTTACGACTATTTTGTGGGCTATCCCAAGCCGGAGCGCTGGCCGGAGGAGCTGCGGGACAACCCCGTGGACGGACACAGCCGCTACGCCTTCGAGGAGGGCTTCCGGATGGGGGTGCTCCTCATGCTGGAGAGCACCGCCGGGGAGTTACTTCGGCCCTAGATTGCCCTCTTTCCAGTGCTTGCGGCACAGGCCGATATACCGGTCGTTGGCCCCCAGCACCACCTGCTCGCCCTCCTTGAGGACGTTGCCGTGCGCATCAAAGCGGGCGTTGCAGGTGGCCTTCTTGCCGCACCAGCAGATGGTCTTGATCTCCTCGATGATGTCGGCGCAGGAGAGCAGCTCCTGAGAGCCGGGGAAGAGCTCCCCCTTGAAATCGGCCCGCAGGCCGTAGCAGATGACCGGGATGTTCTGGCTATCCACCAGGTCGGTGAGGTAGCGCACCTCCTCCCGGGTGAGAAACTGGGCCTCGTCCACAATGATGCAGGCGTAGGCCTTGAGCTCCTCCGGGGTCTTTTTCCGCAGGTCGGTGAAATAGATGCACGGGTGGCTCAGTCCCGCCCGGGAGGCCACGAAGCGGGCCCCGTCCCGCTGGTCCAGCTCGGGCTTGACCAGGAGGGCGTCCTGCCCCCGCTCCTCGTAATTATAGCGCACCATCAGGGCGTTGGCGGTCTTGCTGGACCCCATCACGCCGTAGCGAAAATACAGCTTTGCCATGGTCGTTCCATTCCCCTGTCTTTCATTTTTATAATATGCCGGTGTGGTCACATGAGCTTCTTGAGCAGGCCAAGGCCCTTGCCCCTGTGGGGCGGGTAGCGCACCGGGATGTCCAGAGAGAGCTTGCGCAGGATGCCCTTCTCATGGGAGAAGGTGCGGTAGCCCCACTCCCCGTGGCAGCGGCCCATGCCGCTCTCCCCGACGCCGCCGAAGGGCAGGTTTCCGTTGGCCAGGTGGACGACGGTGTCGTTGACGCACCCGCCGCCGAAGGGGAGCAGGGCGCTGACGCGGTCCATCCGGTAGTGGTTGCGGGTGAAGAGGTACAGGGCCAGGGGCCGGGGCTTGCTCTGAAGGTGGAGGACGAGCTCGTCCAGATCCTCATAGGGGAGCACCGGCAGGATGGGGCCGAAGATCTCCTCCCCCATGACCGGCATGTCCTCGGTGACGTCCACCAGGACGGTGGGCTCGATGCGCCGGGAAGGGGCGTCCCAGGTCCCGCCGCAGGCGGCGGTTCCCGACTTCATCAGGCCCAGCAGGCGCTCAAAGTGCTTGTCGTTGACGATGCGGGGGAGGTCGGGGCTCTCCAGGGGCCGCTCCCCGTAAAATCGGGTGATGCAGGTCTTGAGCTTCTCCACAAAAAAGTCCCTGGCCTCAGCGGGGACCCACACGTGATCGGGGGCCACACAGGTCTGGCCCGCATTGAGGAATTTGCCCCACGCGATGCGCCGGGCCGCCAGGTCCAGATCGGCGTCGGGGGCCAGGATGGCGGGGGACTTGCCCCCCAGCTCCAGGGCCACGGGGGTCAGATGCCGGGCGGCGGCGACCATGACGGTGCGCCCCACCTCGGTGCTGCCGGTGAAGAAGATGAAGTCAAAGTGCTCTTCCAGCAGGGCGGCGTTCTCGGCCCGGCCGCCCTGGACACAGGCTACATAGCGCTCCTCAAAGACCTCCCCCAGCAGATCGGCCACCGCCTGGGAGGTGGCAGGGGCATAGGCTGAGGGCTTCACCACCGCGGTGCACCCCGCCGCCAGGGCGGAGATGAGGGGGACCAGGGTGAGCTGGAGGGGATAGTTCCAGGGGGAGAGGATGAGGGCCACCCCAAAGGGCTCCCGGTAGACCCGGCTGACGGCGGGGAACTGGGAGAGAGGGGTGGGCGCCCGCCGGGGACGGGCCCATTTCTCCAGGTGCTTCCAGGCGTCCCGGAGCGCGGAGCGGACGATGCCAAGCTCCGTCTCATAGGCCTCAAAGCGGGACTTGCCCAGGTCCTGCTCCAGAGCGGAGAGGAGGGCCTCCTCATGCTGCTCCAGGCCCCGTTTCAGGCGCAGGAGCATCTCCCGGCGAAAGGAGATGCTCCGGGTCAGGCCCTCGTTGAAGTAGCGCCGCTGGGCGGCGGTCAAGGCGGTAACATTCATAGCGGCTCCTTTTCTGTGTGATGTCAGAGGGAGGAACTCAGCCGGGCGGCCACTGCGCCGGAGAAGGCCTGGAAGGCGTTGGGGATGGCATAGACCTCCTCCAGCTCCCGCGCGTCGGCCCACACCCAGCCGCCGGGGAGGGCGTCGTCCGCCGTCTCGGCCAGCAGGGCATGCATGTGCCACTCGATGTGGGAGAAGATGTGCTTTCCCGCGCCCCCCGCTTCCAGAGAGCAGGGGGTGATGCCCCAGTCTTCCAGCGCGGCGGGCCCGGCTTCCACCTCGTTGGGGTACTCCCAGAGTCCCGCCAGCAGGCCCCGCTTGGGGCGGCGGCGGAGGGCCACCCTGCCGCCGTGGAAGAGGAGAAATACCGTGCGCGCCTCCACCCGGCGGGCCTTCTTGGGGGCCTTGACCGGCAGCTCGCAGGTGAGCCCTTCCCGATGGGCGGTGCAGAAGGAAGCGGCGGGGCACTGCCCGCACAGGGGCGCGCCGTTGGGCAGGCACACCAGGGCGCCCAGCTCCATGAGGGCCTGGTTGTAGGCCCCCGGGAATTTTCTGGGCATGGTATCCAGCAGGGCGGCGCGCATCCGGGCCTTGGTGGCGGCGTTCAGAATGTCCCCCCGGTCGCCGGTGATCCGGGCAACTACCCGCAGAACGTTGCCGTCCACCGCGGGGACCGGGATACCGAAGGCGATGGAGGAAATGGCCCCCGCCGTATACTCCCCCACCCCGGCCAGGGAGAGGATCTCCTCATAGGAGGCGGGAAAGACCCCGCCGAATTCCTCCATGATCTGCCGGGCGGCCTTCTGGAGGTTGCGGGCCCGGTTGTAGTAGCCCAGCCCCTGCCAGAGCTTGAGGAGCGTATCCTCCTCCACGGCGGCGAGATGGGCCACGGTGGGGAGCGCGTCCAGAAAACGGCGGTAGTAGTCCAGCACCGCCGCTACCCGGGTCTGCTGGAGCATGATCTCCGAGATCCACACGTGGTAGGGAGTGGGATCGCTGCGCCAGGGGAGCACCCGGGCGTGCTCCTGAAACCACTGGAGCAGGGGGATGGGAAGCTGTTCAAGTTGATTCACGACGGTCCTCCGGGAAAAAGTTTGCTACTCATTTTATCATACCCGCCCCGGGCCTTCAAGAGAGGGCGTGAGGGAAGAAATCTCCAGCAGGCGGAGCAGGTCCGGGGGCAGGGGGGCCGTCCGCTCCAGTCCGGCCCCGGTGATGGGATGGCGCAGGGAGAGAAGCCAGGAATGAAGGGCGGGGCGGGGGATGAGGTGGGGCTCCTCCCGGCCGTAGAGAAAGTCCCCCGTCAGCGGACAGCCCAGGTGGGCCATGTGGAGCCGGATCTGATGGGTGCGCCCGGTCTCCAGCTCCAGGCGTACCAGACTCCGCCCCTCTCCCCGGGAGAGCACCTCATACCGGGTGCGGGCGGGGGCGCCGTCGGGGCGGACCTCCCGCCGGAGGAGGGAGTCCTCCGCCCGGCCGATGGGGGCATCCACCAGTCCCCGGTCGGATGGGGGGCACCCCTCGCATACAGCCAGGTAGACCCGGCGGAAAGCGGGAGTGTGGAGCTGCTCCTTGAGAAGCTCGTGGGCGTGGGCGTGCTTGGCCACGCACATGAGGCCAGAGGTCCCCCGGTCCAGCCGGTTGACCGGGCGAAACCGGGCGATCTGCCCCGACGTTTTGTAATAATAGGCCGCAAAATTACCCAGCGTATGGTCAAAGTGGTCCGGGCTGGGGTGGACCGCCACCCCGGGGGCCTTGTTGAGGAGGAGAATGTCCGCGTCCTCATAGCGGACGTCCAGGGGCCCGGGGGTGGGGACGAGGGTCTCGTCCTCCCCGATGTCCCCCACCAGGACGGAGAGCTGCTGCCCGGAGCGGGCCCGGGCGGTGACAAAGACCGGGACGCCGTCCAGCCGGATGCCCCCGGGGACGCGCTTGGCCCGCTTCACCGAGGTGCCCGAGAGGCCCAGGGTCCGCCGCAGCAGGGCGTCCACAGTGCTCCCATCCTGGGCGGGGGAGACGGTGAGGGCGAGCCGCCGGGGAGAATGATCTTCCGCTTCCATGCCGATTCCTCCTGTCTGGCGTAAGGGATTGCGCCGCTGTGCGGGCGGGCATATGAAGTATAGCAGGGGGGACGGAAAAGTCAAGGCCGCCGCCCCGCCGGATACGGAAGAAGCTGGAAACGCTTTTCAACTGAAGAGAAACAAGGTATAATACAAAAGAAAGACCCTGATTGGACGAGGTGTACCTGTATGGCTGGAAAACTCGGAATCTATATCCACATCCCCTTCTGCCGCAGCAAGTGCGACTACTGCGACTTCTACTCCCTGGCCGGGCGGGAGGGACGGATGGACGACTATCAGAAGGCGCTGGTCGCCCACATCCGGGAGACGGGCCTTCTGGCCCGGGGGCACCAGGTAGATACCATCTATTTTGGAGGAGGCACCCCCAGCTACTACGGCGAGAAGCGCCTGCGGGAGCTGCTGGGCGAGGTCTGCCGCCGGTTTGACGTGGCCCGGGACGCCGAGATCACCGTGGAGTGCAATCCCGACAGCGTGGAGAAGAAGATGCTCTGCCGCCTGCGTCGGGCGGGAGTCAACCGCATCTCCCTGGGGGTGCAGTCCTGCTGCGACCGGGACCTGGAGGGGCTCCACCGGCCCCACACCTTTGCCCAGGCCAAGGCCGCTGTCCAGGCCGCCCGGGAGGCCAAGATCAAAAATGTGAGCCTGGATTTCATCTACGGCCTGCCCAGCCAGAGCATGGAGGCCTGGACGGAGAGCGTGGAGGTCGCCCTCTCTCTGGAGCCGGAGCATCTCTCCTGCTATGGGCTGAAGGTGGAAGAGGGGACCCCTCTCTTCACCCGGGTGGGGCGGGGGGAGGTCCTCCCGGACGACGACATGCAGGCCGACATGTACCTGTGGATGGTGGAGCGGCTGGCCAAGGCCGGATACAAGCAGTATGAGATCTCCAACTTTGCCCGGCCCGGCTTCCAGTCCCGGCACAACCTGAAATACTGGATGGGGCGGCCTTACATCGGCTTTGGGCCGGGGGCCCACTCCGACTTCGGGGGACGGCGCTACTCCTTCGTGCGGGACCTGGACGCCTATATCGAGGGCGTGCTCCACGGCGGGAACATCGTGGACGAGTCCGAGCTGATCCCCCAGCGGGAGCGGGGCGGGGAGTACCTGATGCTCCGCCTGCGCACCACCCGGGGCATTGAGGAGTGGGAGTACCGGCGGGAGTATTTCATGAACTTCGACCCCATCGAGCAGAAGCTGGAGGAGTACGAGCGCCGGGGATGGGCCGCCCGGCAGGACCGGCGGTGGTACTTCACCCCCCAGGGGTTCCTGGTGTCCAACCAGCTCATCGGCGACCTGCTGGAGATTCAGGAGAAGGCGGCCCTGGACACCCTGCTCCCCCGCCTGCGCCGGAACATCCGGGATACGGAACCGGGCCAGCCCTGAGAAAGTCGGCGCGAAAGACGGCTTTCAGTTTACAAATGAGCGGCAATGTGTTAACATAACAAAGTATTGGCGCGCCCGGAGCGGTTTGCCCGGGCGCCTTTTCCCGGTCGGAGAGGGTTCTCTGACCGGCAAGAAATTGGGATTGGATTGGCTGTGAACAGCCAAGGAGGTTTTTTGTACATGAGCATTTGGAGCAAGCGCGCCGCGGCCGCGGCCATGGCCCTGGTCATGGTGGGGAGTACCGCGGCCTCCGCGTCGGTGGCGCTGGGACATGACATCCACAGCGGCGGCGTGGGACTCTCTCACGGAACGGGAGTGGATTTCCAGATCTTCTGGAGCGACACCTATTCCGACCTGCGCACGGAGAACTATCTGACCTATACCCCCAGCGCCGACGTGCGGCCCACCCTGGCCTACGGCAAGAGCATCACCAGCCGGGAGACCCTCACCTCCATGGCCAAGACCCTGGAGAACCAGGGCAAGCGGGTGGTGGGCGGCATCAATGGAGGCTACTACTCCTTTTCCACCGGCGCGCCCGAGGGCGTCATCATCACCGACGGCATCCTGCGCTCCACCCCGTCGGCGGACAGCTCCCAGGGGGGCGGCTCCTGGTACTACGGCATCGGCTTCCGGGAGGACGGGACGGCCTTCATCGGCCAGCCCAAGATTGCCGTCCGGGCCAGCTTCGGGGGCAAGACCTACAACATCGCCGGCGGCCTCAACAAGGTGCGCAGCGATAATGGGGGCTATGTGCTCCTCAACAGCGATTTCGGCAGCACCACCGGCAACACCAGCGCGGGCGTGGATGTGATCCTGACCCCCGTGCTGGACGGGGTGGGGGAGACCGTCACCCGGGAGGACGGAGCGGTCCTCACCCGGCGGGAGGCCCCTGCCGTCATGAGCCGCATGACCTTCACAGTGGACCAGGTGGTGGAATCCACCTCCTCCACAGCCATCCCCAGCGGGAAATATGTCCTCACGGTCAACAACAAGAGCGGCGAGGCCGCCACCGCGCCCCTCAAGGCCCTGAAGGCCGGGGATACGGTTGAGGTGGACTTTGCCACCGGCGACACCCGGTGGACTGAGGCGGTGGAGGCCACCGGCGCGCCCAGCCGCCTGGTGAACGCCGGACAGGTGGACTATGCCAGCTTCAACAGCGACCCCAATGCCAAGACCCGCCGGGCCCGCACCGCCATCGGCCTGAAGGAGGACGGCAGCGTCCTCTTCTACACCATTGACGGGGACCAGTCCGGGTACAGTGTGGGCGCGACGCTGGAGCAGGTGGCTATGCGCCTGATCGAGCTGGGCTGTGTGGAGGCGGTGGCCCTGGACGGAGGCGGCTCCACCACCCTGGGGGCCACCTATCCCGGTGAGAGCACCCTGGGTGTGGTGAACAAGCCCTCGGGCGGCTCCCAGCGGGCCAACAGCACTGCCATTTTCCTCACCACCACGCTGACGGCGACCGGGGTCCTGGGTTCCTACTATGTTACGCCAAGCGACGCCATGCTCCTCGCAGGCAGCAGCGTCCAGCTCTCCGCCCAGGCGCTGGACACCGCCTACTATCCCATGAGCAACGCCGCGCCGGTGAGCTACTCCATCCAGAACGGGGACGGGCTCATCACCACGGACGGCGTCTTTACCGCCGGGAGCGAGAGCGGAACCGCCAAGGTCACCGCCAGCGGCGGCGGCGCGGAGGGGAGCGCCACCATGACGGTGGTCAAGACCCCCGATTCCATCTCCCTGCGGAATGAGGCCAGCGGAAAGGCCATGACCGCCCTCAATGTGGCTCCCAGAGAGCAGGTCAACCTGAAGGCCGACGCGGTCTACCGGAAGCTCGCCCTGGTCTCCCAGGACGGCAGCTATACCTGGACCTGTGACCCGGCGGTGGGAAGCGTGGACCCCAACGGCGTCTTTACCGCCGGGAGCGAGGGGGCCGGCGGCACCCTCACCGTGAGCGCCGGCGGGAAGAGTGTGAGCATTCCCGTCAGCGTGGCCGGACACATCCTGCCCCTGGAGGACTGTGAGGGCGACCTCTCCGCCTTTGTGAGCGGCGAGACCGTCACCGCGTCCCCCGAGACGGGACTGGAGCACGTGCGCTTTGGCCGGCAGAGCGTGCGTCTGGACTATGACGCGGCGCAGAACGGCACCGCCGCGCTGAGCGTGAACCTGCCCATTGCCGACGGCGAGCGCAGGCTGGACCTGTGGGTCTACGGCGACGGCTCGGGCAACAGCCTGACCGCCAGCGTGACGGTGGGCAGCGGCGAGGGAGCCGCGGTGGAGCCCGTGGTCCTCACCGGGCTGGACTTCACCGGCTGGAAAAAGGTTTCGGTGGAGCTGCCCCAGGGCGCTGCCGCCCTGAGCGGACTGAACATCATCTACGGCGGCGGAGCGCAGAGCCAGGGCGCCATCTGGGTGGACCAGCTGACCACCGCCAACCAGCAGATGGAGGACACCGCCGCACCCGATGTGACGGTCAAGGTCTCGGGAAGCCAGCTTACCGCCACCGTCACCGACGATGTGGATCAGACCATTTATGCCAAAAACGTGGAGGTCACCTATGACGGCGCGCCCCTGGAAATGACCTGGAACGAGAGCGCCAACAGCCTGAGCGCCACCCTGCCCGCCGCCGACGGGAAGGCCCACCGGGTCACCGTGACCGCCAGCGACGCCAGCGGCAACCGGGCCCGGGCCTCTGCGGACATCGCCCCCAACGCCGACCACGCCAATGTCTTTACCGACATGACGGGGCACTGGGCGGCCAAGTACGCCACCTACCTCTACGATACCGGCGTGACCTCCGGCACTGGGGCAGCGGGTGAGCCCCTCACCTTTGCCCCTGACCGGAACATCACCCGGGGCGAGTTCTTTGCCCTGGTGGCCCGCTGGCTGGATCTGGATCTGGAGCAGTACGCCGGTGTGGAGCTGCCCTTTGCCGACGCGGATCAGGCCCCGGCCTGGGCTCTGGGAGAGATCAAGGCCATGTACAGCCTGGGCATCCTCAGCGGCAGTGAGAACGGCGGGAAGCGCTACCTGAACGCCAATGCCAACATCAGCCGGGTGGAGGTCATGACCATTCTGGGCCGCACCCAGGCCAAGGGGTATGAGGCCCCCGCCCTCACCGCAGCCGACGCGGGAGATGTGCCCGCCTGGGCCCTGGACTATGTCCGCATCCTGGTGGGGCAGGGCGTGGTGTCGGGATACGGAAACAAGCTCAACCCCAACCAGTCCATCACCCGCGGCGAAGTGGCCACCATGCTCTATACCATGCGCTGAGCCTCTCATAGGAACAGGAAAGAGGAGCACCTGAAGGGGTGCTCCTCTTCTGGCGTAAATCCCCATTGTAAAAGGGGAAAAGAAGCCGGTATAATGGGGGAGAAGATACGGCAGGAGGGATGATGGATATGTATTCGCTCATCGCGCTGGACATCGACGGGACCCTCATCGGCCCGGACGGCCGGGTGAGTTCCGCAAACCGGAGGGCGGTTGCCCGGGCCAGGGAGGCAGGGGTGCGGGTGGTGCTGTGCACCGGCCGCTCCTGGCAGGAGTCGGAGGATGTGGCCGACCAGGCCGGGTGCGACCGCGTGCTGGTCTGTCAGGGGGGCGCGGCCCTGGCCGATCTGGACCAGCGGCGCAACACCCGCCGCTGGGACATCCACCGGGAGACCGGGCGGGCCCTGGTAGAGCGGCTGGAGCGGGAGGAGCTGGGCCTGATGCTCTTCGCGGGAGAGGAGCTGCTGGTCAATCCACGGGGAGAGGAGATCTTCCGCACCTATCCCAGCGCCGGGTTCCACCGGTGCAAGCGGGTGGAGGCCCGCCCCGGCGCGGTGCTGGAGCGGGAGGGGCTGCCCCTGAGCAAGATCTATGCCCAGGGCGCGCCGGAGACCTTTCCGTCCCTGCTGAAGGAGCTGGGCAGGTGCCGTGAGGTAGAGCTGACCTCTTCCGCGCCCTATAATTTTGAGATCGTCCCCGCCGGCGTGGACAAGGGGACCAGCCTGGCCGCTCTGGCCGGAGTGCTGGGACTCGGTCTGGAGGATTGCGCCGCCATCGGCGACAGCGACAACGACCGGGGCATGCTGGCGGCGGTGGGCATGCCCATCGCCATGGGCAACGCCGCGGAGGAGATCCGCGCCCTGGCGCGCCGGGTCACCGCCAGCAACCGGGAGGACGGCGTGGCAAAAGCCATCGGACGCCTGCTGGAAGAGGGATAAGGGCAAGAGAGCGGCCCGGGACGGTAATACCGTCCCGGGCCGCTGGCATTGTTAGGGCGATTCCGCCTCCGGCGGAGCGCCGGCCGGGCGGAGGAACCGCCGGCAGAACTCCTCCGCGGGGAGGGGGTGGGAGAAGTAGTATCCCTGCACCATGTCGCAGGGATAGCGCTCGAGGAATTCAAGCTGCTCCTGGGTGGAGATCCCCTCGGCCACCGTCTTGAGCCCCAGGCGGCGGGCCAGCTGAAGGACGGACTCCACCACAATGGCGGTGCGGGGACACTCCGGCTGGGCACGCAGCCCGTCAAAGAGCGATTTATCCAGCTTGATGGTGTCCACCTGGACCTGTTGGAGCATATAGAGGGTGGAGTAGCCGCTGCCGAAATCGTCAATGGAGCACTGGAAGCCCATCTGGTGCATGGCCTCCACCACCTCGGAGAAGAAGGCGGGATTCTCCCCCATCATGGTCTCGGTGAGTTCAAACTCCAGCAGAGAGGGAGGGATCCCATAGCGCTCCCGGATGGCCTGGTAGCCGGCGAGGGTACCTGCGGCCAGGTTGGCCCGGGAGAGGTTCACCGAGATGGGCACCGGCTCCAGTCCGGCGTCCAGCCACTGGCGCAGCTGGATACAGCTCTGCTCAAACATATACCGGTCCAGCCGGGTGATAAAACCGTTGCGCTCAAAGTACGGGATAAAGGAGTCCGGGCGGAAAAAGGCCTGCTCCCCGTCCTGCCAGCGGACCAGGGCCTCCGCCCCCACCACCCGGCGGCCGGCCAGGGAGAATTTGGGCTGGAGATAGATCTTGAAGTCGCCGTTCTCCAGCGCGCGCTCCATCTGATTGCAGATGTTCTGCTCCCGCAGGCGCTGCTCCTGGTCCTCCGGACGGTACCAGGCACAGGTGGAGAGCTTGTCTGTGGAGTGCTGCCGTGCCCGCTTCCGGGCCAGGTTGGCTTGGTCCAACAGATCGGAGAGGGGATGGGGCGGATCGTTGACCAGACACAGGCCGATGGTGAGATGGAGGTAGTAGGGGGTGGGCGTGTGCTCGTTGAAGCGGTTGACATGGCGGGCCATCTCCTCCAGCCGGGCCTCCAGCGCGGCGGGAAGGTCCGCGTGAAGGAGGAGAAGGAATTGATCCTGGGTGTCCCGGGCCACCAGCTCTCCGGGCTGGAGGCGGTCCTGGAAGGAGCGGCACAGGTGGGAGAGGACCCGGTCCCCCGCGCTCTCTCCAAAAATCCGGTTGACCAGACCAAAGGCCTGGATATCCGCGCTGACCAGGACATAGAAGGCGGGAGGGGCCTCCGGGAGGATCTTTTCCACCCGCATGGAGAAGCGCAGGGCATTGTCCCCCCCGGTGACGGGATCGGAGAAGGCCAGCTGCTCCAGCAGCTGGGTATGCCGCTGCTGCGCCCGGCGGAAAAAGTACAGGAACAGCAGGAAGGCCGCCCCCAGCAGGAAGCACAGAAGGATTCCCAGCAGCATGGCCTGGGAGAGGGAGCGGTTCATGCTCTCCAGCGGCGTACGCAGCAGCAAAAACCAGTTCCCGAACGGAAGGGGGAAGTAGGTGATGGCCGCCTCCTCCGCCGTGTTGTGATAGTAAAAGATGCCCTGGCGGCCCTCAGAGAGGTCGGAGCGAAGCTGCTCCAGGGAACAGTCCCGCTCGGGCACGGTGCGGGAGAGAAGGTCAAAGACATTTTCGCCCCACTGCTCCGAGAGAATGATGGAGCCGTCAGACTCTACAATGGTGATGCGGTCGGACTGGTTCTGGGGAAACCAGCGGGTCACAAACCGCTGGGTGTCCCGCTAGATGAGGGCGCCCAGAATGGAGTTGTCGTGGCCTACGATGGGCACGGCGTACACCAGATACTCGGTCTGGTCGTCCAGGGAGAATTCCTGGCTGATCGCCAGTACTTCGGAGCCCTGGAGGGCCTGCTCCACAATGGAGTTGCCCGCCATGGAAAACGAATTGCCGTTGGTGAGGTAGAGCGTCCCGTCCGGCTCGGCCAGCGCCAGCTTGTCCAGGGTCTGCCCACCGGCCAGATTGCGCAGGTGGGTCAGCCGATTCTCACGGTTCGACAGGTTGGCGCAGGTCTCGGCCGTCAGATTCAGGTTATAAAAATCCTCTTCGACCCGGCTGGTCACCGTGAGAACGGCGTTCTTCGCATTTTCCAGGAGATACTGGTCGGTATCCGAGCGCATCAGGTGGAGTACACGCAGCGTATAGGCCGTAGCACATCCGATCACGGCCAGACAGACCAGCACCAGCGCGGCAGCGGTCCAGGTCCGGGATTTGTCGGAAATATCCTTCATATACAGCCTCCTGATCCATAGGATGAGGTGGTTTTTTTGCACCGCAAAGTGGTTACATATGCATTTTATTTTATCACAGGAAGATAGGCGGCCGCAACCGTGTATTTTCCGGTCGAAGGAGCGGCCTTTTGGACAAAATGACCCGGGCAGGTTGCTTTTTATATGGAGAGCGGATATAATTTGAAATAAGTGGAACTTTCCCTGCTGAAATGCGTCTGATGATTGGAAACATCCCAACGTCATTTTCCGGAGGTGTATGGAATGAAAGGAACAAGATGGCTCTCCGCAGCCCTGGCCCTGACCATGACGGTGAGTCTGAGCGCAGCGCCCGCGGCGGCGGCGACCTTTACCGATCTGAACGGCCACTGGGCCAAGGCCGATGTGGAATATCTCTCCTCCCTGGGGCTGGTCAGCGGATATAACGACGGGACCTTCAAGCCCGACGCCGCCATGAGCGCGGTGGAGGCCCTGCTCTTCTGTGCCCGGGTGACCGGCATCGACAGCGCCACCAAGACCAAGATCGCCCAGGCCTGGGAGGATACCCTGAAGGAGATCGTGCCCGCCGATATGCTCACCTGGGCGGCCCCCGATCTGGCGGTGTGCCTGGAGACCGGGATCATCACGAGCGCCGAGCTCAAGGCCCTGGCCAACGGGAGCGGGCTGCTCAACGCCATCCACCGGGAGAAGGTGGCCCTCTACCTGGCCCGGGCCATGCAGATCGACGGCGCGGCCGAGAGCCTGACCGAGTACGAGCTGACCTTTGCCGACCAGGACAGTATCTCCCGGGACCTGCGGCCCTATGTGTATCTCCTCACCGACTACGGCATCCTCAAGGGGGACGAGCTCAACCGCTTCCTCCCCAAGAGCAGCGTGAACCGTGCCTCGATGACCTCTCTGATGCGCCGTGCCATGGACTTTATGAAGGAGAAGGGCGTCACGGTGGAGCTGGCCGACTACACCACCTATGACTGGGTGGGCGGCACCATCACCTCCACCTCGGTGAGCAGCGGCGGGACCACCGTCCTCACCATCCAGAGCCCCCTGAGCGGCGCGCGCACCCTCACCCTCCCCGCCGGGGTCACCATCTATGAGAACAATATGAAGTCCACCGGCGGCGCCCTGAAAAACGGCTCCTATGCCCGGGTGAAGCTCAACAGCAGCGGCACCCCCACCGCCGTTTGGGTCAGCGGCGCGCTGGAGACGCTGTCGGGCAGCGTCTCGGATATGGAGGGACATACCGTCACCGTGCAGACCGGCAGCGGCGTGCGCGACTTCCGGGCCGACCGCTTTACCGAAGTGCAGGTGGGCAACGCCACCGGCGGCGTGGAGCTGCTGGACGACGGGGCGGGCTATGCCCGGGCCGAGTGCATGGTGGACGCCCAGGGCCATCTGGCTGCCCTGCGCCTCACCGGCGGCACCCGGCAGGAGAATGGCCTGCTCTCCGAGGTGAAGAGCAACAGCGACGGGTCCTACACGGTACAGGTCACCAGCATGAGCGGGGTGAAGACCCGCTATACCGTGCCCTCCGGAGCGGGGGTCACCATTAACGGCGCGGTGGGCAAGCTGAGCACCGGCCATGTGGGAGACTATGTGACCCTGCGGGTCTCCAACGACGAGGTTTCCACCGTCTCCGCCCTGAATGTGGATACCGCCTCCGACTATGTACAGGGCTCCATCCGCAGCGTGAGCTACTCCCAGACCCCCAGCAAGCTCACCATCAACGAGTTCAAGAGCGGGAAGAGCGTGACCTACACGGTGGCCAGCGGCGCGGTCATCACCTATGACGGCAAGGCCACCACCCTCTCCAAGCTGGAGAAGAACGCCTATGTGACCCTGCGCCTCTCGGGCACCGAGGCCGCCGAGGTCCTGGCCTATCCCGGCTCCTCCACCGAGGAGGGGGTCATCACCTCCATCTCCTACGGCTCCCCCATGGTGCTGGAGGTCACCCGCTCCGACGGGCAGGTCCTCACCTTTGATATCGATTTGACCGATCCCCCGGAGGTCTACCGCAACGACGCACGCAGCTCCATCGACCGGCTGAAAAACGGCGACTCGGTGGTGGTCACCGTGCGCTACCAGGAGGTCAGCTCCATCGACGCCACGCCCCAGAGCGCCAACGCCAGCGGCATCATCCAGAAGGTGACCATGGACACCAGCGGTACCCTCATCGAGGTGGCCCTCTCCGACGGGGGAACCGCCTCCTACCGGGTGAGCGCCGGTGTGTCGGTGACCCAGGACGGCAAGGCCGTGTCCATCGACTCCCTCAAGCCGGGCTACCAGATCGCCATGGTGCTGGACGGGGACCAGATCCTCTCCATCGGGGTGGACAAGAGCGCCGTCTCCTCCAACCAGATCGACGGCACCGTGCTCTATGTGAACACCTCCAGCGAGGAGATGCTCATCCAGCGGCGGGGAGAGGATCAGGGGGTCATCACTGTGGACGTCTCGGACGCCCAGCTCCTCTCCGTGACGGGAGGCGAACTCTCTCTGCGGCAGTTCGAGACCAACCAGAATGTGACCATTTACGGCTCCTACGACGGCCTGACCTTCCGGGCCACCCTGGTCATCCGGACCTAGAGCACGCCTTGCATGGCGGCCCGCGGGCTTACAGGCCCCGCGGGCCGCGTCTTTTCCCCCAGGTGCGCCTTGACTTTTGGGGAAAAAGTGAATAAAATGAAGAGAACCAACACCAAACTGACAAAAAAGGATTGAGAAAAAATATGGCACAGGACAAAAAGCAGGTGGAGCAGATCACCGGTATGGAGGTGGACTTCGCCAAGTGGTTCACCGACGTGTGCAAGAAGGCGGAGCTTATCGACTACTCCTCCATCAAGGGGATGTTCATCCTCCGGCCCTACGGCTACGCCATCTGGGAGAATTTTCAGAAGATCCTGGACGAGAAGTTCAAGGAGACCGGCCATGAGAACGTGTATCTCCCCATGCTGATCCCCGAGAGCCTGCTCCAGAAGGAGAAGGACCACGTGGAGGGCTTCGCCCCCGAGTGCGCCTGGGTGACCTACGGCGGCTCGGAGAAGCTGGAGGAGCGCTACTGCATCCGGCCCACCTCGGAGACCCTGTTCTGCGAGCACTATGCCAACATCATCCACTCCCACCGGGACCTGCCCAAGCTCTACAACCAGTGGTGCTCCGTCCTGCGCTGGGAGAAGACCTCCCGCCCCTTCCTGCGCCACCGGGAGTTCCTGTGGCAGGAGGGCCACACCATGCACGCCACCGCCGAGGAGGCCATCGCCGAGACCGAGCGCATGTTCAACATCTACGCCGACTTCTGCGAGAACTACCTGGCCATGCCCGTGGTGAAGGGCCGCAAGACCGACAAGGAGAAGTTCTCCGGCGCTGAGGCCACCTACACCGTGGAGTGCATGATGCACGACAAGAAGGCCCTCCAGGCCGGCACCTCCCACTACTTCGGGGACGGCTTTGCCACCGCCTTTGACATCACCTTCACCGGCAAGGACAACAAGCCCCACCACCCCTTCCAGACCTCCTGGGGCGTGTCCACCCGCCTGATCGGCGGCGTCATCATGACCCACGGCGACAACAACGGTCTGGTCCTGCCCCCCCGCATCGCCCCCACCCAGGTCATCATCATCCCCGTGGCCCAGCACAAGGAGGGCGTTCTGGAGGCCAACGAGGCCGTCATGAACCGCCTGAAGGCCGCCGGCATCCGGGTGAAGATGGACGCCTCCGAGCAGTCCGCCGGCTGGAAGTTTGCCGAGTACGAGATGAAGGGTGTGCCTCTGCGCCTGGAGATGGGTCCCAAGGACATGGAGAAGAACCAGTGCGTGCTGGCCCGCCGGGACAACGGCGAGAAGAGCTTCGTCTCCCTGGACAACATCGAGGAGACCGTCAAGACCATGCTGGACGCGGTGCAGCAGGGTCTCTTCGACAAGGCCAAGAAGAACCTGGAGGACAACACCTACGCCTGCTCTTCCCTGGAGGAGGTCAAGGAGAAGATGGCCAGCCAGGGCGGCTTCGCCAAGACCATGTGGTGCGGCGATCTGGAGTGCGAGCTCAAGATGAAGGAAGAGGCCGGCGTCTCCTCCCGCTGCATCCCCCTGGAGCAGGAGCACCTGGGCGATGTGTGCCCCATCTGCGGCAAGCCCGCCAAGCACATGGTGTACTGGGGCGTGGCGTACTAAATACAAAACGGTAAGCGAGATATGAAACGAGGGCCGTCACACCGGGACGGCCCTCGTTCAGCGTGTCGAAAAACTTCGACA
>ENA-UERZ01000848-UERZ01000848.1-human-gut-metagenome-genome-assembly--contig:-NODE-848-length-26901-cov-5.055100_pt1 | contig 26901 bp, 22 predicted proteins | sample MGYA00242997_ERZ507998 | MGnify/ENA primary metagenome ERZ507998 (study PRJEB26167, sample SAMN06115470) | human gut metagenome | host: Homo sapiens | place: China:Henan | collected 2016-06-23 | study... | reverse complement strand
AACCTGTCCTTCCTGCGTCCCAATTATGCCAAGGTAGTGGCCGACGTGGTCAAGAGCCTGGGCGGCCTGCCCTTCCTCACCGACTGCAACACGCTCTATGTGGGCCGGCGCAAGAACGCCCTGGAGCATATGGACGCCGCCTATGAGAACGGTTTCTCTCCCTTCAGCACCGGCTGCCAGATCGTCATTGGAGACGGCCTCAAGGGCACCGACGATGTGGAGGTCCCGGTGGAGGGCGGCGTCTATGTGAAGAAGGCCAAGATCGGCCGGGCGGTCATGGACGCCGATGTGTTCATTTCCCTGAGCCACTTCAAGGGGCATGAGGCCACCGGTTTCGGCGGCGCGCTGAAAAACATCGGCATGGGGTGCGGAAGCCGGGCCGGCAAGATGGAGCAGCACAACGCCGGCAAGCCCGAGGTGAAGCCCCGCAAGTGCGTGGGCTGCCGCCAGTGCGCCAAGCAGTGCGGACAGGACGCCATCTCCTACGGAGAGGACCGGAAGGCCTTCATTGATCACGGCAAGTGCGTGGGCTGCGGCCGCTGCCTGGGGGCCTGCAACTTTGACGCCATCGTCAACCGCAACGCCTGCGCCAACGACGAGCTCAACGCCAAGATCGCCGAGTACTCCAAGGCGGTGCTGGCCGGACGGCCCCACTTCCACATCAGCCTGGTGGTGGATGTCTCCCCCTTCTGCGACTGCCATGCCGAGAACGACCTGCCCATCCTGCCCGATGTGGGCATGTTTGCCTCCTTCGACCCGGTGGCCCTGGACCAGGCCTGTGCCGACGCCTGCATGGAGCAGCAGCCCATCCCCGGCTCCCGCCTGGATGAGAATATGCACGCCCACGACTTCTGCGACCACCACGACCACTTTACCAATAATTTCCCGGAGACCAACTGGAAAAGCTGCCTGGAGCACGCCGAGGCCATCGGCGTGGGGACGCGCTCCTATGAGCTGCTCCACGTCAAATAACGCCGGAAGACAGAGTGTCCATTGACTTTTGGACGGGCACACGATATAGTGAACCTATATACAGAAAAAAGCCATGGATTTAGGAAAGGAAATGGTATAATATGGATTCGAAACAGATTCTTACCATGTGCGACCACACTCTCCTCAAGCAGGAGGCCACCTGGGAGCAGATCAAGACCATCTGCGACGACGGCAAGGCCTATGACTGCGCCTCGGTATGCATTCCCGCATCCTACGTGAAGCAGGCGGCCGAGTATGTGGGCAACGACCTGAAGATCTGCACCGTCATCGGATTCCCCAACGGTTACTCCACCACGGCTGTGAAGGTCTTTGAGACCGAGGACGCCATCCGCGGCGGCGCCGACGAGATCGACATGGTGGTCAACCTTGGCTGGGTGAAGGACCGCCGCTGGGACGACATTCTGGAGGAGATGAAGGCCATCAAGGCATCCTGCCAGGGCCGCATCCTCAAGGTCATCGTGGAGGCCTGCCTGCTGACCGAGGAAGAGAAGATCAAGCTCTGTGAGCTGGTCACCGAGTCGGGGGCCGAATATATCAAGACTTCCACCGGGTTTTCCACCGGCGGCGCTACGGTGGCCGACGTGGCCCTCTTCAAGGCCCACATCGGGCCTGATGTGAAGATCAAGGCGGCTGGCGGCATCCACTCTTTTGAGGAGGCCCAGGCTATGATCGACGCCGGCGCCAGCCGCATCGGGGCCAGTGCCCTGGTCAAGCTGGTCAAGGGATAACTCTGTAAAAAAAACGAAAAGAAATCATAAGTAAAAGGAGGTTTTTCGGGGTGAACTGAAGAGCCTCCTTTCACTTATGTAACAAATTTTTAAAGATTATTCGCAAAATAGAAAAATACAGTTGCTCTTTGTAAAAGCATGTTGTATAATACATGCGTACGGCAGATGCTAAGAGCCGGCAAGCGGCTCCAGTCTGTGCATCTAGTTATGAAAGGAAGGTAGATTACATTGAAGAACTTCAATAAAATCACCGCTCTGCTTCTCTCTGTCGGCATGATCGGCAGCCTGGCCGCCTGCGGCAGTGGGGATGCCACCCAGCCCAGCACGCCTCCCGCCTCCGGCGCCCCTGCGGCCTCCGGCGAGCCCAGCACCGGCGTGACCGAGGACTCCGCCGGCAACATCCTGGCCGCCGACGGCAGCTTTGAGATCGCCATGATCACCGATAAGGGCGACATCAACGACAAGTCCTTCAACCAGGGCACCTGGGAGGGCATCAAGAACTACTGCAGCGAGAACGGCAAGACCTGTAAGTACTATAAGCCCGCCGCCGCCACCACCGACGACTATGTCACCTCCATGGAGCAGGCCATCAAGGACGGCGCCAAGGTGGTCGTGACCCCCGGCTTCCTGTTCGAGGAGCCCGTGTATAAAGTACAGGATCAGTATCCCGATGTGAAGTTCATCCTCATCGACGGCAACCCCAATGATGCGGTTCAGCCCAATCCTACCTATAAGACCGCTGACAACACCGTCGGCGTTCTCTTCTCCGAGGAGCAGGTGGGCTATCTGGCCGGTTACGCCGCGGTGAAGGACGGCTACACGAATCTTGGCTTCATGGGCGGCATGGCGGTTCCCGCCGTGGTGCGCTACGGCTACGGCTTTGTGCAGGGCGCTGACGCCGCTGCCGCCGAGCTGGGCGAGACTGTCAACATGAATTACTACTACACCGGCGACTTCGCCGCCACCCCCGAGGCCCAGACTATGGCCGCCGGCTGGTACACCAGCGGCACCGAGGTCATCTTTGGCTGCGGCGGCTCCGTGGGCAACTCCGTCATGGCCGCGGCTGAGGCCAGCAGCGGCAAGGTCATCGGCGTGGACGTGGACCAGTCTGCCGAGTCCGACACCGTCATCTCCTCCGCTATGAAGGGCCTGTCCTCCGCCGTGGAGCAGATGCTGGACCACTACTACAACGACAGCTTCCCCGGCGGCCAGAACCTGACTCTGGGCGCGGCTGACAACGCCGTGGAGCTGCCCATGGCCACCTCCAAGTGGAACAACTTCACTCAGGAGGACTATGACGCTCTGTTCGGTAAGCTGGCTTCCGGCGAGATCACCCTGAAGAAGGATGCCGACGCCGAGGTCCCCACCGATCTGGGCTGCGCCAATGTGACTCTGAACTACATTGCCGAGTAAATTGGCCTTCCATTGTTCCTGCAAATGGGCGGACACCACAGTGTCCGCCCATTTTTTCTCTCCAAAAGTTCTTTGTGGGAAATAGATAAATTACCTTGCGCCAGGTAGGAAAAAACGGTATAATAAAACAGAAGCAAACCAGAGAAGGGAAGTGACAGCGGATGAGTGAGTATGTCATTGAGATGTGCAATATCACCAAAAAATTCCCAGGGATCATTGCCAATGATAACATCACCCTACAGCTGAAAAAAGGCGAGATACACGCGCTTCTTGGGGAAAACGGGGCGGGGAAATCCACCTTGATGAGCGTCCTGTTCGGACTCTACCAGCCGGAAGAGGGCGTCATCAAGAAAAACGGACAGGAAGTGCGCGTCAAGGACCCCAATGACGCCAATGACCTGGGCATCGGCATGGTGCACCAGCACTTCAAGCTGGTCCACAATTTTAGCGTGCTGCAAAATATCATCCTTGGCGTGGAGACGGTCCGCGGCGGCTTCCTGAAAATGGACGCGGCCCGGGAAAAGGTCATGGCCCTTTCGGAGCAGTACGGACTGAAGGTGGACCCGGACGCCCTCATCGAAGACATCACCGTGGGCATGCAGCAGCGTGTGGAGATCCTCAAGATGCTCTACCGGGACAATGAGATCCTGATCTTTGACGAACCCACCGCCGTGCTCACTCCACAGGAGATCGAAGAGCTGATGAAGATCATGAAGGGGCTGGCCGCCGAGGGCAAGAGCATCCTCTTCATTACCCATAAGCTCAACGAGATCAAAGAGGTGGCCGACCGCTGCACCGTCCTGCGCAAGGGCAAATATATCGGCACCGTCAACGTCGCCGACGTCTCCAAGGAGGAGATGAGCGAGATGATGGTGGGCCGCAAGGTCTCCCTGAATGTGGAGAAGGACGAGGCCAAACCCAAGGACGTGGTCTTTGCGGTGGAGGGTCTTACCGTGGTCAACAAGGAGCACGGGAAAAAGGTGGTCAACGAGGTGTCCTTCCAGGTCCGCCGGGGCGAGATCGTCTGCATCGCCGGCATCGACGGCAACGGCCAGTCCGAGCTGGTGCAGGCCATCACGGGACTCATCAAGGCCGATCACGGTACGGTCAAGCTCAAGGGAGAGGACATCAGCCACTCCTCCATCCGTCACCGCAACACCCACGGCCTGGGCCACATCCCGGAGGACCGGCACAAGCAAGGCCTGGTGCTGGACTATCCCCTCTCCTACAATCTGGTGCTCCAGAGCTATTTTGAGCCGGAGTTCTGCCAAGGCGGCTTCCTGAAGTATGACAAGATCAATCAGTATGCCGAAAAGCTGATCCGGGACTATGACATCCGCTCCGGCCAGGGCGGAAAGACCATTGCCCGGTCTATGTCCGGCGGCAACCAGCAGAAGGCCATCGTGGCCCGGGAGATCGACCGCAACCCTGATCTCCTCATCGCGGTCCAGCCCACCCGCGGCCTGGACGTGGGAGCCATCGAATATATCCACCGGCAGATCGTGGCGGAGCGGGACAAGGGGAAGGGCGTGCTGCTCATCTCCCTGGAGCTGGATGAGGTCATGAACCTCTCCGACCGCATCCTGGTCATCTACGAGGGCGAGATCGTGGCCGATCTGGACCCCAAGGAAGTCACGATCCAGGAGCTGGGCCTCTATATGGCCGGTTCCAAGCGGAAGGGGGCACAGTAAATGAAGGAAAAACGACTGGGAAATCCCCTTCAGCATACAGGCGTACAGAACGTGTTGGCTGCGCTGATCGCCATCCTCATCGGTATGCTGGTGGGCTTTGTTATTCTGCTCATCACCGATTCCTCCATGGCCCTCAAGGGTCTGGGCGCCATCATGACGGGCGGCGTGCAGGACATGAAGAATGTGGGCCAGGTGCTCTACTACGCCACTCCCCTCATCATGACCGGTCTCTCGGTGGGCTTTGCCAAGCGGACGGGCCTCTTTAACATCGGCGGCCCCGGCCAGTTCATGATGGGTGCCTTTGCCGCGGTGTATGTGGGCGTCAAATGGACCTTCCTCCCCGGCGGCATCCACTGCCTGGTGGCCATCCTGGCCGCCTGCCTGATGGGCGCCCTGTGGGGCGTGGTGCCCGGTCTGCTCAAGGCCTACTGCAACATCAACGAGGTCATCACCTGCATCATGATGAACTATATTGGCATGAGCACCTCCAATGTGCTCATCCGGGCCTATATCTTCGACCGCACCAAGAACCAGTCCCTCCGTCCCGTGGACGGGGCCAACCTGCCCAAGCTGGGCTTTGACAAGATCTTTGTGGCCGATGTGGGCACCCCCTCCAGCGTGAACGCCGGTATCCTGGTGGCCATTCTGTTGGCCATCGTGGTCTGGGTCATCCTCTCCAAGACCAAGCTGGGCTATGAGCTCAAGGCCTGCGGCTTCAACAAGGACGCGGCCAAGTACGCCGGCATCAGCGAGAAGCGCAACGTGGTGCTGGCCATGGTCATCGCCGGCGCCCTCTCCGGCATCGGCGGCGGCCTGAACTACCTGGCGGGCGCCGGCACCGGCATCGCCGTGGGCAGCGAGCTGGCCCAGCAGGGCTTTGACGGCATCGCCGTGGCCCTCCTCGGCATGTCCAATCCCATCGCCATCATCTTCACCGGCATCCTGATGGCCTATCTGACGGTGGGCGGTCTGGCAATGCAGAGCTACGGCTTTGTCTCCCAGATCATCTCCATCATCACCTCTGTCATCGTCTACTTCGCCGCCTTCATCCTCTTCTTCAGCCAGATCATCGGCAAGCTGGGCAAGCGGGGTGGACAGAACGACGCCAATGCCAACGCGGATCAGACGCCCCCCGCGCCGCCGATCCAGTCTGAGAAAGGAGGCGACGCTCAGTGAAACTCGATGAACTGATCTTTTTCCTGGTCCAGCAGACCATGTACTTTGCCATCCCCCTGCTGGTGGTGGCCCTGGGCGGTCTCTTTGCCGAGCGCTCCGGTATCGTCAACATCGCCCTGGACGGTATCATGATCGTGGGCGCCTTTACCGGTATCCTGTTTTTGCAGATGGTGCAGGCTACCGGCATGAGCGGCCAGGGAATGCTCCTGGTGGCCCTGGTGGTGGCGGCCCTGTCCGGTGTGATCATCAGCGCGGTGCATGGCTTTGCCTCCATCAACATGAAGGCGGATCAGACCATCTCCGGTACGGCCATCAATACCTTTGCTCCCGCCTTTGCCATCTTTGTGGCCCGTATGATGACCGGCGTGCAGCAGATCCCCTTCAAGAACGACTTCCTGATCCGGAAGGTGCCTGTGCTGGGTGATATCCCTGTGATCGGTCCCATGTTCTTCCAGAACGCCTATATCACCACCTATCTGGGTGTGCTGATTCTGGCGGCGTCCTGGGTCGTGCTCTACAAGACCCGCTTTGGCCTGCGCCTGCGGGCCTGCGGTGAGCATCCCCAGGCGGCTGACTCGGTGGGCGTCAACGTCTACAAGATGCGCTATGCCGGCACGCTGCTCTCCGGCGCGCTGGCGGGCATCGGCGGCGTGATCTTTGTGGTGCCCACCTCCACCAACTTCAACGCCACCGTGTCCGGATACGGCTTCCTGGCCATCGCCGTGCTCATCTTCGGTCAGTGGAAGCCCGGCCGCATCGCGCTGGCCGCCCTCTTCTTCGGCTTTATGAAGACCCTGTCGGTGAGCTATGGCCTGATCCCGGGCATCAAGGACCTGAGCATCTCGGGTGAGATCTACAAGATGGTCCCCTATATCGCCACCCTGATCGTGCTGGCCTTTACCTCCAAGAACTCCGCGGCGCCCCGCGCCGAGGGCATTCCCTACGACAAGGGCCAGCGCTAAGAAAAGATATTGCAACATTCCTGTCTGATGTGTAGAGGATGAGAAAAGAAAATATGCTGGACATGGCCTTATCAACCGTGTCCAGCATATTTTTGTTTATTCAGCATTTGTAATGCATATCACCGGTTATATGGTATGCCGTCCAATCTGCACCGGGTGACAGAGAAAAGAGCACTGGGCCCGTTCCAGCCAAGGCGCCACCATTGAAAGCTTATTATCGGAATTCTTCCAATCAATTTACAGGTTTGGGGGCAGAGATGCGGAGAGTCCCCATCCGCCAAACGGACCATCAGATCAGCTGGATGCACTTCCACCTGCCCTGGACAAATCGGAAAATGAAGATCAGGGCGCGGACCCACCAGTCGATGATCATGGCAATCCACACGCCCAGCAGGCCCAGATCCAGTCCCCAGGAACAGGAGAGCAGGTAGCTGAAACCGATCCGGAAGAGGAACATGGAGGCCAGGGACACCGCCATGGTGAATACCGCGTCACCCGCCGCCCGCAGGGCGTTGGGCAGGGTGAAGGACAGCGGCCAGATGATCAGGTCAAAGACCGCGCACCAGCGCAGCACCTCGGCCGCCATGTCGGCCGCCTCCGGTGTGAGCTGGAAGATGGAGCAGAGAGGCGCGGCAAAGATGAACATGAGAAGGGCCAGAGATCCCATGGCCAGATAGACAATTCCGACCAGCTTCCGGGTGTAGGAGACAGCCTGTTCCGGGGCCTGGGCTCCCATGCACTGGCCTACCACAGTGATCATGGCCAGGCCGATGGCCTGACCGGGGACATTGACCACCCCGGCGATGCTGTTGGCGATGGCGTTGGCGGCCACCGCATTGGTGCCGAAGGAGGTGATGAGGCTGAGGACCACTAGCTTGCCCGTCTGGAAAAGGCCGTTTTCCAGGCCGTTTGGGATACCGATGGTGAGGATGCGTCCCACCATGTCGCCCCGGAACTGGAAGCGGAAAAGCCCCTCAATGCGCAGGATATTGTTGTGGTGCTGAAGCAGGTAGAGAATGATCACCGCCGCCGCCACGCGGGAGACCAGCGTGCCGATGCCAGCGCCCAGAGAACCCATGTGGAACCCATAGATAAGCACCGCGTTGACCACCACGTTGACCAGATTCACGATGAGGGAGTTGAACATGGAGACCTTGCTGTTGCCCATGGAACGGAAGAGGGCGGCCCCGGCGTTATAGAGGGAGATGAAGGGATAGGCCAGGGCGGTGGTCAGGAAGTAGACCAGGGCGCTGTCCATCACGTCGGATTCGATCTGTCCGAAGAGCAGGGAGAGGATGTGCTGCCGGAAGAGGAGGGCGGCGGCCATCAGCACCAGAGCCAGGGTGAATACGGCATACAGGAGCTGTTTGGCGGCGGTGCGGGCGCTCTCCACATCCCGCCGGCCCAGATACTGGGAGCAGACCACCGCGCCGCCGGTGGACAGGGCGGAAAAGATCTGGATGATGAGCTGGTTGACATTGTCCACCAGGGAGACGCCGGACACGGCGGCCTGCCCGGCGGTGGTCACCATGACGGTGTCCATCATGCCGACGCTCATGAGCAGAAACTGCTCGATGACCAGGGGGATGATGAGCCGGGTGAGTGCCTGGCGGGAAAAGAGTGGTTTCAGGGATGTTTCCGTCTGACCCAAGGGAGGAGCCTCCTTTTCCTGATTTCTTCGGAGAGAAAACGTGGAATCAACCGCCTGGGCAAGTTGATCCAGCAGGCTTAATTGTAGCACAGTGAGCCCCTTTGGCAAGGGCCATTTTCCACAAAAAAGTCGTCCGCTTTCCGAAAAAAGCGGACGACTCCGGCTGCGGGGGGAGCGGGGAGGTCAGCGGTCCAGATAGCGGCGGACCACCGCGTTGGCCTGGGAGACGGTCCGGGCCTCGTCCAGGGTGGTGAGCTCGCCTCGCTGGACCACGGGGACGCCGTTGACGATGGTATAGTCCACACTGCCCTTGAGGCCGACCGTGCCCAGCATGGACTTGGGGTCGAACTGGGCGCCCACCAGGGGGAGCTGCTCCAGATTGACCAGGAAGCAGTCGGCCGCCATGTTGGGGGCCAGATAGCCGATGTCGGTGCGGCCCAGGATCTGGGCGGAGCCCCGGGTGGCCATCTTAAGAAGGTCGTATCCGGTGGGGGCGTCCTGGCTGGAGTGGAGCCGGTGGAGCAGGTAGGCCACCCGCAGCTCCTCCAGCATGTCGCAGCCGTCGTTGGAGGCCGAGCCGTCCAGGGCCAGTCCCACCGGCACGTGGAGCCGGAGCATGTCGGGCACCCGGCACACGCCGGAGGAGAGCTTCATGTTGGAGGCGGGGCAGTGGGCCACGCCGGTACCGGTCTCGGCCAGGATGCGCAGCTCGTCGTCATCAAAGTGGATGCCGTGGGCGTACCACACGTCGGGGCCGGTCCAGCCCAGACTCTCCATATAGGCCACCGGGCGCATGCCGAAGCGCTCCAGCGTGTAGCGCTCCTCGTCCTTGGTCTCGGCCACATGGGTGTGGAGGCGCACCCCAAGGGAGCGGGCCAGCTTGGCGCTCTCCCGCATGAGATCACCGGTCACCGAGAAGGGGGAACAGGGGGCCAGGGCCACCTGGTGCATGGAGAAGCGGGAGGCGTCGTGCCAGGCGCGCACCAGGCGTTCGGAGTCGGCCATGATGGCGTCGATGGACTGGACCACGCTGTCGGGAGGAAGGCCGCCGTCCTTCTGGGACAGGTCCATGGAGCCCCGGGAGGCGTGGAAGCGCATCCCCAGCGTATCGGCGGCCCGGAATTGGGCGGCAACCAGGTCCCCGGCATGGGCGGGGAAGACATAGTGGTGGTCAAAGCAGGTGGTGCAGCCGGTTTTCAACATCTCGGCCATACCGGTGAGGGAGGAGTGGTAGACTACCTCCTCGTCCAGGTTTTTCCACACCTCGTAGAGGGTCTGGAGCCAGGGGAAGAGCTCCATCCGCTGGACCTCGGGCAGGTTGCGGGAGAAGATCTGATAGAGGTGGTGATGGGTGTTCACAAGGCCGGGATAGACCACCATGTCGGACGCGTCGATGGTCTGGTCGGCGTGCATCAGCTCGGGACCGATGTACTCGATGGCGTTGTCCCGGATGAAGAGGTTGGCATGTTCCCAGAGGGTATCCTGGTCGTCGCAGGAGACGATATAACGGGCATTGCGGATGAGCAGTGTAGACATATCAAAGCCTCCAGTCTTAGGATACCTTTATCATACCATACAAATTTATAGGCTGCAAGAAAATAAAAAAGGCCCCGCCCGGCCGGGAGCGATCCACGGCGGAGCGGGGCGGGAGGTCACTGGATGGCGGTGACCTCGTAGCCGGCATCGGTGACGGTCTGGGTGAGCAGAGCGTCGGACAGGTCGGCGGAGAGGGTGACGGTGGCGGATTTGCCCTCCAGGTCCATCACCACAGAAGAGACGCCCTCCAGGGCGGAGAGGGCCTTCTCCACCCGGCCGGTGCAGTGAGAGCACATCATGCCCTCGATGGTCAGTTTCTTTGTCATGGAAAACACTCCTTTGGTTGAGATTTGTTCCCCACATCCACAGGGGGTGTCAGCGGGAGCGGAGGGGGCGCTAGGGGAGAACCTGGGCTTGAACAGCCGCAGGCGCAGGGCGTTGCTCACCACGCACACCGAGCTCATGCTCATGGCGGCGGAGGCAAACATGGGGTTAAGCATTATATGGAACAGGGGGTACCACACACCGGCAGCCAGGGGAATGCCGATGATGTTGTAGATAAAGGCCCAGAAGAGATTCTGCTTGATGTTGCGGATGACCGATTTGGAGAGCTCCACAGCCGTGACCGCGTCCAGAAGGTCGCTCTTCATGAGCACGATGTCGGCCGACTCGATGGCCACGTCGGTACCAGCACCGATGGCCAGACCCACGTCGGCCCGGGCCAGCGCGGGAGCGTCGTTGATGCCGTCGCCCACCATAGCCACCTTCCGGCCCTGGCTCTGAAGGGCGGCCACCTGCCGCTCCTTGTCCTGGGGCAGGACCTCGGCGATGATCTCATCCACGCCCAGGCTGCGGCCCACCGCCTGAGCGGTGCGGGCGTTGTCGCCGGTGAGCATGACCACCCGGATGCCCAGGGCGTGGAAGCCCTCCACCGCGGCGGCGCTGGTGGGCTTGGGCAGGTCGGCCACGGCGATGATGCCCAGCAGTTCCCCATCCCGGGCGAAGAAGAGGGGCGTCTTGCCCTGGGCGGCCAATTCTTCCGCCTGTCCGGCGGCCACCCCCAGGGAAATGCCCTCGTCGGCCAAGAGGGCGGCGTTGCCCGCCAGGAACTGTCCGCCCTGGATCTCGCCCCGGATGCCCTTGCCGTGGAGGGCGGCAAAGCCGCTGACCGGGGCCAGGGGGATCTCCCGCTCCTGGGCGGCGGAGACGATGGCGGAGGAGAGGGGGTGCTCCGAGGTTTTTTCCAGGGAGGCGGCCACGCACAGCAGCTCCTCCTCGGTAGTGTCCCCCAGGGGGAGTACGTCGGTGACCCGGGGCTTGCCCTGGGTGAGGGTGCCCGTCTTGTCCAGCACCACCGTGTCGACGGTGTGCAGGGTCTCCAGTGCCTGTGCGGATTTGATGAGGATGCCGTGCTCCGCGCCCTTGCCGGTGCCCACCATGATGGCCACGGGGGTAGCCAGACCCAGGGCGCAGGGACAGGAGATGACCAGCACCGCCACCCCGGCGGTGAGGGCCTGGGCGATATCGCCCCCGGTGACGGCCAGCCACACCAGGGCGGTGACCAGGGCGATGCCGATGACCACTGGGACAAAGAACCCCGCCACCCGGTCGGCCAGCTTGGCAATGGGTGCCTTGGAGGCCGAGGCCTCCTCCACCAGGCGGATCATCTGGGAGAGGGTGGTGTCCTCCCCAACCCGGGTGGCCTCAAAGGTGAAGGCGCCCGACTGGTTGATGGAGGCGGCGGCCACCTTGGCGCCGGGGGATTTCTCCACCGGGATGGACTCGCCGGTGAGGGCGCTCTCGTCCACCGAGGACCAGCCCTCCACCACCACGCCGTCCACGGGGACCCGGCCGCCGGGCTTGACCACGATGCGCTCCCCCACGGCCACCTCTTCCACCGGGACCTCCACCTCCGCGCCGTCCCGGAGAACGGTGGCGGTCTTGGGGGAGAGGTCCATCAGCCGGGAGATGGCCTGGCCGGTCTTGCCCTTGGAGCGGGTCTCCAGGAATTTGCCCAGCGTGATGAGGGTGAGGATCATGCCCGCCGACTCCAGGTAGAGGTCCATGGACCACTTGTCCACCCGGGCGGCGTCCCCATGGCCCAGGCCCCAGGCGATCTGGTAGAGGGCGGCCACGCCGTAGAGAACGGCGGCGGCCGAGCCCAGGGCAATGAGGGAGTCCATGTTGGGGGCGCGCTTCCACAGGGTCTTGAAGCCCACCTTGTAGTACTTGTCGTTGATATACAGGATGGGCAGGACCAGCAGGAACTGAGTCAGGGCGAAGAGCATGGCGTTCTCCCGGCCGTGGAAGACGGCGGGGAGGGGCCACCCCATCATGTGGCCCATGGAGAGGTAAAAGAGCGGGATCAGGAAGCAGAAGGAGAGGATCAGGCGGACTTTCATCTGCCGGAGTTCCTCCGCCAAGGCGTCCCGGGGCTCTGCCCGCTCCCGCCGGGCAGTTTTGGCGGCACTGGGCAGGGAGGCGCCGTAGCCCGCGTCCACCACTGCCTTGACGATGTCGGCCGGGGCGGCCGCCGTCTGGTCATAGTCCACCAGCATGGAGCCCGTCATCAGGTTCACGCTGACGGAGCGCACGCCCGCCACCTTGCCCACAGCTTTTTCCACATGGGAAGAGCAGGCAGTGCAGGTCATGCCGGTCACTTGGTATGTCTCTTTCATGGAGTCCTCCTCACAGGGATGCGGCGGGCTTTACCGAAGAATCCGGCCCAGAGCATCCACAAACTCGTCGATTTTCTGCTGGCGGTCGGCCTCGCTGGCAGCGTGTTTGACGCAGTGCTCCAGATGGGCGGCCAGGATCTCCTGGTTGACCCGTTTGAGCAGCGCCTCGGTAGCCATGACCTGGGTGGAGATGTCGATACAGTAGCGGTCCTCCTCCACCATTTTGAGGATGCCGTCCAACTGGCCCCGCGCGGTCTTGAGCAGCCGCTGGACCTTGGCGTGGTCTGCCATCATGGTGCAGCCCTCCTTTTGTCAGAATAATACCCCCCGGGGGTGGGGTATAACTGGAGTATACACCGGGAACAGAACAGTTGTCAAGGGGTAACCGCACAGAATGTTGACAAATATGTGTTGCGGTGTATTATGTAAGTAGAACACCTGCGGAGGTGAGAGACATGCAGTTTTCCACCAGTTCACCCATCTATCTTCAGGTCATGGACTGCATCAAACGGGAGATCATATCCGGCCGCCGCTGCCCGGGGGAGCGGGTGGAAAGCGTGCGTGCCCTGGCGGCCTTCTATGGCATCAATCTGAATACCATGCAGCGGGCCTGCTCGGAGCTGGAGCGTGAGGGGGTACTCGTGACCCGGCGGGGCGTGGGGTCCTTTGTCACGGAGGATCAGGAGCTGATCCATCGCCTGCGGGAGCATATGGCCCACGAACTGGTGGAGCACTTTCGCCGTGAGATGGCCGCACTGGGCTTTACGGAGGAGGAGATGACCATGCGTTTGCGAGGAGGGAAGCCATGAATGTTCTGGAAGTAAAGGGACTCCATAAGCGCTTTGGGGACCGCCAGGTTTTGAGCGGCTGTTCCCTGAAGGTGGGAGAGGGGCGCATCATAGGTCTGCTGGGGCCCAGCGGGGCGGGGAAGAGTACCCTGCTGCGCTGCATCGCGGGCCTGCTCCGGCCCGAGTGGGGGACCATCCGCCTGCGGGGGGAGGAGATCCGCCCCAAGGACCGGCCCCGCATCGCCTATCTGGCGGACCACACCATACTCCCCGGGGGACTCTACGTGCGGGACGCCTGCGCCTATTATCTGGATCTCTTTCCCACTATTGACCGGGAGCGGGTGTGGCGTGAGGTGGAGCGCCACCACATCCCGTGGGAGCGGCGGGTCCGGGACCTCTCCCGGGGAGAGGCGGAACAGCTGGAGCTGATCCTCCTGCTCCGGCGGGAGGCCGAGCTGTATCTGCTGGATGAGCCGCTGGGCGGTGTGGACCCGGTGACCCGGCGGGAGATCCTGCGGGAGCTGATGGACTCCATGGACGGCACGCGGAGCATCCTGCTCTCCACCCATCTGGTCCACGATATGGAGCCGGTGCTGGACGAGGCGGTCTTCCTCCGGCACGGGGCGGTGGCCCTCCACGCCTCTGCGGAGGAGATCCGGGCCGTCCACGGCTGCTCTGTGGAGGAGCACTACCTCCATGTGTTTGGAGAGGAAGGGGCGGTATGAGGGGACTGCTGCGGATCTTCCGCTGGGAGTGGCATGGGAAATGGGGCGGCCAGGATTTTTTTATCAGTGTGATCGTGGTTCTGCTACTGGCCGGCATCAACGGGAGCGTGGCCAAGAGCGGAGAGTGGCGGTACAGCTTTCTCCTGCCCTTCCTGGGTCTGATCTGGGCCTTCTGGTCGGGGTATGTGTGGCTGCGCCGGGAGGAGCCGCTGGAGCGTCTGGCGGGCATCCCGCCCTGGCAGGCCGTGGGCGGCCGGCGCTTGTGCTGGGCGGCGCTCTTCAGCGCGCTGGAGCTGGTGCGGCAGGGGTCCCTCTATCTGGGCCTCCCGTCCGCCGCCGACCTTCCGGGGAACTGGCGCGAGCTGGGGCTTATCGGCCGGGAGAGCGCCGTGGGAACCCTCCTGGGGCTGTGGGCCGGCGCAAGTGTGGTGGTGCTGGGCACGGCGCTGAGCGAGATCTATCTGGCGGCGCTGCTGTACTGCCGGATCCCCTGGAAGGGAAGAGAGGCGGCAAGTTACCGTCTGTCGGTGCAGTATGGGATCTGCTGGGCTTTCTTAGTACCCGGCGTGTATTGGATGCCGCTGTGGAAGCTTGGGGGCTGGGTGTTGAGCGGGGTTTATCTGGCAGTGCTGGTGGTACTCTTTCCTCTGTGCTGCTGGCTCCTGGCCAGAAAACTCGAGTCGGAGACCCAGTAGAGGAAGCTCACACTCCGGTCTTTTGGAACCGCAAACCGGCGGGCCGATGCTTCGGTCCGCCGGTTTGCCATGGGATACGGGAGATCAGGTGTGCTGGCCGGCGGTGGTGGTGTCCCGGAACAGGAGGGAGATGCACCACAGGGAGGCAAGCCCCACCAGGGCAAAGATGATCCGGCTGAAGGTGGCGCCCTGGCCGCCGAAGAGGAAACCGACCAGGTCGAACCCAAAAATGCCGATGCTGCCCCAGTTGATGCCGCCGATGATGGCCAGCGTCAGGGCAAGTTTGTCAATGAACATAGTCAAAAAGACCTCCTCAAACTTCGGATTCCAGGATTAGCTTGACCGTTCCGCCGCTGATTATGCAAAAAATTTGAATTTGAGGGGGGACTATCCGTTGGATGGAGGCAGGAGATGGGTCTCCAGCCAGGCGAGCACGTCGGCGTAGACCTCCTCCCGGTTGCGCTCGTTGAGCATTTCGTGCCGCCCCTCCGGGTAGAGCTTCAGGGTGAGGTCCCGGACGCCCGCGTCCCGGAAGAGCCCGGCCACCTTGCGCACGCCCGCGCCGCTGCCACCCACAGGGTCCCGGTCCCCGGAGAAGAGGAACACGGGGGCGTCCGGGTCCATGCGCCGCAGGTTGGCGGGGCTGCCGATGAACTGAAGGCCCCCCATCATGTCCCGGAACATCCCCACGGTGGGGACAAACCGGCACAGGGGATCGGCGTTGTAGGCGTCCACCACGGTCTCGTCCCGGCTGATCCAGTCGTTGGAGGTGCGGTTGGGCCGGAACTGGCGGTTATAGGCCCCCAGGGAGAGGGAGGTCACCAGCTTGCTGCGGGTGTTGCTCCCCCGCACTGTGCAGAGCAGGGAGGAGAGCGCCTTGCCGAAGGCCACCAGGGGGGCGCTCTCCTGGCCGGTTCCTGAGAGGATGCAGCCGTCCACCATCCCCGGCCAGCGGATGAGGAAGGTCCGCGCCACAAAGGAGCCCATGGAGTGCCCCAGCAGGAACCAGGGCAGGCCGGGGAAGCGCTCCCCGTCCCGCTCCCGCAGGGCGCGGACATCCCGGGCCAGATAATCCCAGCCGTTCCGCTCGCCCAGGAAGCCGTATTCTCCGGGACCGGCCGCGGTCCGGCCGTGGCCCAGGTGGTCGTGTCCGCACACGGCGAAGCCATGTCCGGTCAGAAAGCGGGCAAAATGGTCATAGCGGCCCATGTGCTCCGAGATCCCGTGGACCAGCTGCACCACGGCCCGGGGCGGCGCGGAGGGGGTCCACTCAACCGCATGGACGGTGTGGAGGCCGTCGCTGGAGGGGAAGGAAAAGGGTTGGAAGTTTGGCATGGAACTGTCACTCCTTTTGTGGTAAAATGGGGAGGCGGGCATAATGCCCGCCCGTGTCTTTGAGTGAAGAACAAGTCTCCCGGCGGGCCGTCCCCCGGGCAGAGGCAACCTGGAAAGGAAGTGCGATGCATGCATGTCATCGACCGTTTTTTGAAGTACGTCTCCTATGATACCCAGTCTGATGAGAACGCTTCCACCGTGCCCACCACGGAGAAGCAGAAGGTGCTGGGCAGCGCCCTGGCGGCCGAGCTGGCCCAGATGGGGCTCCAGAACGCCCACATGACCGAGCAGGGCTATGTGTACGCGTGGCTGCCCGCCACCCCCGGGTGCGAAGGGATCCCCTGCATGGGACTCATCGCCCACATGGACACCTCGCCCGACGCGCCGGGCGGCGGAGTCCAGGCCCGCGTCGTCCGCTATGAGGGCGGGGACATCGTGCTCAACCAGGAGAAGGGCATCGTCATGCGCGCCAGTGAGTTTGAGAGCCTGGAGAAGTACGTGGGGAAGGATCTGATCGTCACCGACGGCACCACTCTGCTGGGGGCGGACGACAAGGCGGGCGTGGCGGAGATCGTCTCGGCCATGGAGTATCTCACCGCCCATCCGGAGATCCCCCACGGCCGCATCGCGGTGGGCTTCACCCCCGACGAGGAGGTGGGCGCGGGCGCCGACTGCTTCGACATCGAGGGATTCGGCGCGGCGGTGGCCTACACGGTGGACGGCGGCGAGCTGGGCGAGCTGGAGTATGAAAATTTCAATGCCGCAGGGGCCAGGGTGGTCGTCCACGGCGTCAATATCCATCCGGGCTCTGCCAAGAACAAGATGAGGAACGCCCTGCTCATCGGACATGAGTTCGTCTCCCTCCTGCCCCCCGCCGAGACCCCCGCCCATACGGAGGGCTATGAGGGATTCTACCACCTCTCCCACATGGCGGGGGACGAGACCCGGACCGAGCTGAGCTATATCGTCCGGGACCATGACCGCGCCCGCTTTGAGGAGCGGAAGCGGACTATGGAGCGCACCGCCGCCTATCTCAACGAGAAGTACGGCGCGGGCACCGTGGAGCTGGAGCTGAAGGACCAGTATTACAACATGCGGGAGAAGATCGAGCCCCACATGTACCTCATCCTCAAGGCCCGGGCGGCCATGGAGGCCTGCGGCGTCACCCCGCTGGAGGTGCCTATCCGGGGCGGCACCGACGGGGCCCGTCTCTCCTACGAGGGCCTGCCCTGTCCCAACCTGTGCACCGGCGGCGTGAACTTCCACGGCGTCCACGAGTATATCCCCACCTTTGCGCTGGAGAAAATGGTGGAGGTGCTGGTGCGTCTGGTGACCGCGGAGGGATAAGCGGAGCAATCCGAAGCGGTGAAAAAGGCTTCCCGCAAGGCAGATGCGGGAAGCCTCAGTCTGTCGATCGAGTGTATGTCTGCGCGCTGTGCTGCAAGCGCCTCGCAGAGTTCCGCCGTCCGCAGACGGCGGAAGAGAGTCAAATCGTGTTTTCCGGCGGCGTGTACGTCGGAAAACACTCCCCTCAGGCCGCAAGTGTGCGAGCGGCAGCGAGTGCATGCGGCGGACTGCATCCCATCGAAAAAATGCCTGCATTTTTGAGAAGCGTGTCGAAGATCTTTGACACGCTGAGGCTTCCCGCAAGGCAGATGCGGGAAGCCTTTTTGTTACCCCAGGGCCTTCTCGAAGCAGACCTGCGTCTGGACGGCGCCGCAGGCGAACTGGAAAGAGACGCGGCCAGCCTCCTGGTAGCCCAGCTTCTCATAGAATCTCCGGGCGGGCAGGTTGCCCTCATAGGTATCCAGGCGGACGGCCTTGCAGCCCATACCGGCGGCCAGGCCCTCGGCAAAGGCCATCAGATTCCGGCCCAGGCCATGGCGGGTGATGACGGGATGGACCGCCAGAGTGTGGACCACCAGCACCTCGCCCCGCTTGGCGGGAACGGTCCACGCCGCATTGGCGTATTCCGCGGGCTGGACCTGGTCGAACACGGCGCAGGAGGCCACGTCGCCCCCCTGAATGTCCACATAGAGGGTACCGGCCTTCCCGGCCTCCCGGGCATCCTCCCGGAGGGGATAGACCCCACGCCGCCAGCTGGTATCGCACTGTCCGGTCTGTTCTTCCCGGCGGAAGATGGCGTCGTAGAGCTCTTCGATGCCGTCCAAATCGCTGGGGATGGCTTTACGTATCATAGGTGACACCCCTTTTTCTGGATGAGTTGCCTTTTTTCTTCCTCTCCAGTATAATGAAAGGACGCAAAAAAGTCAAATGAGAAACCGATGACCGGGGCACAGGCCCCAAAAGGAGCGATTTCATGTCCAAAACACTGGTGTTGGCGGAAAAACCCTCGGTGGGCCGGGAGCTGGCCCGGGTGCTGGGCTGTACGAAGAGCGGCGAGGGCTGTTTGGAGGGGGCGGAGTACATCGTCACCTGGGCCCTGGGCCATCTGGTGGAGCTCTCCGCCCCGGAGGAATATGACAAGGCTTGGCAGAAGTGGGACCTCCTCACCCTGCCCATGTTGCCCGGGCAGATGAAAACGGCGGTCATTCCCCAGGGCGCCCGGCAGTTCCGGGCGGTGCGGGACCTGCTCCACCGGGGGGATGTGAAGGAACTGGTCATCGCCACCGACGCGGGCCGGGAGGGGGAGCTGGTGGCCCGCTGGATCCTGGAGAAGGCCGGATGGAAGGGGCCCACGAAGCGGCTGTGGATCTCCTCCCAGACCGACCGGGCCATCCGGGAGGGCTTTGCCCGCCTGAGGCCGGCCTCGGAGTACGACAATCTCTTCTACTCCGCCCGGGCCCGGAGCGAGGCCGACTGGCTGGTAGGCCTCAATGTGACCCGGGCCCTCACCTGCAAGTATAACGCCCAGCTCTCCGCCGGGCGGGTGCAGACCCCCACCCTGGCCCTCATCGTGGACCGGGAGGAGGCCATCCGCGCCTTCCGGGCCCGGGAGTTTGACACCCTCCAAATCCGGCTGGAGGGCTTCACCGCCACCTGGCGGGACGGGCAGGGACAGGCCCGTATCTTCGACCGGGAGAAAGCCCGGGCCCTGGCCGGGCGTCTGGCGGGGAAGGAGGCGGTCATCCGCTCCCTCCAGCGCAAGCGCCGGGAGGCGCCGCCTCCCGCCGCCTACGACCTCACGGAACTCCAGCGGGACGCCAACCGGAAGTACGCCTATTCGGCGAAAGAGACCCTGTCCATGATGCAGTCCCTCTATGAGAACCACAAGGTGCTCACCTATCCCCGTACCGACTCCCGCTACATCTCCCAGGATGTGGTGCCCACGCTGCCCGAGCGCATCACCTCGGTGGCGGTGGACGAGTACCGGGACCTGGCCCTCTCCATCCGGCGGCAGCGGCCCCTCCAGACGAAATATCTGGTGAACGACGCCAAGGTCTCCGACCACCACGCCATCATTCCCACCGAGGAGCAGGTGGAGCTCTGGCGGATGTCGGGGGGCGAGCGCAACATCTACGATCTGGTGGTGCGCCGCTTTCTGGCGGTTTTGCTCCCGCCCTGTGTGTATGAGGAGGTCCGCCTCACCCTGGAGGTGGACGGCGAGACCTTTACCGCCCGGGGAAAGGTGATGGTGGAGCCGGGCTGGCGCGCCGCTTATGACCGCTCCTTCTCAGACCTGGACCAGGAGGAGGACGAGGACGAGCGGGAGCAGGCCCTTCCGGTTCTGCGGGAGGGGGAGCGCTTCCCGGTGGGCGAGGTGCGCCTGCGCCCCGGACAGACGGCGCCCCCGGCCCGGTACACCGAGGCCACCCTCCTCACCGCTATGGAGCACCCGGGAAGCCAGGTGGAGGACCGGGAGGAGAGCCGTATCCTGGAGGAGACGGGCGGTCTGGGCACCCCAGCTACCCGGGCGGACATCATCGAGAAGCTCTTCTCCTCCTTCTACGTGGAGCGGCGGGGGAAGGAGCTCGTCCCCACCTCCAAGGGCGTCCAGGTGGTGAAGCTGGCTCCCGCCGACCTGCGTTCGGCGGCCCTGACGGCCCGGTGGGAGGGCCGCCTGGGGGCCATCGCCCAGGGCAAGGAGCGGGAGGCCCACTTTGTGGAGGAGATGCGGCAGTACGCCAGCCACCTGGTGAGCGAGGTCAAGGCCAGCGACGCCTCCTACACCCACGACAACCAGACCCGGACCCCCTGCCCCGACTGCGGGAAGTACCTGCTGCGGGTCAAGACCAAGCGGGGGGAGATGCTGGTGTGCCCCGACCGGGAGTGCGGCTACCGCCGGAGCGTGAAGCAGACCACCAATGCCCGCTGTCCCAACTGCCACAAGCGGATGGAGCTGCGGGGCGAGGGGGAGAAGCAGATGTTCGCCTGTGTGTGCGGCTACCGGGAAAAGCTCTCCGACTTCAAAAAGCGCCGGGAAAAGGCGGGGGGCGGTAAGCGGGATGTGCGCCGCTACCTGGAGCAGCAGGCCCGGCAGGAGGAGACGGGGAACTCCGCCCTGGCCGCCCAGCTGGCCAAGTGGATGGAACGGAATCAATCGTAACGAGAGAAGAAGCGAAATGACAGGAGGTGTTCTGCGTGCAGCAACGACTGGCACAGGAGTTTTCCTTTCCTGAGCTGCTGCGCTTTGCCTTTCCGTCCATCGTGATGATGGTCTTTGTATCCCTGTATACCATCGTGGACGGATTGTTCGTATCCAATTTCGTGGGACCGGAGGCCGTGGCCGCCCTGAACCTGGTCTACCCGGTCCAGGGCGTGGCATTGGCCATCGGCATCATGTTTGCCACCGGCGGCAGCGCGCTGGTGGCCATCCGGATGGGGCAGGGGCGCAATGAGGAGGCCCGCAGTGCCTTCACCCTGATTTTAGTGAACTCGGTCACCCTGTCACTGGCGGTGACCGTGCTGACGCTGACCAATCTGGAGTCCCTCTGCCGCTGGCTGGGCGCGGAGGGAGAGACGCTGGCTTACAGCGAGGTCTATCTGGGGACGTTGATCTGCTTTATCCCGGTGGGCGCCATCCAGCTCTTCTTTCAGAGCTTTTTTGTGACGGCGGGGCGCCCCAAGCTGGGGTTGGTCATGAACATCGGGGCGGGCGTCTTCAACATCGTGTTAGACTGCCTGCTGGTGGTGCCCGGCGGGATGGGAGTGCAGGGAGCCGCCCTGGCCACCGGCGGAGGCTACTGCATCCCGGCCATCGGCGGACTCATTTTCTTCTGGCGCAACCGGAACGGCCTGTGCTTCCGGCGGCCCAAATGGGACGGCCGCCTCCTGCTCCAGACCTGCGCCAACGGCTCCTCGGAGATGGTGACCAACCTTTCCAGCTCGGTGACCACCCTGCTGCTGAACTTCTACACCCTGCGCTTTGCCGGGACCGACGGTGTGGCGGCCATCACGGCGGTCTTTTACTGCCAGTTCCTGATGACCTCCATGTTCATGGGCTTTTCCATGGGCGTGAGTCCGGTGATCTCCTACCACTACGGGGCGGAGAACCGGGATTATCTGCGGCGCACGGTGCGGCGGTGCGGCAGCTTTGTGCTCCTCTCCTCGGCAGCAGTGTGGGTCATCTCCCTTCTGGGCGTCACCGGGATCGTCAGCGCCTTTTTCCGGCCGGGCACGGCGGTCTTTGCCATGGCGGTGCGGGGCTTCCGCATCTTTGTGACGGGATTTTTGGGCGCGGGGATCAATATTTTTGCCTCGGCCCTCTTCACCGCCATCGGAGACGGCAAGACCTCTGCTCTCATCTCCTTTTCCAGGACCCTCTTTTTTGAGGTGCTGGCCATCGTGGCGCTGGGATATTTTTTTCAGATGGACGGGGTGTGGATGGCCGTCCCGGCGGCGGAGTTCCTCACGGTGGGCGTGGTTGGCTTGTATACCGGAAAACTTCGGCGGGAGACGCTGCTCTGACCGGAAAATAGAGAAAACGGCCCCTTAGCAGAGCGGACAGCTTCGCTAAGGGGCCGTTTTGTGTCTTATTGCAGGTGTTCCGGGCCGAAGGACATGGGGAGAAGCTCTTCCAGCGTGGTCTCAATGACCTCCTTCTCACTGCGGGCAATGTAGACCTTCATGCCGGGCAGGGCGAATTCCCGCAGGAATTGCCGGCAGATGCCGCAGGGATAGGCGTAGCCCCGCGCCTCGGGAGGGGCGTCCTCGGGGAAACCGGCCACGGCGATGGCGGAAAAGCGCTGCTCGCCCTCATAGACTGCCCGGAGCGCGGCGGTGCGCTCGGCGCAGATGGTGCCGCCATAGGAGGCGTTTTCCACATTACAGCCCTGATAGACCTTCCCGGAGGCGGTCAGAAGGGCGGCCCCCACGCGAAAGTGGGAGTAAGGGACGTAGCTGTGCGCCCTGGCCTCCAGGGCAAGGCGCACCAATTCCTGCTTGTTCATAGAGCGCTCCTTTCATCGATGGCTTGCAGACCCCTGCCGCTCAGCCGGGAGGCCAGGTCATATCCCGTCCCGCCAGCACGTGAAAGTGCAGGTGGCGGACGGACTGGCCGGCCTGCTCGCCGCAGTTGGAGACCACACGGAAGTCAGTGATCCCCAGGTCATGGGTCACCTTGGAGATGACCTCAAAGATATGGGCCGCCACCGGGGCGTTTTCCCCGTTGATCTCCCCGCAGGAGCCGATGTGGGCCTTGGGGATGACCAGGAAGTGGATGGGAGCCTGGGGGTCGATGTCGTAGAAGGCATAGACCTGTTCGTCTTCATAGACCTTGTTGGACGGGATCTCGCCCGCCGCGATCTTGCAGAACAGACAATCGCTCATAGAATAACCCTCCTTTGAACAGAAGATGGATGGGGGAAAGGACGATTACCGGCCCAGCTTGCCGGCCACGAAGTCATCCACCGCGGCAAGCGCGTCATCCAGCTTGAGCACGTTGGAGCCGCCGCCCATGGCGGAGTCGGGCTTGCCGCCGCCTTTGCCGCCGCAGATGGCGGTGACGTGCTTGATGATGTCGCCGGCCTTGACGCCCTTCTGGACGGCCTCCTTGCCGCACACGGCCAGGAAAGTGATCTTTTCGCCGTGGATGGCGGAGAGTACGGCCACCACATTGGGCTGTTTATCCCGGAGCAGGTCGCCCATCTGGCGCAGCTTATTGGCGTCGGCGTCGGGCAGGGTGGCGGTGAGGACCTTCAGCTCGCCCACGCCATGGCCGCCCAGCAGGAAGCGCTCGGTCTCGCCGGCGGCCTCCCTGGCCTTGTATTTCTCCACCAGATGGCGCATCTGGCGCAGCTCCTCCATGGTCTGCTCGGCCTTGTCCCGCAGCTCGCCGGGCTTGGTCTTGAGGATAGCGGCGGCCTCAAAGAGCCGCTCCTGGTTGCGGTTCATGATCTCCAGGGACTTCAGGCCTGTGGTGGCCTCGATGCGCCGCACGCCGGAGGCCACGGAGAACTCGCTGTCGATGTGGAACACGCCTACCTTGGAGGTGTTGTCCAGATGAGTGCCGCCGCAGAACTCCACGGAGTAGCCGCCCATGTCCACTACGCGCACGGTATCGCCGTATTTCTCACCGAAGAGGGCTTTGGCGCCGGTCTTTTTGGCCTCGTCCAGGCTCATCTCACTGGTGACCACGGGATAGCCGTGGAGGACCGACTGGTTGACGAGTTCCGAGACTTTGCCCAGCTCCTCGGGGGTCATGGCGGAGAAATGGGTGAAGTCAAAGCGGAGAAAGTCGGGCTCCACCAGAGAGCCGGCCTGGTTGACGTGGTCGCCCAGGACGATCTCCAGCGCCCGCTGGAGCAGGTGGGTGGCCGAGTGGGCCCGGGCCAGGGCCTGACGGCGCTCCACATCGATGGAGGCGGTCACGGCATCCCCCACCTTCAGGGCGCCGGACTTGACCACGCCGGTGTGCATATACTTGCCGCCCTTGTTCTTCTGGACGTCGTGGACCGCAAAGAGGGCGGAGCCGGTCTGGATGACGCCGTGGTCGGCGATCTGGCCGCCCATCTCCGCGTAGAAGGGGGTCTGGTCCAGCACCACGATGGCCTCGGCGCCGGTGCCCACCTCGTCCCGCAGCTCTTCCTCGGCCACCAGAGCCAGGATCTGGCCCTGGGCCTCGGTCTGGGTGTAGCCCAGGAACCGGGTGGCGGGCATGTCCTTGCCGAACTCGATGCCGGCCCAGCCCAGGTCGCCCAGGGCCTCGCGGGCCTTGCGGGCGCGGACCCGCTGCTCCTCCATAAGGGTCTTGAAGGCATCCTGATCCACGGTCATACCGGCCTCTTCCACCATTTCGATGGTCAGGTCGATGGGGAAGCCGTAGGTGTCGTACAGCTTGAAGGCGTCGGCGCCGGAGAAGACGGTGTCCCCCTTCGCCTTGTGACCGGCGAGCATGTCGTCAAAGATGCGCATGCCGCCGTCGATGGTCTTGGCAAAGTTCTCCTCTTCCACCCGGATGATCTTGGTGATATAGGCCTGGCGCTCCCGCAGCTCGGGGTAGTGGCCCCCGTTCTCCCGGATGACGGTGTCGCAGACCGTGTAGAGGAAGGGATCGTTCACGCCCAGGAGCTTGCCGTGGCGGGCGGCACGGCGGAGCAGGCGGCGCAGCACGTAGCCCCGGCCCTCGTTGGAGGGGAGCACGCCGTCGCAGATCATGAAGGTGGCGGAGCGGATGTGGTCGGTGATGACCCGGAGGGACACGTCCTTCTCCCGGCTCTGGCCGTAGCTGGCCCCGGTGATCTCGGTGACCTTGTTGGTGATGTTCATGACGGTGTCCACGTCGAAGAGGGAGTCCACGTCCTGGCACACCACGGCCAGGCGCTCCAGGCCCATGCCGGTGTCGATGTTCTTCTGCTTGAGCTCGGTGTAGTGGTTCTCGCCGTCGTTGTCGAACTGGGAAAACACCACGTTCCAGACCTCCATATAGCGGTCGCAGTCACAGCCCACCGTGCAGCCGGGCTTGCCGCAGCCGTACTTCTCGCCCCGGTCGTAGTAGATCTCGGAGCAGGGGCCGCAGGGGCCGGAGCCGTGCTCCCAGAAGTTGTCCTCCTTGCCGAACTTGAAGATGCGCTCGGCGGAGATGCCGATCTCCTCGTTCCAGATGCGGAAGGCCTCGTCGTCGGCGGGAGTGGTCTCATTGCCGGCAAAGACGGAAGGGTAGAGACGCTCGGGGTCCAGGCCCACCCACTCGGGAGAGGTCAGGAACTCCCAGGCCCAGTGGATGGCCTCCTTCTTGAAGTAATCGCCGAAGGAGAAGTTGCCCAGCATCTCGAAGTAGGTGCCGTGGCGGGCGGTGTGGCCGATGTTCTCGATGTCGCCGGTGCGGATGCACTTCTGGCAGGTGGTCACACGGTGGCGGGGGGGCTCCTGCTCGCCGGTGAAGAAGGGCTTCATGGGCGCCATGCCGGAGTTGATGAGCAGAAGGCTGGCGTCGTTCTGGGGGATGAGGGAAAAGCTGGGGAGACGGAGATGGCCCTTGGTCTCAAAGAACTTGAGGAACATCTCGCGGAGTTCGTTGACTCCATACTGCTTCATGGGAAGGACCTCCAAAGAAAAGATATGGGTGGGATGAAAAAACCGCCCCTGGCCAGCGCCAGGGGCGGAGCATTCCGCGGTACCACCCTGATGATCCCCCCGATGGGGGACCTCTCATTCGCCCGGTAACGGGGGCGGGACGTTCCGCTCATCGCGGACGGCTCAGGAGTGGCGCGCGAGATCCGGTCCGCCGAGGGCTTGCACTCTCCCCTCTCGCTTCCAGACGCCGGGATCCCGCTTGGCTCCGTCAAAGCCTTACAACTTGATTACGGAGTAATTTTATCACACTTTTCCACAATGTCAACCGTCAAAGCGACCGATTTACTCCTGATCTGCGGTCCAGCTCTGGATCAGGCGGAAGAGACCGTCGTCAAAGCAGGTGCGGTAGACCGCCCGGCCGCAGACCAGCTCGCCCCGGTCGGAGAGGATCATGCTGTAAGAGGTGTTCTCTGTGGCGAGGACCAGATGATACGCGCGCTCGTCATAGGCGCGAAAGCCGCCGGCCCAGGGGGAGACCCAGCGGACCCAAGTTTGGGGAAGTGCTTCCTCCAGGGACTGGATCTGCTCGGGAGAACAGGTCAGCTCCCCGATCTCGGCGGAACCGGACAGGAGGAGGACCTTGCAGAAGGTGATCTCCGATTCTCCGTCCGGCAACACACTGGACAGCCGCCTGGGGCGCAGAAGGAGGACCAGCATCAGAACTGCCAGGACGGCCAGGACGAGGATGAGAGGATGCCGGTATGTTTTCATACAAATTTTCCCTTACTGTGATTTGGAGGAGCGGAAGAGCGCGAGCAGGCTGCTCTCCCGGCGGGCGGCGGAGAAGCGCTGCCCGGTGAGGAGGTAACAGACCCCCGGGATGGAGGCGGCGATGCTCACCCCCGCCACGCACCCGGCCAGAATGGCCAGATAGAGGAGTACCTGGTCGGGGATGGTATCCACCGTGTCGTGGAGGAGGACATACCAGAGATGCTGCATCAGGTTGATGGCCTTGGGGTGGGCCAGGTAGACCCCGAAGGAGATGCCGGAGAAATAGGTCAGCACCCGTCCGCTCTCCCGCTGGGAGAGGTAGGAGCGGGAGAGCAGGAAGAGCAC
>ENA-UERZ01000823-UERZ01000823.1-human-gut-metagenome-genome-assembly--contig:-NODE-823-length-27517-cov-5.833929_pt1 | contig 27517 bp, 20 predicted proteins | sample MGYA00242997_ERZ507998 | MGnify/ENA primary metagenome ERZ507998 (study PRJEB26167, sample SAMN06115470) | human gut metagenome | host: Homo sapiens | place: China:Henan | collected 2016-06-23 | study... | reverse complement strand
TTTTACTTCCCCTTCTTTCACCCCTTGCCTATATCCCGTCTCTTTATAGATTCTTGAAAAGAACTGGTGATCCCGGATCTGCTTTTCTCTTGCCTCATACTCTAACCGTGCCCTCTCATCTGCACTCAGATGCACCAGACTCTCATAGGCCTTCTCAATATAAGGGTCTTTCTCTGCTGCCATTTTGAATTCCTCCTCTGTCTCTGCATTGATAAATTGCATCCAACTTAGCAGTTCTGTCTCCGGATACTGGTGCTTTGCCAGCTTCGGCAATTCCAATACATGCAATTCCAGCTTGTCACTGTACTTGATATGCCGGCTGTCCTCCCATAAGTGAAACCGGGAATAGAATGCATCCGTATCTTCGAATATTTCAAAGTCCAGAATCCCGATATGGATACATTTTTCCAGCACATCATATCCTTCGCCTTCATGAATCTGTTCCGTAAACATTTTTGACAGATAAAATAAAGTTCTCTCTGCCCAGTACTCGTACGCTGCCACCTGCATCTCCACATCGACCTGACCGCTGTTTTTCAATTGGATCCGAACATCCAAAATTCCAAGCTTGTCTTCCTTATACTGTTTCTCAAGACTGGTGGGCAACAGTGTTGTCTCTTCGATTTCCTCATAGGGAATCCCCGTAACTGCCGACAAAAATGCCTGTCGGATTTGTGCATCTGCCATCAACTGTTTGAAACAAAAGTCATTTTTCGGTCTCATCAGAAACTGCGTTGTCTTCTCTTTTTCCATTCACATTCCTCCTGTTTTCCGAATGAATTTACCGGGAAACAGGACTTTTCATAACTAATTCTTTCGATTAATTTTTCGATGATAGACCTCGTTCCGGTTTTCCATTCGCTTTTTCTTGCTTCTTTACTGGGAAAATCCGAAATGCCAGCTGTTGCCGGTTCAGATATAACTGAAAGGGATTCCTTTCAGAGATGTTTCCAGTATACAAGTTTCTTTCAGCAAAAGCAATGAACGAAATCTAAAAACTTGTCACAGTCACTTCATTTTCTCTTTATAAACATAATCTGTTTTTTATCTATGGAAAACATTTTATCACATTCCACTGCAGCTTTTTCCAGGCGTTTAATCCTTGTTTTACTTTTTTTCTGCATTGTCCATACAAACGATACATCTGTTCTCCATCGCGGATATCACAGCCTTTATAGAACATAGTGCGCATCATCGTGTCATACATCCAGTTTAGATCGGCCTCTTCCAGTTCCGGAAGAGATTTTTTCACCGCTTCTTTTCCTTGCATTGAAAATGGATCTTCCCCGGATGGATGCAGAAACTCTGCAACCTCGTACAGGCTCTGATAAACAAACCGAATCCTTGCATCGATTGATCCCGTTCGGCACCGTTTTCGTTTCCGCACAGTCCGTATCCACGCCTGCAATATTATCAGCGCGAACATCAGAAGTATAACGCCGATCACCTTCAAACACTGGAAGAGCGCCTTTCGGATCTGCTGCCACGTATCCGATGATGCTCTTGCCCTCTCCACATTTTCCAACGCAGAAGCTGCACCTGTATGATCCTCGACCTTCCAGCCGGTATCCTCCTGCCAGACTTCACACCAGGCATGGCCCATGCTGCCCTCAACTTCTGCCACATATTGCCCATTTTCCTGCTGTGAAAATGCAGATGCCGGAATGGCATAACCTTCTGCAAATCTGGCCGGAATCCCCAGCATTCGATACATCAAGGTTGCAGCCGTTGCAAAATGCACACAAAATCCTTTGTGGTTTTCAAACAAAAAATACTCCGCAAAATCCTCGCCGGACGGTGTCGATCCCGGATTTACATCATACACAGCCTGACGTTTTAATGTTTCTTCCACGAACCGCTCTGCTTCTTCAAAAGAATCTGCTTCCTGCAGTTCGTTGCACAATTTGCGAAGTTGCTTCAAAGAGGATGGATACTGCAAATATACACTTGCCGGATCCGTCGCACTTCCTTCTCTCCAGGATCCCCCGTCATATTCTTTTCCATATTTCTCCGAAACATAAATCGTATCTGTCGGCATTTCCTCCTGCGTCACAGTGAACAACACACCCTTCCTGGGGACAAAGCTGCCCAGCTCCCGCAAATCTTCCATACCGCCGGAAGAATCCATGCCTGTCTCTTCCGGAATCATATTCTGCTCTGTCTGCGGGATTTTTGCCTGTGTTTTTTGTTCCTCTTTTTCTGACTCTTCCTTTTGCTCTTCCTTTTTCGTCTGTGCTTCTTTTCTTGTCTGCCTGTCTGCACTCCATGCATTCCACGTCTCTTCTGCTTTCTGGATTACATGCTCTTTCACATATCGTCTGGTCGTCCGATATACCCCATCTTCTTTTTCTTTCATCGGCTCCATCTGCTCTCCCAGCTGGACCGAACAAAATGCCAGAAATACGAAGCTTATTCCCACAATGCAGACATTCTGCAGAACATTACAAGACATCGATGTAAGCACTGTCACATACAATCCGGCTGCAATCATCTGAAGCCAGCATTCTCTCGGATCCGGGAAATACGTCAAAACCGCCGTATATATCACTGGTACAAGATAGAAAACCGCAGAAATACAAAGCAGGAGCTTCTTTCTTTTTACCAGCATTGTCCCAAGCCAGACACTCCCTAAAAAACCGGTGATCAAAAGTACTGCCATCCACCTCTCTGTCTGATCCTGAGGTAATTTCTGCGTCAATTTCACTCCGGCGGCAGTCTCCCACCAGGACCACAGTGCAAAACCAACGGTAAGAAACTGTAAGATATGAACTTTCCAGCTATGTTGATTCAAATCCTTCTTTTTTCTTTTCATACCCCTTCTCCCCATATCACACCTGGATAATCCCGGTATCATTCCATCCCTGAATCCCCTGGCCATCCAGTACAAGAACACTGGAAAATTTCTGTGTTCGAAACACTTCTTCAAACCCGCTTTGCTCTTCCTCTCGTTTCGCTACAGGGACTGCTTCCATCAGCTCCCAGAGCATTTCATAAAACGTCTCCTCATCCTTCACGCGCCATCGCACAACACGGACGTTTTTCTGATCAAACCATGCCACAACGTGCATACAGTGTTCTTCTACCAGAGTCCTGGAAAGTGAAGCACAAATCTCCATCATACGCTCCAGCTTTTTGAAATCTTTCGCTGCATCCGAAAGCCAAAGTCTGATACATACCGCACATCCAAGAGGATGACTGGATTCTTTGACCATCATTTTTCCCGCCTTGGCACTGATCTTCCAGTGGATCATCTGCACCGGATCCGGAATGTGATACTCCCGGATCTGATAGATTTCCGTAGCATCCTGCCCACCCCTTTCATTGGAATAGGTTTCCGGCTCAACCGGAAATTCCCGCGTCCTTCTCCCAATCTCTACCGGCATTGCACAGATCTTCGGCAGGACTGTGAATCGCTCCTTTTCCTGCTGCTTTTTACCCACAGATAAAATTCCGATAAAATCATAGATTCTCACTTCTGTAATCGTCAGCTTCCACTCTCCGCACCTGTCTGGTTCAAATGTATAGTCTGCCTGCTTTTCAGAAAGCCATAAACTGTCTTTTTCTCTGATGCCGGATACTGCATGTTCCATTTCCAGCAGAATCCTGCACTTTCCGATCCAAAGAGAACTTTCCCTGCAAACCTGTATACTGACTTTCATTTGCTGTTCTTTTTCTCCGTAATCCGAGAGCCGCTTTACTCTGGCAGAAAGTCCTCTCCCCGCAAAAATAAGATAAACGATTCCTGCCGCCGGATACAGAAGCACAAAAATCAACAGCCCGCTCAGTGCCGGATCAATATACATCAAAAACAGATATCCCACTGCGCCAAGCACCAGAAGATATGTTATCATCCGTTTTCCCATATACGCTCCTTTTTATCGCTTTTTCAATGATGGTGATTCTACTGCGGACAAAATTTCCTGCAGTACTTCCTTCTGTTTTACTTTGCTGATCCTTACCCTTGTATTTAACAGGATCCGATGCTGTGCAGTCTCCCGAAACACTCCCCTGACATCTGCCGGAACCACATATTCTCTTCCTGCCAGATACGCACCCGCTTTCGCCATCTTTGCAAGTGCCACTGTTCCTCTTGGACTCATCCCCAGCTCCAGCATCTCATGTTCCCTAGTAGCCTGTGCCAGCTGCACCAGATATTCCAGAATCCGCTCATGCATAAAAATCTGTGCAGTCTCCCGCTGTGCTTCCTCAAGTTCTTCCTTTATCATCACCTGTTGAACGGCATCTGACGTACGGCCATTCTCATTTTTTCGCAGAATCTCCATCTCTTCGCGAATTGTCGGATATCCCATCTTTACACAGACCATAAAACGATCCAACTGAGATTCCGGAAGCAACTGCGTCCCTGCGGAGCCGGACGGATTTTCCGTAGCGATCACCAGAAACGGCGGAGCAATCTTTCTGGTTTTTCCATCCACGGTCACCTGCCCCTCTTCCATCACTTCCAAAAGGGCTGACTGTGTCTTCGGAGACGCCCGGTTAATCTCATCTGCCAGAAGCAGGTTGCAGACCACGGCTCCCGGATGATATACAAACGCATTTCTCTCTTTCTGGTAGATGGTAAATCCGGTCAGATCTGACGGAAGTACATCCGGTGTAAACTGCACCCTGCGCTTCTGCAGTCCGATCGCTCTGGAAAAAGCAATCGCCATGGTCGTCTTGCCAAGTCCCGGAATATCCTCCACCAGCACATGCCCACCCGCCAAAAATGCTTTCATCACCGTCTCTGTCACTTCCTGTTTTCCAATCACTGCCCTCTGTACTTCCTACAGTGCAAAAAGTACCTTCTCTCTTACTTTTTCCACACCTGTTTCCTCCCCTGTCTGATATAGAAAATTATACCATATTTTGCTTTTTTCCTCTTACTTTTTTCATATTTTTAACAAAAAAGTAAGAAACATTCCTCCTGATACGTGCTATAATAAAGAAAACAACAAATGACAATCATGTACTTCAAGAAAGGATGGTCTTTATGGAATTCACAGAAGGATTAAGAAAAGTATTTTTAGCAGGTGTAGGTGCTGTCGCCTCTACTGCAGAAAACGCAAAAGAACTGATCGATGATCTGGTAGAAAAAGGCGAACTGACCGTTGCACAGGGCAGAATGCTCAATGAAGAACTGAAACATACAGCAAAAGAAAAAGTCAAAGAACATATTTCTGTCACCGTTACCAGGAATTATACAGATGCCATGAATTCTGTCGATCAGATGACCGAAGAGGAATTAAACACTCTGAAAGAAAAGATTGCCCAGACAGAAGAAGCAAGAAAAGAACAGCCTGAAGATCCAGATATTACCTCCGATGAAAGGACACCCGAAGAATCAGAATGAATAAAGAACAAAAAACAATGGATCCTTCCCGGTATCCATCATACACGGAAGAAGATTCAGCCGCCTCCGGCAGGCGGCTGAACGAGATTTTAAAAGTTTTAAAAAAACACCATCTGACCTCGGGTCTGACACCGGTCAAGCTCCGCGAGATTCTGGAAGATCTGGGCCCTACTTATGTCAAGCTGGGGCAGATCATGTCCATGCGTTCCGATATGCTCCCGGAAGTATACTGTCAGGAGCTGACAAGGCTTCGTACCGATGTGATCCCCATGCCATATGAGACTGCAGTCTCAATCATTGAATCCGAATTACAGCGACCTGTCTCTGACATTTTTTCTTCCATCGAACAGACTCCGCTTGGCTCTGCTTCCATTGCACAGGTACATCCCGCACAGCTAAAAGACGGAACAAAGGTTGTTTTAAAGGTACAGCGACCGGCCATCCAAAAGACGATGGAAAATGATATCCGGCTTTTAAAAAAAGCTTCCGGTATTTTAAAACTGACACTGGGAACTAAAAATCTGATCGACTTTCATACGATTTTAGATGAACTCTGGGAGACTACCAGAGAAGAGATTGACTTTGAAAAAGAGGCCGCCAATCTAGATCTGTTTTACGCCAACCAAAAAGAAATCGCCTATACGACCTGCCCCGTGGTGTATCACGAACTGACGACTCCAAGACTTCTTGTCATGGACTATATCGACGGAATCCAGATCGATCATATAGAGGAACTAAAAAGTCTTGGCTACGACATGACTGAAATTGGCGAAAAGACAGCGGAAAACTACTGCAAACAGATTTTGGAGGATGGATTTTTCCATGCGGATCCGCATCCTGGAAATCTCTGGATCAGCAAAGGGCAGATTGCATGGCTGGATCTCGGAATGGCAGGACATCTGTCTTCCAACACCAAGCTGCTGCTTCGCAAAGCGATCACGGCACTTCTTGAGAATGATATTTATTCTCTGAAAAACGTATTACTCGCGTTTGCCGAACCTCAGGAGCGTGTCAACCATGCCCGCCTGTACACGGATATTGATGATATTGTCAGCAAGTATGTTTCCATGGACTTCGGCACCATGCGGCTTGGCGATCTGATCGAACGGCTCCTGCAGCTGGTCAAGGATCACCGGCTTGCAATTACCCCGGATGTCACACTGCTTGCGCGAAGCATGATCACGATCGAAGGAACTTTAAGTGCATGTGCTCCGGATGTAAATCTGTTGCGGATTTTATCTGTACATATGTCCAATCTGCTGATCCATGAGCTGGATGCAAGGCACATTTTAAAACATAAGGGACGCCAGGTTTATACTTCACTGGACAAATCCCTCAACATCCCTGCCCAGCTTTCTGATCTTTTGAACATTACAAAAAACGGGCAGGCACAAGTCAACCTGCAGCTTTCTGATGGCGAGCATTTCCGCCGTGATGTTTATTCCATTACAAACCGGGTGCTTTTGACGATTCTTTCTGCTGCCCTGTTTATCGGATCAGGTCTTGCCTCGGACATTTACAGCATTCCAAAGTGGTTTGGACTCCCTTGGATCAGTTTCCTCGGATACAGTCTGTCCGCCCTTTTATTGCTGATTGTTCTTATACAGATTTTCCGACGGCGCAAATAAAAAGGAGAAGAACCCCCTCACTTTTTCAGGATTCCTTCTCCTTTTTCCTACATTCTATTTTTCTGAATCAGTCGTTGTCTGTTTTACATTCACACCCTGATCTTCAAAGTCTACTTTTTTCCATTCTTTTTTGTCTACCTTGATGTCAGTCTCTTTGCGCCATGTTTCCACCTGATCTTCATACTGTTTCTGCTTGCGCTCTTCTACGATTTCTTTTTTCTTCTGATCTGTTGCCTCACGATCCAGCTTGCTTGTCAGCTTCGCCACATAGATTCCATCGTCTGTCTCAATCAGGCTTGTCACGTCCCCTACATTTTCCAGCGCATCTGCCGCCTTTAAAAGATCTGCGTTCAGTGTGCTGGACTCAGAATCAAATGTCGCCGTCTGCACTTCTTTTTCTGCCGAAGCTGCTGCTGCATTCATGTCCTTGTCCGGATCTGCGCTGACTGTATCCAGAAAGGTCTGTGCCTTTTCTTTTTCTGCCTTCTTTTCATCGTCAGTCATCTGAACAGACTGTCCGGAATCATCCTTCTTCGTATAAGAGAACTGGACATACTCGATCTTCTTTTGTGCTGCATCCTCATCTGAAACATTTTCATCCACGCCCTCTTTCATTGGTGCATCCATCTTCTGCTGAATCGTAGCAAGTTCCAGATATTCTTTGACATATTTTTTATATCCGGACACAACTTCTTTGTCCTCCAATGTGTTGTCTTCCACAAACTCCTCTGCGGCTTTGTCGATCTTCTTCTTTTCTTCGTCTGTCAACTCCACTTTATATTCAGAAGCATGCTGTTTTACAAGATACATATTTTCCAGAGACTCTAAAATACTGTCTTTCATATTCTCCTCATATGTCTTGCCTTCTTCCACTTCCTGGCTCCACATTGTGTCCGCACTCATCCCCATCAGGCCTGCATAAAACGACTCATACTGCGCCTGCTGCATACGCGCATAAAAATTAGCAACACCATACGAAACCTTCTCTGTTCCGACCGTTACTACTGTAGCATCATTATCAGGGGCAGCACTGCATCCTGTTATCGTAACCGCCGCTAAAATACCGGCAACTGCGGTGATCACACCTCTTTTTTTCAATCCAACCATAAATTCCTCCTCTAATTGTACCTAATTATTTCATTATAACGTCTTTTTTCTCCTCTAACAAGCTCTTTATATCATTTAAGAGCTTTTTCACAAGTTCCAGAACCGTTTCATCCTTTTCCTTTTTATTTCTGCCCTTTTTATAATAGACAAAATACGGCACTGCCTCCGCCTTAAACACCAGATTTCCCCGGTAGCTCTGAATCAACGGAGGAATTTTCTGCGGATTGACCTTCGCTTTTTCATACATGGTAAACCGGAATTCTTCTCCTTTTTGTTCCACTGCCGTCACATAAGCTGAATGTGCAAGCGCTTTAAGACCTGCGATCTGAAGAAGCTGCTGTACCTTTCTTGGTACATCCCCGAACCGGTCGATAAGCTCCTCCAGCATATCATCCATCTCTTCCTCATCTTCAATTCCCGCGATCCGCTTGTAAATATCCAGCTTCTGATATTCGTTCGGAATATAGGAATTCGGGATATACGCATCCACATTCAGATCCATCACGGTCGTATAGATTTCCTCCTCGGTTCCGCCTTTTAACTGTTTTACCGCTTCATTGAGCATCTTGCAGTACAGATCATATCCGACAGCCTCCATATGCCCATGCTGTTCTGCGCCCAGAAGATTTCCTGCCCCACGAATTTCCAGATCCCGCATCGCAATTTTAAATCCGGAACCAAGATCTGTAAACTCCCGGATTGCCGCCAGTCTTTTTTCCGCCACTTCCTTTAGCAGCTTGTCTCTTCGGTACAGGAGAAATGCATACGCCATCCGATTGGATCTTCCCACACGCCCCCGCAGCTGGTACATTTGAGAAAGTCCCAGACGATCTGCATCATGGATGATCATCGTATTGGCATTGGAAATATCCAGTCCGGTCTCAATAATCGTTGTTGACACCAGCACATCAATGTCTCCGTTGATGAAATCATACATGATATTTTCCAGCTCATGCTCCGCCATCTGCCCGTGAGCAAACGCCACTGTCGCGTCCGGAACAAGTTTCTGCACATGATCTGCAATTTCCGCAATATCACTTACCCGGTTATATACATAATACACCTGTCCGTCCCGATCCAGTTCTCTTTGGATGGCTTCACGGACCATCTCATCATTGTACTCCATCACATATGTCTGGATCGGCATCCGATCCATCGGCGCCTCTTCCAGCACACTCATATCGCGGATTCCAATCAAACTCATATGCAGTGTCCGCGGAATAGGCGTGGCAGTCAGCGTCAGTACATCCACATTTTCCCGCAGTTTTTTAATCTTCTCTTTGTGTGTCACGCCAAATCGCTGCTCTTCATCTATGATCAAAAGTCCCAGATCCTTAAATTCCACATCCTTTGACAAAACACGATGCGTCCCGATCAGAATATCCACCAGTCCTTTTTTCAGATCTTCTGTTGTCTTCTTCTGTTGGGCAGGCGTCCGAAACCGGCAGAGCAAATCCACACGCACCGGAAATTCTTTCATCCTCTGCACAAACGTGTTGTAATGCTGCTGTGCCAGAATCGTTGTCGGCACCAGATATACCACCTGTTTTCCGTCCTGGATCGCCTTAAATGCAGCCCGGATCGCAATTTCCGTCTTTCCGTATCCAACGTCTCCGCAGATCAGGCGGTCCATGATCTTTTTGCTCTCCATGTCCTGCTTGGTATCGGCGATCGCCTGCAGCTGGTCATCGGTCTCCTCAAACGGGAACATTTCTTCAAATTCCTTCTGCCAGACCGTATCCGGTTCATACTGATATCCATTCTCCTGCTGCCTTGCCGCATACAGCTCCACCAGATCCCTGGCAATCTGTCTGACTGCCCCGCGCACCTGATTCTTTGTTTTCGTCCACTGGTTACTTCCCAGCTTGTTCAGCTTTGGCTTTTTTGCATCTGCTCCTGCATACTTCTGGATCAGATCCAGCTGCGTTGCAAGAATATACAGGCTGCTTCCTCCCGCATAAGAAATTTTCATATAATCTTTGGTGATCTTATCTACTTCAATCTTTTCAATTCCCTGATAGATACCCAGACCATGATTTTCATGTACCACATAATCTCCAACCTTTAATTCGGAGAAACTTTGGATTTTCTGTCCTTCATATAGTTTTCTGCGCTTCTTTTTCTTCTGTCTGCCAAAAATATCTGTTTCAGAGATCACCATGAATTTCAGCATCGGATATTCATATCCCTGTGTCACATGCCCGTATGCCACCATAATTTCCCCCGGCTGCACTTCACGATCCATATCTTCGCTGTAGAAACTGCTCAGATCATAATCCCTCAGATCTTCCGCCAGGCGCTTTGCTCTTGTCCTGGAACCGGACAGCAAGATCACCCGGTACTGATTTCTTTTCAGCCGCTTCAAATCCCTTGTGAGCATCTCAAAACTGTTGTTATACGGATTGACACCCTTCGTCTGAATATAATCTGTTTCCCGGATCTTTAACCCCCTGCATTTTCCTTCCAGCGCGGTAAATGCCACTCCGTAAAACTGATTGATCCGGTTTAAGATTTCCAGCACCGGATATACCGTAAGCTCCTGCGTTTCTTCCAGCCCGGCCTCTTCCCGCTTGCGGACGCTCTCCTGAAATTCCTCTTCAATCTCATTTGCTTTTTCAATCAGCCTCTGCGGCTCATCCAGAAACAGGATCGACTCTTCTGTCGGAAAATACTCCAGAAAAGACTGCTTCTTCTGACTCTGCAGTTCTGCTGCCGGATAAATCTCAATTTCCTGCAGGTTTTCAATCGAACGCTGACTTTCTACGTCAAATGTCCGGATCGAATCTACCTCATCGCCCCAGAGCTCCACACGCACCGGAATCTCTTCTGTAAGCGGAAAAATATCCAGGATCCCGCCGCGCACTGCAAACTGCCCCGGTCCTTCAATCTGTACTTCCCGCACATACCCAAGACCGGAAAGTCTCTCCTGAAGCTTAGTAAAATCAACAGTATCTCCGGATGAGATCTGAATCCGCTTCGAAACGATCTCCTCTGCCGGAGAAAGCCCGTCCAGAAAAGCATCCATAGTCGTGATCACTGTAATCTCCTGATTCTTTTGTCTTGTCACCATACTGCGGATCACTTCCATCCGCTGCTTCATCAGATAATTTCCTTTGATATCCGCATGGTAAAACAACAAATCTCTTGCCGGATAATACAATACCCCGGAATCTAAAAAGCGATATTCTTCATATGCCTTCTGCGCTTTTTCTTCACTGGAAAAAACGATGATCTTGTAAGAAAAACCATCGCCAAGCGCATACATCAAATGTGTTTTTTGTGAATTGACACAGCCTGCGATCTGCAGAATCCCCTTTTCTTTCCTTCGCTTCTGTAAAATCTCCTGATATTCTGCAAGTTCCGCAAGCGGTGCGATAAAAGCCTGCATCATTTTATTTTTCCTTCTTTTTCCGATTATACTCGTTCATTGCAGCCTCGATATTGCCTGTCACAATCTCCTTCACTGCACAAACTGCATGTTCATATCCCTCTTCCATCTGTTCCTGTTCTTCTTTTGAAAAATGTCCCAGCACATAATCAGCCAGATCCCATTTCTGCGGTTTTTCTCCCACACCTACTTTAATACGGGGAAATACCTGTCCACCCAAATGGGCAATGATATTTTTGATCCCGTTATGCCCTCCGGCACTTCCTTTCGCCCGAATCCTTATCTGCCCCACTCCCAGGCTGATATCGTCATAAATGACAAGAAGCTCCTGCTCTTCGTCCACTTTATAATAGTCCAGAAGACTTCTGACGCTTTCCCCGCTCAGATTCATATAAGTCTGAGGTTTTGCCAGGATTACCTTCTGCCCCTCAATCATTCCTTTTCCGATATAAGCTCTGTGTTTTTTCGTATCTACATCAATATTATATTTTCGTGCCAGTGCATCTATTACTTCAAATCCGACATTGTGTCTCGTTCCCTCATATTCTGGTGTCGGATTTCCAAGTCCTACAATGATAAACATAGTTGTCCACCTCTTCTTTTTCCAATCTGTCCTTTTAAACTGCGTTACCTATTTTACAGGATTCCCCGGCTTTTGTCACGCAAAAGACGGGAATATTTTCCGGATATGCCTCATAAAATGATAAAAAACAAGGGGGATTATTCTTATGGATTCCAAAACAAAAATCGTTGTCCTTCACACAAAGGAGCTCATCTATACTGCTGTGTTCGCGCTCCTTTGTATTCTTCTGATCGTGCTGCTTTTCGTCATGTTTGGTCCCGGACATACAGACAAAAAGCAAACATCTCACAAACAGTATACACCTGGTACTTACACATCCACCCTCACACTGAACAACACAAATCTGGAAGTGGAAGTATCTGTGGACAGCTCCAGGATCAATTCCATCCGGTTTGCCAACCTGGATGAAACCGTGACTACAATGTTTCCTCTGATCCAGCCTGCGATCGAAGAAATTGCCGACCAGATTTATGACACTCAGTCACTGGACGCCGTGGAATTGTCCGATGACGCGCCTTATACTTCTCAGATCATTCTAAATGCCATCCGGCAGGCCGTAGAAAAAGCCGCAGTCAACAAAACTGCGGCTTCCTGCATATCTTTGATTGTCTTTTACCCTTCCACGATCAGATAGCGTCCACCTGAAAGCGGGAATACTTCAGATGCCTCTTCGAGTTCTTCCGCATCCATATTCTCCACGTCTGCACCGCTCTCCTCAAAATATTCTCTTACTTCATCCAGAGAATCTACTACGACCGCCATACAGTCTTCCAGAAAAGCCTCTGCCTCTTCCATTGTCTCTGCCACCGGCTCGTCAAAAAGCTGCGATTGTTTTTTCAGAAACGTAAGCAGACATTCCTCATCGTATTCATTCATGCTCCGTTACCTCCCTTTTTTCTCTTCCCATGCGGATATCAGTTCCAGAAGCTCCTGTGCCGTATCCACGATATACGCTGCGTTCGCTTCCTTTAAGACCTCTCTGCTTCGAAATCCCCAGGAAACGCCTATCGTGCGCATCCCGGCTGCATGTCCGGTCCTGATATCTACTTCGGAGTCTCCGATATAGATGGTCTCTTCAGGAGTCGCTCCCATCTCCCCTGCAATCTGAAGGACTGCTGTCGGATCCGGCTTTCTCGGCACGCCTTCTTTCTGTCCCTGCACTTTAAAAAAGAGATCTTTTCCAAATACAGTTTCCACAACATGAACCGCCTGTCTGTCCGGTTTATTGGAAAGAACAGCGCATCTGATTCCCTGCTCTTTTAATGTACCCAAAAGCTGCACGATTCCTTCATAGGGAGCCACATGATACATACAATTCTCATTGAAGACTCTCCCATATATTTCCATCGCTTCCTCCAGCCTCTCAAAAGCTTCTTCTGACGCGGCACGCAGTGCTTTTTCCAGAAGAACTCTGCTTCCGTTTCCCACAAACATCCGACACTGCTCTCTTGTAATCTCTGGCAGTCCCATCTCTTTCATGGTCAGATTCACAGAAAATGTAAGAGAATCCAGCGTATCGGTCAGTGTTCCATCCAAGTCAAAAATACAACTCTTATACATCATCGTCTCCATCTCCTCCATCTATTCTACGTGTTTATCATAGTATGAAGTTCTGGAAATTTCAACCGTAAAATCATTTTTATGCAGTTTTCTCTGAAATTTTGTTACTGGAAAGAATAACAGCCTTTAGCCCAACAGATATTGTTTCATTATTTTCAATGCATTTTTTTCCAGCCGGCTCACCTGCGCCTGCGAAATCTGAATCTGTTCTGCCACCTCCATCTGTGTCTTTCCTTCAAAAAATCGAAGCTGGATGATAAAACGTTCCCGTTCATTGAGGCGTTCCATCGCTGCCTCCAGCGACAGCTCTTCTACCCAGTTTTCTTCCCGGTTCTTTTTATCACTCACCTGATCCATGATATACAGCGTATCGCCTCCGTCGCTGTATACCGGTTCATGAAGACTGACCGGCATCTGGATTGCATCCAGTGCAAACACGATATCTTCCTTGGATATCCCGATCTCCTCAGCAATTTCCTGCACCGTAGGCTCTTTGGAATATTTCTTCACAAATCCTTCTTTGGCGTAGATTGCTTTATATGCCGTATCACGCAGAGAACGGCTCACACGGATAGAATTATTGTCCCGCAGATATCGTCTGATCTCACCGATGATCATCGGAACTGCATACGTCGAAAACTTTACCAGCCTTGAGGGGTCAAAATGATCGACTGCTTTCATCAGTCCCACACAGCCGATCTGAAACAAATCATCGGCATTTTCACTGCTGGATGAAAACCGTTTGATCACACTGAGTACCAGTCTTAAATTCCCCTTGATATACTGTTCTCTTGCGTCTTCATCCCCCTCCTTGATCCTTGCAAAAAGCTCTTCCTTTTCCTCTTCTTTCAAAAGCGGGAGCTTCGCTGTGTTTACCCCGCATAATTCCACTTTATTTCCTGCCATTTGTGAATCCTCCTGTTCTGTTTCTACTTAAAAGAATTCACCATCTGCAGGCAGTCTATGCGGTCTGACGGAAAATAAAAAAAGTTTTACTCCTTGACAAGCTCACGTATCCATCTATGCCCTCTTCTCCATTTTATTTCTTTTCTGACTCTTTTTCCTGCTTTTTGTTTCTGCCACGTCTGCGGACAGCATAAAAACCTAAACCTGCTGCCGCCCCGATCACCACTCCCATCAAACTGCTGAACACTAAAAAAAATCACACCTGCTGTCATAATACATCCTCCTCTTCCAGTTCAAACTGTTTCAAAACTACATCGTATGTCTGATCGATCAAAATTTGTAAAACCTATGATCAATACTATCATGCAATTCCTCTCTGTTTTTATTATAACATTTGCCACTACCTGTTACAAATCAAATCCTTTCACTCAAAAATCACGGATGAGATTTCTCCCATCCGTGATCTTCTCTTTCTCACTATTCCCAACGATCCCATTTATCAGCAAGATTATTGATCTGACTTTCAAATTTTGCTTTGTCTTTATTCGGAATTCCCTCTCGTTTGTAAATAACATCCAAAAGTCTTCTTCCTGCTGCGATAAGACGCTCAAATGCAGCGTCTGCTTTCTTCTGGGATGGCTTCTTGCCTTTCACGGCAATCCGCACACCTTCGTTTAAGATCTCATTCGCAGCCAGATCGACTTCCCCGTTCGGGAATGGCGCCCACGTCGGACATCCAAGCGTCTCTTCTACTTTCTGCGCAAATTCTTCTGTCACAGTGTCTTCGCCATGCACCACAAATACATGCTGAAGCGGTGTCTTAAATCCTTTCAGCCATGCTATCAGACCATTCATATCTGCATGACCACTGATTCCGTGAAGACTTTCAATTCTGGCATGAACCTCGATCGGCTCTCCAAACAGCTTGATATTCTTCTCACCTTCCAGAAGCCGCCTTCCTAATGTCCCGTTCGCCTGATATCCCACAAACAGAATTGTACATTCTTTTCTCCACAAATTGTGTTTCAAATGATGACGGATCCGTCCTGCGTCACACATACCCGATGCAGAAATAATTACTTTCGGCTTTTCGATAAAATTAATCAGTTTCGAATCATCACTTGTAACGGATGTCTTCAACCCCGGAAATACCAGAGGATTGATCCCCTCATCCACCAGTTTGATTGCTTCTTCATCGAAGCATTCCCACATATTTTTTGTAAATACTTTGGTCGCTTCAATTGCCAGCGGACTATCCAGATATACCTCAAAATCAGAATATTCCGGCAAAAGTCCATGTTCTTTGATCTCCCGGATGAAATACAGCATCTCCTGCGTACGTCCCACTGCAAATGACGGGATCACGACATTACCGCCTGCATCAAAGGTTTCTTTCAAAATTCTCGTAAATTCAGAGACATAATCTATCTTCTCCGAAGAATGTACCCGGTTTCCATAGGTGGATTCCACTACCACATAATCTGCGGTATCCGTACACCTTGGATCTTTGATGATCGGCTGATCCACATTCCCCACATCTCCTGAAAATACGATCTTCCTGCTAATCTCACCTTCGGTAATCCAGACCTCAATACTTGCCGAACCAAGCAAATGGCCGACATCTGTAAACCGGATTTCCACCCCATCGCAAATATGAAGCCGTTCTCCATATCCACATGGAACGAAAAGATTGATCGCAGCCTCTGCATCTGCCATCACATAAAGCGGCTCAAACTCCGGCACTCCGGCACGTCTTCCTTTCCGGTTGCGCCATTCAGCTTCAAATTCCTGAATATGAGCGCTGTCACGAAGCATAATGTTACATAAATCCGCTGTGGCAAATGTGGTCAATATCTGCCCTTTAAATCCATTCTTGCACAAAAGGGGCAAAAGACCTGAATGATCGATGTGTGCATGTGTCAAAAATACATAGTCCACTTCTCCCGCTGCAATGGGAAGTCCTGGGTTTTCATACAGGTCCGGTCCCTGCTCCATACCACAGTCAATTAAAATATTTTTCCCCGCTGCCTGCAGCAAATGACAACTTCCGGTCACCTCATGGGCTGCTCCTATAAATGTAAGTTTCATATAGCTTCACCACCCTTTTTTCTCATTATAACACCTTTTTTACGGAGTGAAAGCACTTTTTGAGGATTCTTCTAATTTATTCATAACGCACGATTTCCCGCTTCAATCTCTGCATGATCTTTTTCTCCAGACGGGAAATGTATGACTGTGAAATTCCCAGTAAATCTGCTACTTCTTTCTGAGTTTTTTCGATTCCATCAGGATTATCCAGACCAAAACGCATCTTGACAATCAGCTTTTCTCTGCTGGACAACTGGTTGATGGCACGCACCAGAAGCTTTCTCTCCGCTTCCGTTTCCAGATCCCGATAGATGGTATCCTCCTCTGTTCCGAGGATATCAGACAACAGCAGTTCATTGCCGTCCCAATCCACGTTTAAAGGCTCATCAATGGAAACTTCCATTTTAGTCTTACTGTTTCTTCGCAGATACATCAGGATTTCATTTTCAATACATCGGGATGCATAGGTCGCAAGCTTGATCTTTTTGGTTGGATTGAATGTGTTGATTGCTTTGATCAGACCGATTGTTCCGATCGAGATCAGATCTTCTACTCCCACTCCGGTATTATCAAATTTTTTTGCTATGTACACGACCAGACGCAAATTGTGCTCAATTAACATTTTTTTTGCTTCCTGATCATATTCTGATCCGAGTCTTCTGATCACCTCTGTTTCTCGTTCTGTCTCCAACGGAGGCGGCAGCACTTCAGACCCCCCGATGTAATGAACCTCTTTCTGATTCGGAAACAGCAGCCCTTTCAGACTGGGTACTACTTTTAATTTAAACTGCTGCGGCATTGCTACTTTTACAACCATTTTTTCTTCCTCCTAATATTTCAGGGTTGATGATCATTTGATACATCCCTTGTTCTGATATCTGTTCTTCACATATCCCGACCAGCGGACGATAAATCCACTGTTTTTTCTGTACAATATACATTTTCTCTAATTCAAATACCGGCATGACACCACTTTTTCCTACTGTCCGATATGGAATCAGATGAAACCCTTTCAAGTTTTCCTTTTCTCCGGTCAGCTTTTCTATTGTGCTTTGCTCTAAAATACATACCGGCTTTTCACTCAGCGGATCTTTCAACACATTTCCGGTATCCCAAAGCCCGCGTATCTCACAGTAGCTTCCTTCCTGATACAAGATGATCCGGCAGAGCTTCTGTTCCTCCTTCTGAAGCCGACACAAAAACTCCCAGACCGCGCGTATTGTGTAATAGCAGCCAATCACAACAGCAAAATAGAGACTTGTGTATTTCACATAGGGTTTTAACATTCCCAGAATCCCGCCAATCAAAACGGAAACAAAATACAATAAAATATAACACTTTAAAAATTCCGAAAAGCTGCGAATTTTAAGACCGCATACCACCATCCCGCTGCTGACAAGCATATGAAGCGCTGCCATTGTGATTCCCACGGGCAGTCGCAAAATTACCACCAGACAGGAAAGACCTGATCCGACCAGACCGCCTGCAATCACTCTTTTCGTACTGCCCGGCATCTTCATCAAGGCTTTTACAGAAAACAGGACAAGGACGTCCATCATAAAATTCACCAAAAACATGACATCTATGTATACTTCATAGTACATGTTCCACCCTCTTTCTCGTTGGTACTAAATCGATTTGGCACTCAAACAAGATTTATTATAATCAGAATCATTTTGAAAATTTGTCAGAAACTGACAGAGAAAAAGACTTTATTTCGACAACAATCGTGCGAAAAAGAAAAAAGGACAAGTCTCTTGTCGAAACCTGTCCCAAACTGACTTTATTATTTTTTAAAGAAATCCGGAATCTTAATGGACTGCTCTTTTACTGTGCTTGAAGGCACTCTTCCCTGTCCCTGAAGGGTCGGGATTGTAGAATTTCCTGTTGTTGTTCTTCCTGCACCGTACTCTGCTGCCGGTGTTCTTGCAAACTTGTCCGCATTCGGAAGAATAGATCCCATCTTCTGCTGTCCTTCCAGTCTTGCTTTTAACTTGGATGCACTTCCACCCACATTATGAAGTCCTGTTGCAATAACTGTGATTGTAGCTTCATCAGATCTTGTATCATCATACATCGCACCGAAGATAATATTTGCATTCTCTCCTGCAAGTTCCTGTACATAATCAGCAGCATCAGATGCATCCATCAGAGTGATATCACCGGAAATATTAATGATAACGTGTGATGCTCCCTGGATCGTTGTCTCAAGCAGCGGACTGGCAACAGCCTGTTTTACTGCCTCCAGAGCCTTGTCATCACCGCGTCCCTCACCGATACCGATGTGTGCGATTCCCTTATCCTTCATAACTGTCTGAATATCTGCAAAGTCAAGATTGATCAGAGAAGGTACATTGATCAAGTCTGTGATACCCTGAATACCCTGCTGGAGAACCTCATCCGCTTTCTTCAATGCTTCCGGCATTGTCGTTCTGCGATCTACTACTTCCAGAAGTTTATCATTCGGAATCACGATCATCGTGTCTACATTCTCTTTTAATTTATCAATACCAGCCAGTGCATTCGCCATTCTTGTACGTGATTCAAAACGGAACGGCTTTGTCACAACTGCAACTGTCAGTGCGCCCTGCTCTTTTGCGATACGTGCGACTACAGGAGCTGCTCCTGTTCCGGTTCCACCACCCATACCACAGGTGACAAATACCATGTCAGCGCCTTTGAGTGCTGCGGAAATCTCTTCTGCACTCTCCTCTGCTGCTTTCTCACCTACTTCAGGCTGTGCTCCCGCACCAAGTCCTTTTGTAAGCTTCTCGCCAATCTGCATCAATGTTGGTGCTTTGCATAACTGCAGTGCCTGTTTATCTGTATTCACTGCTATAAATTCTACACCTGCAATCTGCTCATCGATCATACGGTTTACCGCGTTGTTACCGCCTCCGCCGACTCCGACAACAATAATTCTTGCAGCTGCTTCTGATTCGTTTGTCTTAATCTCTAACAAGGGTAGTTCCTCCTTCGTCGTCCTATCAACTTATTTTATACATCCCATCATAAATATGTATGAACAATAGAATTCAATAAGTATATAATATAGTCTTTCACGCAAATAATCAATAGATTTTTGTGTATTTTATGTTTTTTTTATTCAGTTGTTTCTCCTTCACCGGTTCCTGCTGCAGATGTCTGATCCGTCTGTGCAGCTTCAGATTCTCCTGACTGATTTTCGTCCGTCTGTCCGGTGTCCTGGCCCTCATCTGCTTCTGTTTCCGCTGCTTTCTCCGGTACAAAACGCACGGAAGTACCGGCCGTTTCATAATTCTCCAGATGCAGTACACCTGCCTGCCCCGCAAACTTTTCATTAAGCTTCTCAAGGATCGGCGAAATCTGTGCGATCTTCATCTCATAGTTTCCTTTTCCCAGCTGCACTGTGACCACTCCGAAAATCAGATTGACTCCTCCGTCACTGCAGGTAAGCCGGTCGGAAGAAAGTTCATATTTGTTGGAAAGTCTTGTCACCTCCACGATACGTTCAAAAATATCCTGATCTGTGACCGGGAGTTTTTTGTTCATTTTCACTTTTTTGGTATTAAGCTCCAATCCTTCGATAAACGGCGCCCCGGGAATCACTTCCGTTGTCTTTAACGCAGCTGTTCCGTCCTCATCAAAATACAAAAACTCTCCCTGGTAATCAAAATAACCAAGAAACTCCTTCTCTTTTACCTTCATCACGACCGTCCATGGGTTTTTAATTGAAACTTTCACGGATTCGATCGCTGCCGGCTTTGTCACATCTCCATAATTATACTTCCACCAGATATAGATGGAGTTGAATGCATACTTGTCTTTTTGAACCCATTTTACCAGTTCTTCGTCCTGACAGTACTGGTTTCCGGTCACTTCGATCTTCCTTGTCTGAAACAGAAGAAATACCGCAAAAAATAACACAAGTACCGACAGGACTGTGATCAGTGCCGCCATTCGAATCTTCTTTTTCTTTTGTTTCATAAGGCTTCCTCCTTTTCTTTCTCTGCTTATTCTACCAAATTAGACACACTTAACACAAGCCCCATTTCCAACAGCAGAAATACCACCGAAGTTCCCCCATAGCTGATAAAGGGGAGCGTGATCCCGGTATTGGGAATGCTGTTCGTCACAACCGCAATATTCAAGATCACCTGAATCATCATATGCGCCATCGCTCCTGTTGCGATCAAGGCACCGGTCAGATCCTTCGCATGTGTTGCGATCACAAAAAAGCGCCAGATCAGAATCAGAAACAATAAAATGATCAGGCTTGCTCCGACCAGTCCCAGTTCTTCACAGATGATAGAAAAAATCATATCATTCTGGGCTTCCGGCAGAAATCCCAGCTTCTGTACGCTTTTTCCAAGCCCTCTTCCAAACAGCCCTCCGGAACCGATGGCATAAAGTCCCTGCAGTGTCTGGTACCCTTTTTCATACTTTTCCGGATTTCTCCAGATTGCAAGTCTCTCCAGACGATAACTTTCCAGTGCCAGAAATATCCCCATAAACCCTGCCGCTGCCGCACCCATTCCAAGAAACTGGGCATACTTCGGACTTGCCACAAAAACAAGTGCTGCCGCAATTCCCAGGATAATAATGGCCGTACTTAGATTACTTGCACCTACCAGGCCTACCACAGGAAGAACTGGCAGCATAACTTTGACAAGTGTTGTAAATTTTTCCATCTTTCTTGCCTGGTTTGAGATTACGCAGGACAAATATAAAATGACTGCCACTTTCGCAAACTCAGACGGCTGAAAAGAAATGGGTCCCAAAGAAAGCCATCTTTTGGACCCATTGTACTCATCTCCTATAAACATGACTGCTACAGACAGAACGATTGCAGTGACATATCCAAGCTTTGCAAAAGGAATCCACCTGTGATAGTCGATCCCTGCCACAATAAACATGCCTGCCAGTCCCAACGCTGTCGCAAATCCCTGCTTTTTCAAATAGTAAAAAGAATCATGGAACTTTACCCGGCCATTATAGGCGCTGGTACTGTATAGCAGTATCAGACCAATCCCGACCAAGAGCAATACCACCACAAGCAGAGTATAATCATACCGCTGCTTTTTTGCCGGATGCTTCAATGCAGACCCACTCCTTATAATTGATTTACAAGTTCTTTGAATTTATCTCCGCGTTCTTCATAATTCTTAAACATTCCCCAGCTTGCACACGCCGGAGACAAAAGAACTGCATCTCCGGGTTCTGCCTGTTCTACACAGATATTGACCGCCTCTTCAAACGTATCTGCAAGAATCGTATCTGTAAATCCCAGCCTTTTTGCCGTCTCATTGATCTTCTCTTTTGTCGCTCCGAGAAGCACCAGTTTTTTTACCTTACCGTCAAAAGACTGAATCCACTCATCATAAGAAGAATCCTTGTCATATCCTCCGCCGATCAAAAATGTAGGCCTGTTCATTGCCTGGATTCCTTTGATCGCGGCATCCGGATTTGTGCCTTTGGAGTCGTTGTAATATGCAACCCCGTTCTTTTCTGCCACAAACTCGATCCGATGTTCCACTGCCGTAAATTCCCGAATGGTCTTACGGATGATCTCCATCGGAACGTGATACGCTGCCGCCATAGCCACAGCTGCCATTACATTTTCATAATTATGCATTCCAAGCAGTTTTAATTCATCCACATGACAGACTTTCTCCGGATTTTCTCTGCAATAGATGATATTGCCATCTTCCAGATAAATTCCTTTTTCCAGTCTGCGGCGGCTGGAAAAATAAATCACCTGCGCTTTGACTCTTTCTCCGAATTTTCTGGTCACATCATCCTCATAATTCAAAACACAGACATCTTCTTCTGTCTGGTTTTTTGCAATCTGCTCTTTGGCTTCGATATAAGCTTCCATCGTGTGATGGCGGTTCAGATGATCCGGCGTGATATTCAAGATCGCACTGACTTTGGGACAGAATGTGTGAATCGTCTCAAGCTGAAAACTGCTCATCTCTGCCACAATAACAGAATCATCCTTTGTCTCCCGCACAACGCTCGTGTAAGGATTGCCGATATTGCCTACAACAAATGTGCTTTCCCGGAAATTTTTCATGATTGCACCAAGCAGTGCTGTCGTGGTCGTCTTTCCATTTGTTCCGGTGATCGCCAGCACATCCCCTTTACCAAGGACATATGCCAGTTCAATTTCACCCCAGATCGGAATCCCTGCATCCCGCATCTGATTCACCGATGGTAAATCTGTCGGAACACCCGGACTCATCACAACCAGAGAAAGCTCTGAAAGAAGCGCCTCGGGAAATGCTCCGAGAACAACGCTTACGCTCCCCTTTGCCTGTCCTTCGATCTGTTCTTTGATTCCTGCCGCATCCAACCTGTCATTCCCATCATACAATACGACTTCTGCACCTTCCTGCAGCAGCAGAGCCGCAGCAGAAACACCACTGATACCGGAACCAAACACCAGTACTTTTTTGTCTTTAAACTTCATGTCTATACCCCCATTAATGCGATCAGACAGAGCAGTGCAGTCACAATTGAAAATACTGCCACAACTCTTGTCTCTGACCAGCCGCACAATTCAAAATGATGATGGATCGGTGCCATTTTAAAGAAACGCTTTCCACCGGTCTTCTTAAAATATGTAACCTGGATCATCACCGATGCCACTTCCACCAGATAGATCAGCCCTACAATAATGATAAACAACGGCATCTGCATCATATACGCCGTTCCTGCCACGAAACCGCCCAGTGCAAGAGAACCGGTGTCTCCCATAAACACACTCGCAGGATATACATTAAACAATAAAAATCCAAGGAGCGCACCTACAACCGCACAGGTGATCGGCTCTACTCCGCTCTTTGTTCCAATAGCAACCACCGTAAAGAACGTAGCTACCAGAACCGTCACGCTGGATGCCAGTCCGTCCAGTCCGTCTGTAAAATTCGTTCCGTTTACAGTACCGATCACTGCAATAAATAAAAGCGGAACTGCCAGCCAGCCGATATCCCAGTATTTTCCACCGGAAAACGGAATCAGCATAGACATCGGAATGTCTGCCACTTTAAACACGTAATATGCAAAAATTGCTGTCACCACCAGCTGGAGTGCCATCTTCTGTTTCGGATACAGACCGTCTGAACGTTTCATCACAACCTTCAGATAATCATCCAGAAATCCAATCAGACCAAAACCAAGCGTCAGAAACAGGATCGGAATCACTTTCGGATAATCTTTTACATAAAACAGGGACGTGATAACGACACTGGCCAGAATGATAATTCCTCCCATGGTCGGCGTTCCTGCCTTCTTCAAATGAGACTGTACTCCCTCTTCCCGTTCTGTCTGTCCCATTTTCAGTTTTCTAAGGAATGGTATTACGATCGGTCCGAGCACCAGGCTCAAAGCAAACGATACCAATACCGGTATTACTACATGATAACTCATACTTCCACCTCTTCATCTCTTTTGTTTCAATATCTCAATTAGTATACCGCATTACCTACTGTTTTTCAATCCCGAGATATGGAAGGACATTGTCAAAAATACTGCGAAGGACCGGTGCGGCGATCGTTCCTCCATAATAAATCCCCTGCGGATTATGGATCACCACCATTCCCAGTACCTGCGGATCCTCTGCCGGTGCAAATCCGATAAAGGAAGAAATGTACTTATTCGCACTTCGCGGCAGTGTCTGAGAGGTGGCTGTCTTTCCGCCGATGGAATATCCTTCGATATATGCATTTTTCCCGGACCCATTGGCAACAACTCCCTCCAAAAGTGTCTGCATCGTTTTCGATGTTTTCTCTGATACCACACCTGATCTTTCTTCATAGGACAATGTTTCCAGCACATTTCCTTCCCTGTCAAGAACGGCTTTTCCGAAATGCGGGGTAACTCTTCGCCCTCCATTGATAATGGAACTGACTGTCACTGCCATCTGAACCGGCGTAACTTGAAATGACTGTCCAAAACTGATGGTGGCAAGCTCCACCAGACCGATATTTTCCACCTGATGCATAATGGTTCCCGCCTCTCCCGGCAGATCGATTCCCGTCAGATCCAGAAGTCCGAATTGCTGAAAATAGTCATAAAACCGCTCTGCTCCGAGACGCAGACCAATATCGATAAACACCGGGTTGCAGGAATTCTGAATTCCCTGAACAAAGGTTTCACTGCCATGTCCGCCCACTTTGTGACACCGGATTCTTCTGTCTTCTACCATGCGGTATCCCGGACAGGAAAAGGTATCCTCAGGTGTCACGACTCCCTCTTCCAGGCAGGCTGCAGACGTAATGATCTTAAATGTGGATCCCGGCTCATACGTATCATTGATACATCGATTTCTCCACATTGCATTTAACGCATCCTGCAATTTTTCTCCTTCCAGTTCTTCTCCTGTATTCAATTCAAACGGATCATTGAGATTAAATTCCGGCACATTGACCATAGACAGAATTTCTCCGTTTTGCGGATTCATCAGTAAAATCGACACTCCGTCCGCCTGTTTTTCCCGCATGACTTTTTCAGCCGCCTGCTCACAATATTTTTGAATATTATAATCCATACTGATCTCCAGCGTTTTGCCGGCCACAGGCTCGATCCGGCCTTCCGCGACCGCATCCAGTTCGATTCCTCTTGCATCCGTTGTCGTGAGAATGGTTCCGTTGCTGCCTTTTAATGTCTCTTCATATTTCACTTCCAGACCAATGATCCCCTGATTGTCTCCTCCTGTGAATCCAAGCACCTTGGATGCCAGGCTGTCATACGGATAATATCGCTTATAGTCTTCATCCACCTTGACTCCATCCAGATTATACTCCCGGATCTTATCTCCCACTTCTTTTTCCACGTTGGTTTTTACTTTTTCCATGGAAGAGACCTTCTCCACTCGCTTTCTCACCTCTGCCTGATCCATTTCAAGCTCTTTTGCGAGAATTTCCGTCACCCGTTCCGGTTCCTTGATCTGACTGTGGATCACAGAAATCGTACACACTGTTTTGTTTGTAGCAAGCACAACGCCATTTCGATCCACGATTTCTCCTCTGGCTGCCTTGATCTTACGTTCCCGTTTATGCAGATCCTCGGCTCGTTTCTGATAATACTCGGCATCAAACACCATCAGATAGACCAGTCGCCCGATCAAACCTGTCAAAATCAGAAACGCGCAGGTAAACACTACCAGAATTTTCTTTTTATGATACGTTTTATTTTTCATAAAAAAACCTTACAGAAGACTTTATACAACATATTTTCTCTTCTGTAAGGTTATTCCTGTTTTATTCTGTTGTTTCCGATGATTCCGGAGAGGTTGCCCAGCTATCATAATCCGGCTGGTAGTTCGGATCGATATAGGCGCCATCCTGATTACTGTAGGTATCTTCGAAGTTCTCATCGAAATCCTGCTGTACGTCTTCTCTTACACCGCTGTCCTCTGGCAGTGCATCCCCGTTTCTTGTAATGTTCAGATATGGAAATGCTTCCGCCATGATCTTCTGTGACAGCTCCAGAACATACGAACTTAATTCCTGATTTTCCACATTTGGCTCATCGATGACCACATAGATCACAACTTCCGGATTTTCCTGTGGTGCATATCCAATAAAAGAAAGCAGATAGTCTCCATTCCCTCGCGGAAGCTTCTCCGCTGTTCCGGTTTTTCCGCCAATGTCGTATCCCTCTACATTTGCCGGAACTCCGGTTCCGTCTGTCATTACCGCGCGAAGCGCTTCTTTGACACGGTCAGAAGTCTGTTTTGATACCGTTTTTCGAAGCAAAGTCGGATCGTTTGTTTCAATCACGTTTCCGTTTTCATCCTGAATCTGCTTCACCACATGAGGCTGATAATAATACCCGCCATTGATCAGAGAAGAAAATGCCGACACCATCTGTGTCATCGTTACATTGAAACTCTGCCCAAAGGAAGACGTTGCAAGATCTGTCTCCCCCATATTCTCTGCAGTAAAGATCAGATTTTCTGTGGACGCCTCTCCCGGCAGGTCAATTCCTGTGTACTCTCCAAATCCAAAGATATGCTGATACCGGATAAAATCTTCCACTCCGATCTTATCGGCCATAGCCATCAGAGCCACATTGCAGGAATTGGCGATTGCCTGATCTACATTCTCTGTCCCATGCCCTGACGTATTGTGACATTGAATATACCAGTCACCTTTCCATGTACCACCCTGGCATACATAGGTTTCCTGACCGGTCAAAGCTCCGGTCTCCAGACCTGTGGCCAGAGTAAACGGCTTGGCTGTCGATCCCGGTTCAAAGGCATCACTGACGCAGAAATTTCTCCAGAGATTGTTCATTGCATTCAGCTTATCATCATCTGACATTTTTGCCAACGCTTCCGTCGTATACCACGGCGTCAGATCTCTTGGATTATTCAGATCAAAGTTCGGGTACGAAGCCTCTGCAAGAATCTCTCCGCTGTTCGGATCCATTATGATCACAGCCGTATTCTTACTTCCCAGCTCATCCTCCCGTTCTTCTCCTTTGTGTGCCTCATTAAATTCCAGAATATATTTTTCTACAATGCTCTGCAGTGTAACGTCGATCGTGGACACTACCGTATTTCCATTCTTTGCCGCTTTCACAGTACGTTCTACTGAAGAAGCACTGTCAAAATATCCATATTCTCTTCCGTCTGTACCGTTAAGAATATCATTGTATGCACTTTCAATGCCGATTGCTCCCTGATTTCCGGATACGGAAAATCCGATCACATCACTTGCAAGACTGTTGTAAGGGTATGTACGCTGGTAATCATCCTCCAGCCAGACCCCCTGAACATTCGGATATTTTTTATCATCCTCGTCAATTTCCTGGAATTTCTTGGCATCTTCATAAGAAACGCCTTTTTTTAAAACCTCGTAACGGCTGTCCGGATTTGCCTTGATCGTATCCCTTACTTCTTCACTGTCAATACCAAAGCA
>ENA-UERZ01000795-UERZ01000795.1-human-gut-metagenome-genome-assembly--contig:-NODE-795-length-28019-cov-5.689643_pt1 | contig 28019 bp, 26 predicted proteins | sample MGYA00242997_ERZ507998 | MGnify/ENA primary metagenome ERZ507998 (study PRJEB26167, sample SAMN06115470) | human gut metagenome | host: Homo sapiens | place: China:Henan | collected 2016-06-23 | study... | reverse complement strand
CCCGTCCGGAATCGTCAGAAAATGTTAAGACTTTTCCCCTTGTGCCCTGTCATATACTCCTCTATACTGACTGTATTAATACACCTCATACAGTTTAACTCTATGAAAGGGGTCTGATTATGATTTGTCTTGACTCCCGGGATGCACGCCCCATCTATGAACAGGTCATGGACAGCCTGCGCCGCCTGGTGGTGTCGGGCGCGATCCAGCCCGGAGAAAAGCTCCCCTCCGTCCGCGCGATGGCCACCGCTCTGGCCATCAATCCCAACACGATCCAGCGGGCCTATGAGTCCCTGGCTGCGGAGGGGTATCTCCATCCGGTGGCAGGCAAGGGCTGTTTTGCAGCTGACCGGGGCGATATCCAGGGCCGGCGCCGGGAAACCCTTTTAAACCGGTTTGACCAGACGGCCGCCGAACTGATTTTTCTGGGGCTGAGCGCAGATGAACTCTCTCTGCGCCTGCATGCCGCCCCGCAGCCATGATTTGAGAAGGAGGAGCCGCTGTTTATGATCTCAGTCCAGAATGTAGTAAAGACCTTCGACGGGTTCCGGGCCCTGAACGGTCTGAATATGGAGGTGCCTGACGGGGCCATCTATGGCCTGGTGGGCCCCAACGGCGCGGGAAAGTCCACCATCCTGCGCCACATTACCGGTATCTACCGGCAGGATTCCGGCCAGGTGCTGGTGGCGGGAGAGCCGGTGTATGAAAACCCCGCCGTCAAGGCGCGCATCGCCTCCATCCCGGATGAACTCTACACCTTCCTGTCCGCTTCCACCCGGGATATGATGCGGTTTTTCCAGGGCTTCTACCCCCGCTTTGACGAAGCGCGCTACCAGGCCCTGAAAGAGGTTTTTTCCTCCGTGCAGGAGACTATCCCGGTCCGCCGCCTCTCCAAGGGGATGCAGAAGCAGGCGGCCTTCTGGCTCTCCCTGTGCTGCCGCCCCGACCTGCTGGTGCTGGACGAGCCGGTCGACGGCCTGGACCCGGTGATGCGCCGGCAGGTCTGGTCTCTCCTCATGGGCGACGTGGCGGAGTACGGAACCACTGTGCTGGTCTCCTCCCATAACCTGCGGGAGCTGGAGGACGTCTGCGACCATGTGGGGATTCTCTCCCAGGGCAGGGTGCTGCTGGAGCGGGCGCTGGCCGACCTGCAAGACAACATCGTAAAGATGCAGATCGTCTTTCAGGAGCGGGAGCTGCCCCAGCTTCCCGAGGACCTGGCAGTCCTTCACGTGTCCCAGGTGGGACGCATCCACACCCTGATCGTCCGGGGGTCCGCCGACGAGGTGACCAACCGCCTGGCCATCTATGCCCCCATTCTGATGGAGGCCCTTCCTCTGACGCTGGAGGAGATTTTTATCTATGAATTGGGAGGTGAGGACTATGCTGTCCGCGACATCGTGCTCTAAAGAGCGCCGCCCCTGCGCCTGGTTCAACGCCACGCTCTTTCGGAAAAACTGGACCCGCTTCTGGCCGCTGTGGTCCCTGTACGGGGTGCTCTGGTTTCTGATCCTGACCGTCGGTATCCTCAACAGCCGCGGCATACATGAGATGCTGCCGGACAATTACTATCCCACCGGCCACGTGGTCAACACCATCCCGATCGGCATCCCGATCTCGCTGGTCTTTGGGGTGCTGTGCGCCATGGCGGTCTTTTCCTATCTCTACTCCAGCCGTCCGGCAGGGCTTATGCACGCCCTGCCCATCCGGCGGGAAGGGCTCTTTCTCACCAACTACCTCTCGGGCCTGAGCTTTTTCATCCTTCCCATTCTGGTGGTGGCCCTGCTCACCCTTGGCGCGGAGCTCTATGCGGGGCACGGACTGGACCTGACCTCGCTGTTTTTGTGGGGCTGGTGCCAGTGCATGGTCGCGCTGTTCTTCTACTCCTTCGCGGTGTTCTGCGCCATGTTTACCGGCCATATTCTGGCGCTGCCCGCCTTTTATGCCATCCTCAACGGCCTGGTGTTTGGCCTGGACTGGCTCTTTCGGGAGCTGGCCGGCATCTTCCTCTTTGGCTTCTTTGTGCAATACCAGAGCAATCCCTGGGTGGAGTGGCTCACCCCCACGCTGTGCTACATCCGCCGCATGAGCAGCACCGGCTCCCCCAATTACCACTTTACCGGGCTGCTCCCTGTCTTTGTCTATATGCTGGCCGGATTGATTTTTACCGGGCTGGCCCTGCTCCTCTACCGCCACCGCCATCTGGAGACCGCCGGGGATGTGGTGGCCGTCTCCTGGGTGCGGCCCATTTTCAAATACGGTGTGGCCTTCTGCTCCGCCGTGGTTGTGGGTACTTTTCTGTGGGGTATCTTTATGCCCCAGTTCTCGCACAATAACCCCTGGTCTCTCCTCACCTTCCTGCTGCTCACGGGAGCTATCGGCTACTTTGTCGCGGAAATGCTGCTGCGCAAATCCTTCCGCGTCTTCCGGCAGGGCTGGAAGGGCTGCCTCTGCTTCCTGGCCCTGCTCACGTTGGGCGTGAGCGCCCTGGAAGCAGATCTGACCGGCTTTGAGCCCCGGGTCCCCCGGGCCCAGCAGGTGGCGGAGGTACGCCTGGATACGCCCTCCTTCGCCCCCTATGACAACGCCTCCTCTCCTTCCGTCCTGCGCCGGGAGGAGGACATTGCCCGTCTGGTGGAGCTCCATCAGACCATTGTGGACCACCAGTCCCAGCTGGAAGCGGAGGAAAGTGCATATTCTTACTCCTACGCCTCGGAGATGGTGGGGGAGCATATGGTGGATGTGGAAACTTCCGGCACGGTCTATTTCTCCTTCACCTACCTCTTCCGGAACGGGGGCACCATGCAGCGCGGCTACCGTATCCCGGTGAACGAGGCTCTTCTGGCGGACCCCGCCTCCCCCGCCGCCAAGCTGGACGCGCTCATCAACGCCCCCGGTCTGGCTGAGCAGAAGTATCTCTCCCTCTACCGCAGCGGGGATGTGCTGACCAGCGTGAACCTCTCAACCTATATGGGCGCCGATCAGATCTTCTCCAATGGCGCAGATACCCAGCGGCTTCTGGACGCCGTGCGCACCGATTTGGAGGAGGGAAATCTGGGCCGCCACTATCTGCTGGAAAACAAGGATCGCTATGCCAACTGCTACTATAACGACCTGACCTTCCACTTCTACTCGCCGGAGGCCCGTTCGGAACTGGTGGAGGACGGACATATCTACGCATTCACCATCACCATTCAGAGCACCGCCTCCCACACGCTGGAGGTCCTCCGGGATCTGGGTGCGGAAGATGTCCTGATCCTCCGCAGCGCCGCGCCCTGACAGGCTGCGGCCATTCCACACCGATCCAAAGATTTTTGAGAAATCTCCCAAATCTTTCACTTTTCCATTGAAATCCGGCGGTTCTGGGTCCAAAGGCCCAGAACCTGCCGGATTTTTCTCCTCTAAAGCACATTGTTAAAATATTCACAAGTCCAGGTTGCATTTTTCTCTCCCATCATATATAATAGGTCCATCCGGTTCGCAACCCGAATTTATATTCATTGCCGACTCCGCGACCATAGATCGAATGAAATGTAAAATATTTGGAGGGTCATTTCTATGAAGGACATTTATGTTGTCAATTGCTGCCGTACCGCCATCGGCTCCTTTGGTGGTTCCCTGAAGGATGTTCCCGCCGCCAAGCTGGGCGCTATCGTAGTGGCCGAGGCGCTCAAGCGCGCCAACGTCAAGCCCGAGCAGGTGGATGAGGTCATGTTCGGCTCCATCCTGACCGCTGCCGCCGGCCAGAACATGGCCCGCCAGGTCTCCCTGGGCGCGGGTATCCCCATCGAAGTCCCCGCCTATACTGTCAGCATGGTCTGCGGCTCTGGCATGAAGGCGGTCATCGAGGGCGCCCGCACCATTCTGGCCGGTGACGCCGATGTGATCGTGGCCGGCGGCACCGAGAACATGTCCGCCGCTCCCTATGCCATGCCCGCCGCCCGCTTCGGCGCCCGTATGAACGACACCAAGCTGGTGGACACCATGGTGAAGGACGGCCTGTGGGATGTGTTCAACGACTACCACATGGGCATCACCGCCGAGAATATCTGCGACCAGTGGGGCATCACCCGGGAAGAGCTGGACGAGTTCGCCCTGAACTCCCAGATGAAGGCCAAGGCCGCTCAGGAGGCCGGCAAGTTTGACGACGAGATCGTCCCCGTGCCCGTGAAGGTCAAGAAGGAGACCGTGGACTTCAAGGTCGACGAGTTCCCCCGCCACGGCACCACCGCCGAGGGTCTGGCCAAGCTGAAGCCCGCCTTCAAGAAGGACGGCCGCGTCACCGCCGGCAATGCCTCCGGCATCAACGACGGCGCTGCCGCCATCATCCTGGCCTCCGGCGAGGCGGTGGAGAAGTACGGCCTGAAGCCCATGGCTAAGCTGGTCTCCTGGGGCCAGGGCGGCGTGGATCCCAAGATCATGGGCGTGGGTCCCGTTCCCGCCTCCAAGCAGGCCATGGAGAAGGCCGGCCTGACCATCGGGGACATGGATCTCGTGGAGGCCAACGAGGCCTTTGCCGCCCAGTCCATCGCGGTGGCCCGCGAGCTGAAGTTTGACATGAGCAAGGTCAACGTCAACGGCGGCGCTATCTCCCTGGGTCACCCCGTGGGCTGCTCCGGCGCCCGCATCATCGTCACCCTGCTGCACGAGATGAGCAAGCGCTCCGACGCCAAGAAGGGCCTTGCCACCCTGTGCATCGGCGGCGGCATGGGCACTGCCGTTATCCTCGAAAAGTGCTGATCTGAATCTGCTCCTCCGGCGGGCCGCAAATGCGGCCCGCCTTTTTTACGCGTTTCCAATCGCCTCGGCCCCTCCCTGTTTTTGTCGTACGGACAGAATTCCGCTCATCTGAACGCGCACGGCCGCTCTATCGTTATTTTACACAAACAATTCATTATATGATTTATATTAGATGAAAACGCATAAGTTTAAAAATTATTTCTTCCCTCTTGATTTCTTTCCAGATTGTGCTATGATTAGGACATGGCAGCGCCTTTGGCACTCTGTATTTTAAGGAGGACACGGAATATGATCGACCTTACCATCCGCCGAGAGAGTCTGGACCGAAACATCAAAAAGGCCCGCGAAAATAATGTCATCATTCCCACCATCGCCCAGATGCAGGAGCCGGAATCCATTCCCGGCGCCATCCGGGACAAGCTGAAAAACGTGGGACTGTGGGACGTCAATCCTCTGAACCTCTTCCGCATCACCTGGAAGAACGAAGCCAAGGAATTCGGCGGCGGCTATCAGGCTGTGCCCAACTATGTGGAGCTGCCCTCCTCCCTGACCGGGGTCCCCTGCCGCATTCTGGCCATGGCCGGCAAGTGGTTCCCCACCGGATGCCATAAAGTGGGCGCCTCCTTTGGCTGTCTGGCTCCCCGCCTGGTGACCGGGCAGTTTGACGCCACCCGCCATCACGCCGTCTGGCCCTCCACCGGCAACTACTGCCGCGGCGGCGCCTTCAACTCCAAGCTGCTGGCCTGTGACAGCGTGGCCATCCTCCCGGCCGAGATGAGCAAGGAGCGCTTTGAGTGGCTCAGCCAGATCGCCGGGCAGGTCATCGCCACGCCGGGCTGCGAGTCCAACGTCAAGGAGATCTTTGACAAGACCTGGGAGCTCAAGCAGGACCCCACCATGATGATCTTCAACCAGTTTGAGGAGATGGGCAATCCCCTTTGGCACTACAATGTGACCGGCACCGCCCTGGCCGGCCTCTATGAGGCGGTCAAGCGCCCCGGTGACCGTCTGGCCGGCGCGTGCTTTACCTCCGGTTCCGCGGGCACCATGTCGGCCGGCGACCTGCTCAAGGACCGCTATCCCCATGTGAAGCTGGCTGTGGGCGAGGCGCTTCAGTGCCCCACCATTCTGGAAAACGGCTTTGGCGGCCACCGCATCGAGGGCATTGGCGACAAGCACATCCCCTGGATCCACAATGTGAAGAACACCGACATGGTCATCGACATCGACGACGAGGATTCCCAGCGCCTGCTCCGCCTCTTCAACACCACCGACGGCCAGAAATACCTGAAGGAAGAACTGGGCATCTCGGACGACCTGCTGGAGAAGCTGACCTGGATGGGCATCTCGGGCATCGCCAACGTGCTGTGCTGCATCAAGATGGCCAAGTACTACGAGCTGACCGAGCGCGACGTGGTGGTCACCGTGCTCACCGACTCGGCCGTCATGTATCAGAGCCGCATCGACGAGCTCAACGAGATGCACGGGGCCTATAACCTCCAGGAGGCCGCCCTGGACCACAACCTGCACATTCTGGGCCTCAAGACGGACAACATGGCCGAGCTCAACTATTGGGACCGCAAGCGGGTACATAACCTGAAATACTACACCTGGGTGGAGCAGCAGGCCCGCGATGTGAAGGATTTGAACGCCCTGTGGTACGACACCGAGGGCACCTGGGACGCCGTCCACCAGCAGGCCAAGGCGCTGGACGAACTTATCAATGAATTCAATGACGCCACCGGGCTGCTCAAGGCCCTGTAAGCGCCTCACCCGTCCATACACACCGGACCGGCGGGCGGGATCTCCCCGCCCGCCGGTTGTTTTGAAAAGGAGGTCATCCCGTTGCTGAAGAATGTCAAATACGCCAAATGCGTCAAATGCGGCAAGGAATATGAGGCCACCCCCAACACCACCACCTGTTCGTGCGGCGGTATCCTGGACATTGTCTACGACTACGATCACATCAAAGCCCACTTCACCAGGGACGACCTGGAGCACAGTCAGGAGTGGTCCATGTGGCGCTACCGGCCTTTCCTGCCGGTGGAGGCCGATTCGGCGCCCACGCCGCTGCGGGTGGGCTGGTCCCCCCTCTACCGGGCGGACAATCTGGCCCGGGAACTGGGCCTCAAGACGCTCTACATCAAGGACGACGGGCAGAATCCCACGGCCTCCCTAAAGGACCGGGCCTCCGCCATGGCGGTGGTCAAAGCCCGGGAGGCGGGCGCCCACACCATCGCCTGCTCCTCCACCGGCAACGCGGCCTCTTCCCTGGCGGGCAACGCGGCGGCGGCGGGCATCCCCACCTATATCTTTGTCCCCGCCCGCGCCCCCAAGGGAAAGGTGGCCCAGCTTCGCATCTTCGGCGCCACCGTCATCAGCGTGGACGGCTCCTATGAGGACACCTTTGAGCTCTCCAAGGCCGCCATCGAGAAGTGGGGCTGGTACAACCGCAACGCCGCCATCAACCCCTATCTCTCCGAGGGCAAAAAGACCGTCACGCTGGAGATCATGGAGCAGCTCCACTGGAAGGTGCCCGACTTCATCGCCCTCTCGGTGGGCGACGGCTGTACCATCGCCGGCGCCTGGAAGGGCCTCAAGGACCTGTACGCCGCCGGATTTATCGACCGTCTCCCCCGTCTCATCTCGGTCCAGGCGGAGGGCTGCTGTCCGCTCAACCGGGCCATTATGACGGCCACGCCCTGGCAGCCCATGGAGGAAAACACCCTGGCCGACTCCATCGCGGTGGGCGTGCCCCGCAACGCGGACAAGGCGCTCCAAGCCATTGAGGAGTCCGACGGCCTGGTGGTCAACGTCACCGACGAGGAGATCCTGGCCGCCATGCGCCTGCTGGGCCGTACCCAGGGCGTCTTTGGCGAGCCCGCCGGCGTCACCGGCACCGCCGGCGTCAAAAAGGCTCTGGAGCGGGGCATTCTGGACCCCGGCGCCACCGTGGTCAGCGTGGTCACCGGCAACGGCCTCAAGGACGTGGCCAACGGCATCCGGGCCGCGGGAGAACCCATGCTGGTCCGCCCCTCCATGGACGAACTGCTCCGGGCCTTTTCCGCCAACGGGGTCCATCCCTGACCCCACCGGCGCTGGTTTTCTATACTCTTGCGTTCAACCTATCCGTGTGCTACAATAGAGCCGGAAATGGCTGAAACGGAGCCTGAATGGGCGGGTCACATCCGTTTTGGATGTGGCCCGCCCTGTTTTGTATTTACTCTTACTGAAGGAGGCCTATCTATGTCCATCCTGATTCAAAACGGCACCCTGATCCTCCCCGACGGCCCGGTAAAGGCCGATCTGCGGGTGGAGGCAGGCAAGATCGCCGAGATTGGCCCCGCCCTCTCCGCCGGCGGCTGTCAGGTCATCGACGCCAGGGGCAAGCTGGTTTTTCCCGGATTTATCGACACCCACACTCACTTTGAGATGAACAAGGGGACCGAACGGGAGACGGCGGATAATTGGGAGACCGGCACCCGGGCCGCCCTGGCCGGCGGCACCACCTGCGTGCTGGACTTTGCCGAGCCGGAGCACGGCCACTCCCTCCAGTCCGCGCTGGACGAGTGGCACAGCCGGGCCGATGGCCACGCCTCCTGCAACTACTCCTTCCATATGACCATCGTGGACTGGGATGCCCGCATCCGGGAGGAGCTGCCCAAAATGACCGCGCAGGGCATCACCTCCTACAAGGTCTACCTGGCCTACCACGGCATGCGCATCCCCGACGGCGTGGCCTACGAGGTCATCAAGGCCGTGGGCAAGGAGGGCGGCGTCGTGGGCTGCCACTGTGAGAACGGCGACCTCATCGACGAGGCCATTGCCGAGCTCAAGGAGGCCGGCATGCTCTCTCCCGCCTCTCATCCCCTGGCCCACAGCGACCTCATCGAGTCGGAGGCCGTCAACCGCTGGCTCAACCTGGCCGAGCAGGCCGGCTATCCGGTCAACGTGGTCCATCTCTCCACCCAGCGCGGCCTGGAGGAGGCCCTGATGGCCCGCTCCCACGGCCAGTCCCTCTATCTGGAGTCCTGCCCTCAGTACTTCACCATGACCGATGAGAAATACCGCCTCCCCGGCTTTGAGAGCGCCAAGTACGTCTTCTCTCCCCCCCTGCGCAAGCAGGAGGATGTGGACACTTTGTGGGAGGCCCTGGGCGAGGATGAGATCGACACCATCGGCACCGACCACTGCTCCTTCAACTACGCCACCACCAAGCGCCTGGGGAAGGACGACTTCTCCGCCATCCCCCCCGGCATCCCCGGCGTGGAGCACCGTCCGGCTCTCATGTACACCTGCGGCGTCCGGCAGGAGCATATCTCCGAGCTTCAGATGATGAAGACCCTCTCGGAGAATCCCGCCAAGCTCTTTGGCATGTTCCCCCAGAAGGGCACGCTGGCGGTGGGAAGCGACGCCGATATCGTTATTTTTGATCCGAATTATACCTGGTGTATTCGCGCGGCCGAGCAGTATCAGAATGTGGACTATACACCCTATGAGGGTATGGAGATGACGGGCAGCACCGAGACCGTCCTGCTGGGCGGCGAGGTCGCCGTGGAGGACGGCAAAGTGGTCCGGGAAGGCCTGGGCAAGTTCGTCCACCGCGGGCCCTCCCAGTTCTGGAGATAGGGCTGTATGGAGATCGGATGCGTCCTGATGGCCTCAGGATTCGGCCGGCGCTTTGGCTCCAACAAGCTCCTTCTGCCGGTGGAGGGGGTGCCCCTGGTCCAGCGGGCGCTCACCCTCTACGCCGGTGTCCCCTTTGCCCGCCGGGTGGTGGTGAGCCAGTATGAGTCCATCCTCTCCCTGGGCCGGGAGGTGGGCTTTCTCCCCCTCCCCAACCCGGACGCCGCCCGGGGGATCTCCGCCTCGGTCACTCTGGGGACCCGGGCCTGTCTGGACCTGGACGGCATCCTCTTCGGCGTGTGCGATCAGCCCTGGCTCACCCCCGGGAGTGTAAGCGCCCTGCTGGGGGCCTTCCAGTCCCACCCGGACCGGATCTGCTCCCTCTGCTATGGGGAGCGGCGGGGCAATCCCGCCCTGTTCCCCTCCGCCCTCTTTCCCGAGCTTCTGTCCCTCACCGGCGATACCGGCGGCGGCCAGGTCATCCGCCGCCACAGGGAGCTTCTGCACCTGGTGCCGGCCGCCCACCCCCGGGAGCTTTTTGACGTGGACCGCCCGGAGGATCTCCCCCAGACATAAAAATACCCCCTGTCCTCGGTGGACAGGGGGTATTTTTTGACTTATTCGGCGCTCATGGCAGCCGCAAAGACCTTTTCCACATCCTGCTGGGTGACGGGACCCTCGTGGATCTTCACTCCGTCCACATAGTAGGTGGGCACATAGTAGTAGTCGTGGGCGTCGGCCAGCTCTTTCTCCACTTCCTCATCCACGATGCGCAGGGGGACCTGGGCCCACTCGGGATGGAGCTTGGTAAACATGACCTCGTGCCACTTGAGGGCGCGCTTGCAGTGGGGGCAGCCCGCCTGGACAAACATCAGGATCTCTTTCATAGCCGTCATCCCTTCCGGTTCTCAAAGTCCACTTCGATTTTACCGCCGCAGACCATGCCCAGCTCGGCCGCCGCGTGGGAGAGATCGTAGAGCTTGTGATCCCGCTCCACGCCGCTGTTCATCATCTCCAGGGCGTCCAGCTTGGCCCGGTACTCCACCGCGCCGCCGCCGATGGTGCCCACGCATGTCCCGTCGGGATGCACCAGCATCCAGGTCCCCTCCCCCCGGGGCGCGGAGCCGCTCTTACGGGTGATGGTGCACAGCACGCCCTTCTCGCTGGGGGGAGGCGGCGTCCCGGGGCCCTTGCGCGCCCGCTCCTGGATGACCTCGCCCAGGATGGACACGGCGATCTCCGCCGGGGTCTGGGCGCCGATCTGGAGCCCCACTGGAGAGTGCACCCCCGCCAGCACGTTGGCGTGGAACCCCAGCTCCTTCATCCGCTTCATCACGGCGGCCACCTTGATCTTGCTGCCGATCATGCCCACATAGGCGTAGTCGCCCTGGAGCACCTTGGCCAGACAATCCCCGTCAAAGGCGTGTCCCCGGGTCAGGATCACATAGTAGTCGTCGCTCCGGCTGCCCAGCTCGTCCAAAGCCTCCAGAAAGGGCTTGCACAGCACCTGAGCGGCCATGGGGAAGCGCTCGGGGTTGGCAAACTCGGTCCGGTCGTCGATGATCACCACCTCAAATTCCAGATGGCTGGCCATATAGGCCACTTCCAGCGACACATGGCCGCCGCCGCACAAAATCAGTCGTTCCATGGATGATATTCTCCTCTGTATCTTTGATTCCCGCCGGCCGGGCGGGGGCGTTTTATCTTTGCCGGTTCCGGAAGTAGAGCAGGCCCTCCAGCACGCCGCCGCCGATGGCCCGGGCCTTGTCCGAGATGGTAAAGCAGTGGTCGTACTCGCACCGGGGATCGATGTCCCCTGACTTCATCCCCCGCTTGACCCGCAGGCCGTCGGGCAGCATGCCCCGGACCGTACCGGGCATCAGGGCATAGACCGGTTCGCCGTCCACCGTGGCCACCACGTCCCCCTCGGAGACCGTGTCCCCGATGTGGGCCACCGGGCGGAAGATCCCGTCCCGGCCGGCGCGGATGATGCGCTGGGTGGTGTAGCCCCCCACATCGCCGGGCACGCCGGTGTTGGGAATGGCCGCCCCCTCCAGGATCAGGCGGCCCAGATAGTGGCCCCGCTTGGTCTCAATCACGCCGTGGCAGTCCACCCCGGCGGTGAAGCCGGGCCCCAGCGCCAGGACGATGGGGGCGTCGTCCATCCGGGTGTTGACGTTATGCTTGGCCAAAATGGCGTCCACCTGCGCGTCAAAGGGCATCTGGGTGCGGATGGCCGCCTCCGGGTCCACCCGCACGGGGATTTCCCCCCGCTCCAGACAGGCCCGGACCTCCTCCACGGTTTCCACCCGGCGGGAGGTGACCCCCTCCACCGTGGCCGCGCCGTCATAGATGCACTGGCAGAAGGCCACCGTCCGCCGCACTGCCGTGGGCTGTTCGATATCCGTCATCACGACGCGGCAGCCCGCCCGGTAAAGCCGGTAGGCCACCCCCGTGGCCAGGTCTCCCGCGCCTTTGATCAGAACCAGCATAGTCCTCCTCGCTCCTTTTCCTCATAGCTCTTGATGAGCGTGAAAATACCCAGCCGGTCCAGGCCGGCGGCGATGACCCGGGCCCGCTCCCGCAGGGCCGGAGTATCCGTCTTATTCAGCAGGCACCGGTATGCCATGCCGGGGGCCACGTTTTTCCGGCTCCCCCGCTCGCTGGAGAGGATGGCGGTCATATCGGCCTCGGTGACCTTGTCCTCCAGCGTTTTTCCCAGAAAGGCCGCCACCAGGCCGGCCCGGTGGCAGATCGCGCCGATGGGCTTGTCCAGTGCGTCCATCCCGGCCACCGCCACCACCGCGTCGCTCTCCGGGGGGATCACCGGCTCGTGGCCGGCCGGGATCTTCAGGGGCCGGACCCGGGCCCCGTCCCCCTCCACCAGGACCACGTCGGCCACCGCGCGGCAAATGCCGGTCTCTCCCGTGCCGCACAGCTTGTCCGCCCGGCCCAGGGTGCCCAGGGTGATGATCCCGTGGCGCTCCAGGCACTGGCGCAGATGCTCCGGGTCGGGGTCGTCCGTGAGGAAGATGCGGGGGTGGGGCATGATGTGGGTGGTGGTGGTCACGATCACCCGCTTCCCCGCCTCCCGGGCCTCCCGGGCCAGGGCATACATGGTGGTGGTCTTTCCGCCGCCGCCCACCAAGGTGACCGCCCGGTGGCGGTCCATATCCAGGCGCAGGCCGCTCCAGAGTCCCATCCGATTTCCCCCTTATCCCAAGAGATGTTCCAGCAGGATCTTCAGGCCGATGCCGATGAGCACCAGTCCGCCCACCAGCTCCGCCCGCTTCTGAAAGAGGCATCCCAGCCGGCGTCCCGCCAGGCCGCCCGCCACCGACAGGCCGAAGGCCACCGCGCCGATGACCAGGGCGGACGAGAACATGTTCACGTTCTTCATGAAGGCCATGGAGACCCCCACCGCCAGCGCGTCGATGCTGGTGGCCACCGCCAGCACCACCAGGCGGCGGCTGGTCAGCTCCACCGGGCTGCTCCCGGTCTCACAGGAGTCCTCCCGGGCGCCCCAGACCATGCGCCCGCCGATCAGGGCCAGCAGGGCGAAGGCCACCCAGTGATCCAGCGCCTCGATGTAACCGCTGACGCTGGTCCCCAGGAACCAGCCGATCAGGGGCATGGCAAACTGGAAAAAGCCGAAGTAGAGGCCCATGCGCACAGCCTGCTTCCAGCCGAACCCGGGCACCGAGATGCCGCTGGACACGGATACCGCAAAGGCGTCCAGGGCCAGACTCACCGCGATCAAAAAAACTTCAATCAAATGTGCTCACCTATTCTCCCGTTTTTCTCCGGATGCCGGGGGATTTCCCCAGACATCATCACATGATTATACCATAGAGTTTTCCCCCGCGCCATCCCTTTTCCGCATCAGCTTCCCCTTTCTCCCCTTGCGCCTGCGGGAAAAAACAGGTATGCTAATGCCACCCCCTGCGGGGAGAGCAAACGAGAGGGGATGGCTTTCATGACCCATGAGGACTATATGCGTATGGCCCTGAATTTAGCCCGGGAGGCGATGGCGGAGGGCGAGGTGCCGGTAGGCTGCGTCATTGTCTGGGAGGACGGGCGGGTGGTCGGCCGGGGCCGCAACCGCCGGGAGGCCGGGAAGGACGCCCTGGCCCACGCTGAGCTGGAGGCCATCCGCCAGGCCAACGCCCTTCTGGGCGGGTGGCGGCTCCACAAGGCCGCTCTCTATGTCACGCTGGAGCCCTGCCCCATGTGTGCCGGGGGCATCATCAACGCCCGCATCCCCCAGGTGTGGTACGGCGCGGCGGACGCCAAGGCCGGCTGCTGCGGGTCGGTGCTGGACCTCTTTGCCCAGCCCTTCAACCACCACCCCCAGGTCCACAGCGGCCTGCTGGAGGAGGAGTGCGCGGCCCTGCTCCAGGCCTTTTTCCAGCGCCTGCGGGACAAGCGCAGGGCGGCAAAGCCGGCTCAGCCGCCCGGCCCGTGAGGCCTTTACATAAAATCCAAAAAGATTTAAAACTCTTGTAACACCTTTTCGCTGATTTGTTAACAACTCTCGGCTATGATAATACCTGCAAGAGACAGTTTCTTTTCATTTCATTGTATCCTCTTTCCTAAGGCAGGGGCCGGACGTCAGGAGCAGGCGTCCGGCCCCCGCCGTTTTCATTTGGCTCTCTCATTTTGAGAGAACCTACCCCCCATTTCTTCCTTCATTTTGAGAGAACCCGGCACAAAAATACCCCTTCCACTCTCTCAGTTTGAAGGAACCAGTGAGAAAAAACCGTCCCTGTCCTTCTCTCATTTTGAGGGAGATATACTACATATAGCCATGGGGGGCGGCTCCCATGTCCGTCCCCTGAACCAAAACCTCCTGCCCAGCGGGTATGCCGGACAGGAGGTTTTTGCGCATGTTTACCGGACTGCTGCCGGGACAGCCCCTGTCACCGCTCTTCCCGGAAGTAGGCGTTGCCCAGGTTGGCGGGGGGCTGGCTCTCCCGGCGCTGCCGGATGCTCACGGCGATGAGGACCACCACCGTGGCAATGTAGGGCACGATGTCATAGATCGGCGCCAGACGGTTCCCTCCCCAGTTCATGTACAGGCGCAGCACCGACAATCCGCCGAACACCAGGCTGCCCGCCAGCGCCCGGGCCGGACTCCAGGTGGCGAAGATGACCAGGGCCACGGCGATCCAGCCCTTGCCCGCGATGCAGTTGTGCACCCACACACCCTGCTGCTGGGCCATGACGATGTACATGCCGCCCAGGCCCGAGATCCCGCCGCCGATGCAGGTGGCCAGATACCGGCAGGCCGTCACGTTGATGCCGGCGGCGTCGGCCGTGCCCGGATTTTCACCCACCGAGCGCAGGTTGAGGCCCAGCCGGCTGTGGTTCAGGAACAGCGAGAGAAGCACCGCCACCAGCACCGCCAGATAGACCAGATAGTTGTAGGAGAAGAGGAGCTTCCCCACCACCGGCAGGTCCTGAAGCACCGGGACGCCGCCGTTGAAGACGCTCTTAGTGCTCTGGCTCACCGCCACAAAACCGCCCGCGGCGTTGCCCATGGCCTCGCCCACCAGGTTGCCAAAGCCGGTACCGAAGATGGTCAGGGCCAGACCGGTCACGTTCTGGTTGGCCCGCAGGGTGATGGTGAGCACGCTGTACAGCAGCGCCCCGAAGGCCGCGCACAGGAAGGCGCATACCGTGGCGATCACGGCCGCCGCCACGCCGGAGGCCGCCGGACCAGCCATCTGCTCGTAGTAGTAGGCCCCGGCCAGGCCGGCCACGCCGCCCATGTACATCATGCCCTCCACGCCGAGGTTCAGATTGCCCGACTTCTCGGTGAGGATCTCGCCCAGCGTGCCGAAGAGCAGGGGCGCTCCCGCCGCCACAGCGGCCATGACAAAGGCGATGGAAAACAGATTACTCATGCGTACGCTCCCCCTTTCCCCGGACGATGAGCCGGTAGCTGATGAAAAACTCGCATCCCAGCATGAAGAAGAGCACGATGCCCGTGAGCATGTCGGCCGCCGAGGCCGGGATGGTATAGAGGGTCTGAATGGTGTCCGCTCCCTTCTCCAGAATGGCCAGCAGCGCGGCGATGGCGATCATGACGAAGGGATTGAGCTTGGCCAGCCACGCCACCGCGATGGCGGTAAAGCCGATGCCTCCGGCGGTATTCTCCGTGAGGGTGCCGCTGGCCCCCGACACCTGGAGGAAGCCCACCAGCCCCGCGATGCCGCCCGAGAGGAACATGGTGCGCCGGATGATGTGGGACACGTTCATGCCCGCGTACTGGGCGGTGCGCACGCTCTCCCCCACCACGGCGATCTCATAGCCCTGCTTGCTGTACTTGAGATAGCCGAACATGAGGGCGGTCACCGCCAGTACGATGATCCAGCCGATGTGGACCCCCAGCGCCTTGGGCAGGAGGGCCGCCGCGTCGAACATGGGGATCTTGGGATAGCCGTTGGCGTTCAGGTCGGGCCCCCACGGCCCGGCCTGGAGGTACTTCACAAAACCCAGGACGATGTAGTTGAGCATCAGGGTGAACAGGGTCTCGTTGGTCCCCCACCGGGCCTTGAACACCGCGGGGATGAGGCCCCACAGCCCTCCGGCCAGGACCCCGGCCGCCGCCATGACCACCAGAAGGACCGGCCGGGGCAGGCTGTCCGCCCAGAAGAGGGCAAAGTAGCTGGCCGCGATGCCGCCGGCCAGGATCTGGCCCTCCGCGCCGATGTTCCAGAACTTCATCTTGAAGGCGGGGGCGATGGCCACCGCCGCTCCCAGCAGGGGAATGGCCTTTTTCACAGTCTCCCGCAGGACCCGGCTCTTGCCCAGGGAGCCCTCCACCATGGAGGCGTAGACTTGGATGGGGTTGTGCCCCAGCACCGCGATGATGAGCCCGCCGGTGACCAGGGCCAGCAGGATGGCCGCGGCCCGGATGGCCCACGCCCGGGCGCGGGGGATGTCGTCCCGCTTGGCCAGACGGATCAGGGGCTCTCTGTGCTCGGTGTGTACGCTCATACCGCCGCGCCCTCCTTTCCTGCATGGCTCAGGTGGGTCATGAGGAGGCCCACCTCCTCCTTGGTGGTCTGTTCCGCGTCCACAATGCCGCTGACCCGGCCGCCGCAGAGCACCAGGATGCGGTCGCACAGCTCCAGCAGCACGTCCAGATCCTCGCCCACCAGGATGACGGCCACCCCCAGCTTCTTCTGCTCATTGAGGAGGTTGTAGATGGTGTAGGAGGAGTTGATGTCCAGTCCCCGCACCGGGTAGGCCGTCATGAGCACGGTGGGGCTGGAGGCGATCTCCCGCCCCACCAGCACCTTCTGCACGTTGCCGCCCGAGAGGCGGCGCACCGGGGTGGCGATGCCCGGCGTCACGATCTCCAGCTCCTCCTTCAGCCGCAGGGCCAGCTCCCGGGGCGGCTTCCGGTCCACCAGGGGGCCCCTGCCCTGCCGGTAGGTCTTGAGCATCATGTTGTCCACCATGTCCATGCCGGCCACCAGGCCCATGCCCAGCCGGTCCTCCGGCACAAAGGCCAGGGAGACCCCGATCTTCTGGATCTGGGTGGGGGTCTTTCCCACCAGCTCCTCCCCGGCCTTGTCCACCGGGACATGGCGTCCCGCGATCTCCGAATTCGGGTGGGGCGGGTAGTAGAAGATGTGGCCCGACTCCACCTTCTGGAGTCCCGCGATGGCCTCCAGCAGCTCCTTCTGTCCCGAACCGGCGATCCCGGCAATGCCCAGGATCTCGCCGCCCCGGGCCTCAAAGGACACATCCTCCAGGGCCTTGACCCCCTCGGCTCCCCGGCAGTTGAGTCCCTTGACCTCCAGGCGCAGGTCCTGATACTCGGTCTTGGGCCGGTCGATGTTCAGGCTCACCGCGTGGCCCACCATCATCTCGGTGAGCTTCTGGGGATCGGTCCGGCCGGTTGGGACCGTGCCGATGTATTGGCCCTTGCGCAGGACGGCCACCTGGTCGGAGATGGTCATGACCTCGTGGAGCTTGTGGGTGATGATGATGATGGACTTGCCGTCGTCCCGCATGTTGCGGAGAACGGCAAAGAGCTTCGCGGTCTCCTGGGGGGTGAGGACGGCGGTCGGCTCGTCCAGGATGAGGATGTTGGCCCCCCGGTAGAGGACCTTGACGATCTCCACCGTCTGTTTCTGGGAGACCGACATGTCGTACACCTTCTGGTCCGGGTCGATCTCAAAGCCGTATTTCTCGCTGATGGCCCGAACCTGGCGCCCCACTTCCCGCCGGTCCAGCCGCCCGCCCCCCTTGAGGCCCAGAATGATGTTCTCGGCGGCCGTCAGCACGTCCACCAGCTTGAAGTGCTGGTGGATCATCCCGATGCCCAGGTCGTGGGCGTCCTTGGGGGAGCGGATGGTGACCTCCTTCCCGTCCACCAGGATGGAGCCGTGGTCGGGAAAATAGATGCCGGAGAGCATGTTCATCAGCGTGGTTTTGCCGCTCCCGTTCTCCCCCAGCAGGGAGAGGATCTCTCCCCGGCGCAGGGTCAGGGAGACCTTGTCGTTGGCCACCACCTCGCCAAAGGTCTTGGTCAGCTCCCGCAGCTCGATGGCATAGTTGGCCTGGTTATCCATGTGCTCACCTCTCTTGCTCAGTTTGGGCAGCGCCCTGTGGAAAAAAGGGCGGGGCTGCGGGAATGCGCAGCCCCGCCCGGGGTGTTGCCGTCGGTTGCTTCCGGTTACTGGTCGGACACCACGGTGATGCCGTCCACGATGTAGTCAAAGTAGGGGGCGCTGGTCTTGCCGCCGGCCACGTCGCTCTCTGCGAAAGCCTCGCCCTCAGCCAGGTCCAGCACGTCCTTCTCGCTGCCGTCGGGGTTATAGGACACGCCGTGCAGCGGGCCGGCAAAGACCTGGAGGCTGCCGTCCTTCAGACCGGCCTCGGCGGCCTCAATGGCCTCCTGGGTGCCCTCGGCGGCAATGGCCTCATTGAGGGGCGTGAGCAGGACCGCGCCGTCGGCATAGCCCTGGCTCCAGTCCTTGGGGATCTCCTTGCCGTCCAGGACCGCCTGGACCGCCTCGGTGAAGTAGATGCCCCAGTCGATGCGGGTGGACAGGAGGGAGGCGCCGGGGGCGGCCTCGGTCATGTCGGCGTTGTAGCCCACCTGGAAGGCGCCGTTCATCTCGGCGGTGGTGGCGGGGCCGGTGGAGTCGGAGTGCTGGCTCACCACGCCGCAGCCCCGGTCGATGAGGGCCTGAGCGGTCTGGCTCTCCAGGCTGGCGTCATTCCAGGTATTGGTATAGATGACGTCCATGGTCACTTCGGGGTAGACGCTCTTGGCGCCCAGATAGAAGGCGGTGTAGCCCGAAATAACCTCGGCATAGGGATAGGCACCCACATAGCCCAGCTTGGGATTGCCGATCTCCTTGGCCTTCATGCCGGCGGCGATACCGGCCAGGTAGCGGCCCTCATAGATGTTGGCAAAGCAGTTGTGCAGGTTGGGCAGCTCCTCCGTGTGGGCCTGGGTGCCGGTGGCATGGCAGAACTGGATGTCGGGATTTTCCCGGGCCGCCATGGTCACATAGTCGCCGAAGCCGAAGCTGGTGGCAAAGATGATGTCGCATTCCCGGTCGATCAGGTCGTTGAGGGCGTCGGCGCAGGCGTCGTTCTCCGGGATGTTGTACTTGGTGATGATCTGGTCGTCGGAGAGGCCCAGATTGGCCTGCATCTCCTTGACGCCCTGGACCATGTTGTAGGTGTAGCCCATGTCGCTCTCGTCGCCGATGTGGACAAAGCCCACCTTCAGCTCCTCCTTGGTCACACCGGCCGTCTCTCCCCCGCCGTTTCCGCTGGGCTCCGGGGCGTCCCCGCCGCAGGCGGTCAGACCCGCGGCCAGCGCGCCGGTCAGGAGCATCGCCAAAATCCGCTGTTTCATACCATGTTCCTCCTTTTCACTTTGGTCTTTGCAAGAGTGTCCTTGTGTATCCTATCGCGGCCCATGCCGGAATAGACATATGATCTGCCTTCCGCCTGCAAAACGGGAGGGGGACGGGCCCCCGGCCGTCCTTACTCGCAGAACTCGATGGAGCCGGCGGCCTCGTCCATGGACTTGACCCGGGCCAGAGACTCCACCCGCACGCCCATGGAGCGGATCAGGTCGCCGCCGGGCTGGAAGGCCTTCTCCACGCAGATGCCGGCGCCCACCAGGGTGGCGCCCGCGTCCCGCACCAGGTTGATCAGGCCCTGGAGCGCGCTGCCGTTGGCCAGGAAGTCGTCGATGAGGAGCACCCGGTCCCCCGGACCCAGAAACTCCTTGGACACGATGATATCGTACACCTTCCCATGGGTGAAGGACTCCACCTTGGAGGTGTACACATCCCCGGCGATATTCTTGGTCTTGTTCTTCTTGGCAAAAATCACGGGCACGTTGAAAAACTGCGCGGTGATACAGGCAATCCCGATGCCCGAGGCCTCGATGGTGAGGATCTTGTTCACGCCGCAGTCCCCGTACAGGCGCTGGAACTCCTTACCGATCTCATTGATGAGGCCGATGTCCATCTGATGATTGAGGAACCGGTCTACCTTGAGCACCTCGGTGCCCCGGATGGTGCCATCCCTGCGAATGCGCTCTTCCAACAGTTTCATAGCTCTTCTCCCATTCTCGTCGTTCATTGGTCCCGCGCGGAGACCTTCTCTTTGTTTTATCATAGCAAAAAAAAGCACCTCCGTCACCCCCTTTTCATCGAAAAATGGTTTTCTGTGAAGCAGAATATTTTGTTGTTCCCTCCCCCCTTTTTCCGCCCGGCCCCGGGTATCCATTGCGTTTCCTTCCTTTGCCTGCTACAATGAAAGCGGCGTCTGTCCGGGCGCTCCTTCCCGACAGGGGCCTCACCCTGACCGCGCCATACATCCGCTGATCTACTCTACTATAAGGAGGTCTTTTCATGCGACGCAGGCTTCTCACACTGGCGCTCTCCGCCGGATTGATGCTCTCTCTGTCCGCCCCTGCCCTGGCTTACAGCGATACCGCCGGCCACTGGGCGGAGTCGGCCATCCAGCGGGCCGCCGATTACGGCCTGATGGTGGGCTATGAGGACGGCCGCTTCGGCGTGGCCGACAACCTCAACCGCGCTTCCTTTGTGACCATTCTCTGCCAGATGTTCTCCTGGGAGGCCGTCCGGCCCGGCCAGGCCAGCTTCATCGACTGCCCCTCCTCCCACTGGGCCTACGGCTATGTGGAGGCGGCCCGGGCCCACGGCGTCGTAGACGCGGGCGGGAGCTTCCGCCCCGACGACTACATCAGCCGGGAGGAGATGGCCGTCATGCTGGTCAAGGCCCTGGGCTACGACACCCTGGCAAAGAGCGCCGCGGCCGACCTGCCCTTCTCCGACGTGACGGAGAATCAGGGCTACATCTCCCTGGCCTACCGCATCGGCATGGTCTCCGGCATCGAGGAGGACGGCAGGCTCCTCTTCAAGCCCGCCAGCTCGGCCACACGGGCCGAGGCCGCCACCATGCTGGTACAGGTCTATGAGCGCTATACCTCCTCCATCGAGTGGCTCCACGGGTTCTATGCCCTCTCCTCGTACAGCCAGATCGACCTGACCCGGCAGATGGACGCCGTCTCGGTGGGCTGGGCCCGGATGGAGTACGACCCCCAGCGGGGGGCGGTCCTCAACACCACCGGTGCGGGGGACAACGACTGGAAGATCCCCGCCCAGAGCGAGGCGGCCACCGGCTATTTTGAGCGCAACGGCATCCCCTATAACCTGTGCGTCTTCGGAAGCGCTTCGGACTCCGTGACCCTTTCGGACGGCGCCGCCGCCTCCACCGTGGCGGCCGTGACCGCCTCCCCCGCCAGCCGGGCCCAGGCCGTGGCCGCGCTGGCCGCCGCCGCGTCCGACTATGCGGGCATCACCATCGACTTTGAGGGGCTCAAGGACAAGAACGGCCTGAAGGAGCACTTTGCCGCCTTCATGGCCGAGCTGCGCGCCGCCCTTCCGGCGGACAAGCGTCTCTACGTGTGCGTCCAGCCGGGGCCCTACAACGACGGCTTCGATTTCAAATCCCTGGGGGAGAGCTGCGACAAGGTCATCCTGATGGCCCACGACTACCGTCCCCCGGTCTCCGATCTGAAGGTGGGCTCCATCCCCTCGGAGAGCTTCGCCCTCACCCCCTTCTCCAAGATCTATGCCGCCCTGGTGGAGATCACCGATCCCCTCACCGGCGTGCAGGACAAGAGCAAGCTGGCCCTGGCCTTCTCCATGGATACCACCGGTTTCCGGATCGATGAGGCCGGACGTGTGCTGGAGAGCAAGTATTACCGCCCCGCCATAGAGACCCTCTCCCAGCGCCTGGCCCAGAGCGGCACTGCCGTTACTTACAGCCAGAGCGCCCGCAACCCTTACGCCGTCTACACCGACGAGAGCGGGGCGCGCTATCAGGTCTGGTTTGAGAACGCCCAGAGCATCGCCGACAAAATCGATCTGGCCCAGATGTTCGGCATTACCGGCTTCTCCTTCTGGCGCCTGGGGAATATCCCCACCTACGACAGCTACAACCTGTGGACCGCCGTCCAGGCCGAGCGTCCATAGCCCATTACCGGATGAGAGAGATCCATCAACAGGAGGATGACCTGACATGACGGCATCGTGGAACGCGCGGCTCCGGGACGTTTCCCTTATGACGCTGGGGATCGTTCTGGTCTCCATCGGCGTTTATTTCTTCAAATTCCCCAATAACTTCTCCATGGGCGGCGTATCCGGCCTGGCCGTGATCCTGGCCCCCCTCTCGCCCTGGCCCTGGCTGAGCGCTCCGGCCATCAACGGCGTGATCAACATTCTCTTCCTCTTCCTGGGCTTTGCCATGCTCAACCGGGGCTTCGGCCTGCGCACAGTCTATTGCTCCATCCTCTACTCCCTGGTCATCCAGGCCTTTGAGTGGATCTGCCCCCTGAGCGCGCCCCTCACCGATGAGAAGATGCTGGAGCTCTTTTTTGCCGTCATCTTCCCCGCCCTGGGCTCGGCCCTCCTCTTCAACATCAACGCCTCCTCCGGCGGCACCGACATCGTGGCCATGATCCTGAAAAAGTACACCGGCCTGGATGTGGGCAAGGCCCTGCTCCTGTCCGATGTGGTCATTGCCGCCTCCACTTTCCTGATCTTCAATGTGGAGACCGGCCTCTTCTCCATGCTGGGCCTGGTCCTCAAATCGGTGCTGGTGGACAGCGTGATCGAATCCCTCAACCGCCGGAAAAACTTCTTTATCATCACCTCTGATCCCCATATGGCCTGCGACTACATCACCCTCCGCCTCCACCGGGGGGCCACGGTGTGGGAGGGCGAGGGCGCCTATACCCACGAAAAACACTGGGTGGTCCTCACCGCCCTCTCCCGGGGACAGGCCGTGGCCCTGCGCCGTTACCTCAAGGAGCATGATCCCCAGGCGTTTTTCATCATCGCCAACTCCAGCGAGATCTTCGGCAAGGGCTTCCTGCGGGCCTGAGCACGGGAAAGGCTGCGGCCGGATGTACCAAATGGTATCCGGCCGCAGCCTTTTTTGCATACCGATTCCAGGCGCTTCCTCTCCTCAGCGGCCCGCGCCCGGACCGGATCAGGAAATATTTCCCACTCGACCCCCTTCCCCTCCCTTTGCGTGATTGTATGGTAAAATATGGTTACCAAATCTGTTGTGACAAGGAGGGAAGTTCCCATGCTTTTATCTCGAAAAAAAGGACTCTTTGAGAGCACCCGTGTCCTCTTTCTCCCCGCCGACGCCATTGCCCCCAACCCAAATCAGCCCCGCAAGGCCTTTGCCCAGGACGGCCTGGAGGAATTGGCCGCCAGTATCCGGTTATATGGCATCCTTCAGCCCCTTTCGGTGCGCAAGGTGGAGAGCGGCTACGAGCTGGTCTCCGGGGAGCGCCGCCTCCGGGCTTCCCAGATGGCGGGACTCGCCCAGGTCCCCTGCATTCTGGTCCATGTGGACGACGAGGCCTCCTCTCTGCTGGCCCTCATTGAAAATCTCCAGCGCCGGGACCTGGACTTTGTGGAAGAGGCGGCCGCTCTGGCCAAATTGATCCGCACCTTCCACCTCTCCCAGGAGGAGGCCGCTCAGAAAATTGGAAAGTCCCAGTCCGCAGTGGCCAACAAGCTGCGGCTCCTCCGCCTTCCGCCCGATGTGCTGGCCCTGCTGCGGGAGAAGCATTACTCCGAGCGGCATGCCCGCGCCCTTCTCCGGCTACCCACCGCTGAGGAGCAGCGCTCCACCGCCCACTATGTGGTGGAGCACGCCCTGACCGTAGCCCGCACGGAGGAATACATTGATTCCCTCCTGGCCCCCCCTCCGGCCGCCCCCCGGCGCAAGCCGGTCTTTATCCTCAAGGATGTCCGGCTCTTTCTCAACTCCATTACGAAGGGGCTGAGCATGATGCAGAGCGCGGGGGTGGACGCCAACTGTGACCGGGAGGACACCGAGGACTCCATTCTGCTCACCATTCGCATTCCCAAACGCACCCGGAGCTGATGTTTCACGTGAAACCATCTCCCCTCTATTTTCTCCTTTCTCCGTATGTTTCACGTGAAACATACGGAGTTGTTTTTTTATTTTTGCATTTTCGGTTGCGCTCCATCCGCGATGGCATTATAATAAGGTCTGCTGAATCTATATTCCGGTGGTTTTGGCCTGATTCAGTCCACGGCTGTATTATGGAAACCACTTGGCAAAATTCAACTCACTTACTCTACCGTGCAGGTAAAAGGCAGGTGCATTATGGCAAAAACCATCGCAATCGTCAACCAAAAAGGCGGCGTCGGCAAAACTACCACCTGCGTCAATCTGGCCGCCGCCCTAAAGGCCCTGGGTTCCCGGGTCCTGGTGTGCGATTTTGATCCCCAGGCCAACACGACTTCCGGTTTTGGGGTGGACAAGGTGGCCGCCTCCCCCAACATCTATGATGTGTTGGTCAACGACGCGGATATTACCAAGGCCATCGTTCACACGGACTACGCCGACGTGCTCCCCACCAACAAGGCCCTGACCGGCGCCACCGTGGAAATGATCGCCATGGACCGGCGGGAGTACCGGCTCAAGGACGCGCTCTCCAAAGTGGCGGGAGACTATGACTACATCTTCATTGACTGTCCGCCCTCTCTGGAGCTGCTCACCCTCAACGCCCTGTGCGCGGCCGACAGCATCCTGGTGCCGGTCCAGTGCGAATACTACGCCCTGGAGGGACTGTCCGACCTTCTCTCCACCGTGCGGATCGTCAAGCGGGCCCTCAACCCGGACATCGCCATGGAGGGCGTGGTCCTCACGATGTACGACGGGCGCACCAACCTCTCGCTCCAGGTGGCCGAAGAGGTCAAGCGCCATTTCCCCGGACAGGTCTACGCCACCGTCATCCCCCGCAACGTACGGCTCTCCGAGGCCCCCAGCCACGGGCTCCCCGTGTCGGCCTACGACAGCTTTTCCCGCGGGGCGGAGGCCTATGCCGCCCTGGCCCAGGAGGTCCTGGACCAGAACCGCACCTGAAGCTCACATCACTTAGGAAAGGACTGAGTATATGGCATCCTCAAAGGACCGCGGACTGGGCAGGGGCCTGGGCGCCCTGCTGGGCGACAACGCTCTTCAGCCCCAGGAGGGCGGTTCCCTCTCCCTCCCCATCTCCGAGGTGCAGCCGGGCCTCAAGCAGCCCCGCAAGCGCTTTGACGATGAGGCGCTGGCCGACCTGGCCGACTCCATCCGCACCCACGGCATCATCCAGCCGCTCACCGTCCGCCGCCTCTCCTCCGGCTATTACCAGATCATCGCCGGGGAGCGCCGCTGGCGGGCGGCCAAGCTGGCGGGCCTCCATGAGGTCCCCGCCGTCATTATCGAGGCCGACGACCGCACCGTAATGGAGCTGGGCCTCATCGAGAACTTGCAGCGGGAGGACCTGAACCCCATCGAAGAGGCGGCCGGCTATCAGACCCTCATCGACGAGTACGGCCTCACCCAGGAGGAGGTCTCCAAGCGGGTGGGCAAGTCCCGCTCGGCCGTGACCAACGCCCTGCGTCTCCTCTCCCTGCCCGACGCGGTGCACCTTCTGCTGGAGGAGGGGCGTCTCTCGGCGGGCCATGCCCGGGCCATCCTCTCCTGCCCCGTGAAGGAGCTCCAGAAGAAGCTGGCTCAGAAGGTGGTCAGCGACGGGCTCTCGGTCCGCCAGACCGAGGCGCTGGCCAAGCGGCTGGCCAAGGCGGAGGAGGCCCTGGATGAGCCTCCCGCCGCGCCCGCTGCCGGCGACTTCTCCCTCTACCTGCGGGACGCGGAAAAAGATCTCTCCAGCCGCTTCGGCCGGAAGGTGCATATTATAAACGGGAAGAAAAAGGGAAAAATCGAATTGGAGTATTACAATACCGATGACCTGAATCTTCTCCTGGAGGTGCTGGAGCAGCTCCCCGCCTCCGGAAAGGAGGTCGAATAAGCCGTGTCACACGACGACAGCCGCGAGCAGCCTCTTCAGCACGAGGCGGAGCACGCCAAGCCGGGCAAAAAGAACGCGGTGCTCCTCTATCTGGTGATCCTCTTTGCCGCGGCCTTCCTCCTCCTGCTCCTCTCCTATTTTATGCAGCAGCGCACCAACCAGGAGCGCTATGACGACCTGCAGCAGACCTCCAATTCCGCCGTGCAGACCCTGGACAACATGCTTCAGGAGAATGAGGATCTGAAAAACCAGGTGTCCGAGCTGGAGGCGGCCAACGAGGCCCTCCACGGCCAGCTCCAGGACAGCCGGGTGGAGCTGGCGGAGGAACAGGAGTCCTCTCAGCAGGCCCTCACCGCCATGGACTGGTTCTGGCGCATCCAGCGGCAGTACTCCCGGGGCTACCATACCAAGGCCCGGGAGCTCATCGCCGCCTTTGAGGCCACCGGCCTCCACCAGTATCTCCCCACCGAGAACCGGACCGGCCAGGAAGGCCCCTCCCCCCTCCAGCAGTACCGGGACATCCTGGACCTGCTGGATGTGGAGACAACCTCCGCGCCCGCTCCCTCCCCCTCTGCCCAGCCCTGATGGGCAGAGCCTTTCCCCCGCGACTTTGAATGACGAGGTGTAACACAATGCTGGATATTCGTTTTGTCCGGGAAAATCCCGAACTGGTCAAGGAAAACATCAAGAAGAAATTCCAGGAGGAGAAGCTCCCCCTGGTGGACAAGGTGCTGGAGCTGGACGCTGAAAACCGCGCCACCATCCAGGAGGCCCAGGACCTGCGCACCGCCCGCAACTCCAAGTCCAAGCAGGTGGGCGTGCTGATGGGCCAGTCCAAGAAGGACCCCTCCAAGCTGGCGGAGGCCGAGGCCCTCAAGGCCGAGGTCAAGGCGGACGCCGACCGGCTGGCCTATCTGGAGACACGGGAGACCGAGCTGGCCGAGGAGATCCGCAAGATCATGCTGGTCATCCCCCAGATCATCGCCCCCTCCGTGCCCCTCGGCCCCGACGACTCCGCCAATGTGGCGGTGGAGCGCTTCGGCGAACCCGTGGTGCCCGGCTACCCCATCCCCTACCACACCGAGATCATGGAGTCCTTTGACGGCATCGACATGCACGCCGCCGGCCGGGTGTCCGGCTCGGGCTTCTACTATCTGCTGGGCGACATCGCCCGCCTCCACGAGGCGGTGCTGGCCTACGGCCGTGACTTCATGATCGACAAGGGCTTCACCTACTGCATCCCCCCCTTCATGATCCACGGCAATGTGGTGGAGGGCGTCATGTCCTTTGCCGACATGGAGTCCATGATGTACAAGATCGAGGGCGAGGACCTCTACCTCATCGGCACCAGCGAGCACTCCATGATCGGCCGCTTTATCGACCAGATCATCCCCGCTGAGAAGATGCCCCAGACCCTCACCTCCTACTCCCCCTGCTTCCGGAAGGAGAAGGGCTCCCACGGCATCGAGGAGCGCGGCGTCTACCGCATCCACCAGTTCGAAAAGCAGGAGATGATCGTGGTCTGCAAGCCCGAGGAGTCCATGGACTGGTATGAGAAGATGTGGCGCTACTCCGTGGAGCTCTTCCGCAGCTTCGACATCCCCGTGCGCCAGCTGGAGTGCTGCTCCGGCGACCTGGCCGACCTGAAGGTCAAGTCCTGCGACATCGAGGCCTGGAGCCCCCGCCAGCAGAAATACTTTGAGGTCTGCTCCTGCTCCAACCTGGGCGACGCCCAGGCCCGCCGCCTGAAGATCCGCTACCGGGACGACGAGGGCAAGGTCTGCCTGGCCCACACCCTCAACAACACCTGCGTGGCCCCGCCCCGCATGCTCATCGCCCTGCTGGAGAACAACCTCCAGGCCGACGGCAGCGTGAAGATCCCCAAGGTCCTCCAGCCCTATATGGGCGGCAAGGAAGTCCTGCTGCCCAAGAAGTAAGACGGCCGTATCCAAGTGCAAGACCCGGCGCTGCGTAATTCCGCCGCCCCTCCCCCCTTTTTATTTTCCATACTGTGAGGTTTCATCATGTCCGTTCATCAAAAAGCCACCGGCTTTCTGGCCGAATTCCGCAAGTTCATTGCCCGGGGCAATGTGATGGATCTGGCGGTGGGCGTCATCATCGGCGGCGCTTTCAAGTCCATTGCCGACTCCCTGTCCAACGATGTGCTCATGCCGCTGCTGGGCCTGCTCACCCCCAGCGGACTCTCCCTTTCCGCCTGGACCATCGGCCCGGTGGC
>ENA-UERZ01000756-UERZ01000756.1-human-gut-metagenome-genome-assembly--contig:-NODE-756-length-29384-cov-16.352100_pt1 | contig 29384 bp, 38 predicted proteins | sample MGYA00242997_ERZ507998 | MGnify/ENA primary metagenome ERZ507998 (study PRJEB26167, sample SAMN06115470) | human gut metagenome | host: Homo sapiens | place: China:Henan | collected 2016-06-23... | reverse complement strand
CAATAACAAACTAAATGGCGAAAAACATACCTTAAAAACACTTACCGGGCGAGAAAGAGAATTTCAGCGTTTTTTATTTTATAAGTATTTTTATTGTAATGATTATCCGATAATTATGACAGAAGGGAAAACAGATATTCGATACTTAAAAGCTGCACTTAAAACTCTACATGCATCATATCCAAACCTTATAGAAAAAGAAGTAAACGACAAATTTAAGTTTTACATATATTTTTTTAAGAGAACAAAGAGAATAAAATATTTTTTAGGCCTTCATGATGGAGGAGATAATTTAGGAAGTATCTGTAATTATTTTATTTCAATGGAAAAAGATACTTATCCTAATTATTTTGAATATTTTTCAAATATTGGAATATATCCTCAGAAACCAATAATCTTATTGTTCGACAACGAATTGGAAAGTAATAGACCATTAAAAAAGTTTATTACAAAATTCGCAAAAGAACGGATCCATGAATTAAAAAACAATCTTTGGATTAAGTTAAAAGAGGAGATGAATATATACATTGTTACTAACGACCTTGTTGATAACTTGGAAGAATGCGAAATTGAGCAGCTATTCCCTGAAGAAATACGGAATCATAAAATTGATGGAAAGACATTTTGCTTAAAAGAAAAGGAGTTTTCTCCTCAAAAAAATTACGGGAAGGAAATTTTCTCCAGTTATATTATGAGTCAACGTGACGAAGAAGTTTTTTCAGGATTTTGTGATCTGTTAAATCGCATAAATTCTATAGTAACTTCATATACACCTTATGCAATAAAAAACACCTAGTGCATAGGTCAATTTTGTTTATACTACACGACCATTATAGTCGGACTATTCTTTATTCAATCCTTGTTAGAAATCCCTTACGGATACGGTCTTCGACGTGGGCCTCCGGGCTACAAGTGCGGATGACGTTGCCGTCCCACATGGCGGCTCGCTTGGTGCTGTCGCGCATTCATGAAGTCTCGCGGGTGATGTTGGCGATTTCAAGTTCGATTCCGAAAGAGCGATTCATATTTTGCAACCTCATGTTTTAATTTATGATTCATCGTTGCCGTGAGTGTGTGTTCGCTCTTTCGGCCAAAGGTTGCAAGTCTTTTCTTGCTGATTTTATTGTTTTTTTGCGTGGTGCCGGGGATGGCTCCCCGGTACCATGCGGCAGAATTCAGGGATGGAGAGTTGCCTGCAGTTCGGCAAGCACCTCGCTGGAATCAAAGATGATTTTGCTTGCGGCGGCGGTCACGTTGGGGCTGGTGAGATCATCGGCGGAGCACAGGTAGATGACGGGTCGCTCCAAAGCATAGGCCGCTCCCGCAACCACGGCCATCTCCGTATCCGGTTTGCCCGTGATGAGTACGGCATCGGATTCACGGATGCAGGCGATGATGATTTCCATACGGTCTTCGCCTGAATCGCCTATTGTCAGGACACATATGCCCATACTTTCGATGACGTGACGCAGAAAGGGCGTATGGCACCGGGCGGCGGCGTTTTCAACGAGGCAGACAGTGTGCTTGCTCATGTTTTTCTCCCTTATCCGGCATACGCAATGATGCGGTAAAAGTTGTCGCTCTTGACCAGTCTGGCCACAAATCGCTCCCTTGCCTTTTCCGTCTTGAACGACCGCCGCTTGCAGAGCAGCTGGCCATTCCGCCCAATGACCTCGTAAGCAATTTCAAACATCTTGCAACCTCTTTGATTTATTTGATTTTACCCTTTCTGAGTGGTCGTGTGTTCGCTCTTTTTAAAGAGGTTTGCAAGTCGTTTCTTGTTGATTTTATTGTTTTTTTAAGAAAAAGCTCCGCCGGAGCGGAGCTGGTTTCTCATTTTCCAAACAAACCATGCGAATGTGTCATGGAGAGGGAGTGGCTCGGCATCAAATGAGGGGCATCCAGATATTCCACCCGGGGGAAATGCTCACAGGGACCCTGTGCAAGCCGAAACCTGCGGCCATCGTCTGTGGTGGCGTAGGTATACGTTCACTCGGGGATTTCAGTGCTTTTTTCCTTTTTTGACTGCATGGTGTGCCTCACAGCTTCATGATGAAGCACAAGGCGTAGTAAGGCGGCAGGGTGCTGAGGGCCTGCGCCGTAAGCGTATGGGTGTGCCCGCCGTCGGTGACGGTGTGCCCATGCGCGGCGGTCGTGACCGTGTGCGTGTGGCCGTTGTCGGTGAGACCGTGGCTGTGTTCGGACGATCCAACCGCATGGGCATGTCCGGGATCATAAACGCCGTGGGCGTGTGCCCATGAGTTGCCGGTATAACTCGTGGCGCCTCCTGCCGGTCCATCGGTGTTCCCCTTAATATGGTTCTGGTTTTCTCCAGACATGCCTGCATATTCGCGAACCCCATGCAGGTGAGAGGGCAGTGTATTCCCATCCAGCGTCGTGCCCTGAATGCCGATTCCGGTTCCTGCGGCCCCTGTCCAGATATTGAGGGCAGCGTTCCATATGCCGATTCCGGTCCCGGCGTTTCCGGCAGTCCCGCCGGGCGCGGCGGTAGTGAGGCTGACGCCTGTTTTGGCGCTTCCGGCGGCGACGCTGGGGGTAGCCGTTGCCGCGCCGCCGGTTGCGCCGGGCTGGTAGGCTTTCCCCGCCCCGAGGATGAAGCGGTCGGTCAAATCGGGCGTGCCGTTGGTGCCGTCGCACAGTGCCCAGCCCGTAGGAATGGTCTCAGCCGATCCCGACCACATGCCGATGAAGCCGCCGGGGACAAGGTAGAGCTTGAGCCGTTCGATGATCTGGAGGATGTTGGGGAGTGCCATCAGCGTACCCCCCAACGGCCCGCCAAGCTAGGAACCGTCTCTCTCTCTCTCTCTCTCTCTCTCTCTCTCTCTCTCTCTCTCTCATGGGTATTTCCTTTTTAGTTGGCGGAGGGAAGGATGGGGGCCGTGGGCCACGGGCAATCCGAGTCGTCCGCGTCGCCGCCGAGCCACGGGAAGCCGGGCTGCTGCGGCAGGTCGCGCAGGGCCTGACGGTAGCCGAGCCATGCCTGATACTGTCCGTCCGTGAGCGTCGTGGCCTCGTCGTTTTCAAGCTGGTCGCGGTGGCGCTCGACAATCCATGCGCAATCAGAAAGACGGCGGTCCCTCTCGGAACGCACCCGGGCGGCGCGGGCCGGTTCCGAGTTGTATTCGGCAAGGCGGGCGGCCTCGGCTGCCGCGGCCTCTTCCTCAAGCCGGGCCTTTTCCTCTTCCCACAGTGCGACGAACGGGGCGACGTCCGCTTCGTAATCGCCGGGAGCCAACGGGTGGTTGATGTCGTCCGTCCATTCCATATGCCCGCTCCCCTCATGCCACTGGACGGCATGCAGCTTTTTGGGGGTGGGGAAGTTGAATTGCAACGGAACCCCGTCAACGATGATGAGGCGGTCGGACGGGACGACGATGACATGCTGTTTCATGGAGAATATCCTTTTGGGTCTGGCTAGAGTTTCATGATGAAGCACAAGGCGTAGTAAGGCGGCAGGGTGCTGAGGGCTTGCGCCGTGAGCGTGTGGGTGTGCCCGCCGTCGGTGACGGTGTGCCCGTGCGCGGCGGTTGTGACCGCGTGCGTGTGGCCGTTGTCGGTGAGGCCGTGGCTGTGTTCGGATGAGCCGACCGCATGGGCATGGCCGGGGTCGGAAACGCCGTGGCCATGTGCCCATGAGTTGCCCGTATATTCAGAGTAGGTCCACCCATCGGGCGCGTCATTGCAGACTCCGCCAATGCCTCCGCTACTATGGGCATGTACTTGATATCTGACGGCATGGTTGTGCCATGCCAAGGTATTTCCATCCAACGTCGAACCCTGAATACCGATTCCGGTTCCTGCGGCCCCTGTCCAGATATTGAGGGCAGCGTTCCATATGCCGATTCCGGTCCCGGCGTTTCCGGCAGTCCCGCCGGGTGCGGCGGTGCCGAGGCCGATCCCCGTTTTGGCGCTTCCGGCGGCGACGCTGGGGGTAACCGTTGCCGCGCCGCCGGTTGCGCCGGGCTGGTAGGCTTTCCCCGCCCCGAGGACGAAGCGGTCGGTCAGGTTGGGGGTGCCGTTGGTGCCGTCGCACAGCGCCCACCCTGTGGGAATGGTGCTTGCCGAGCCGGACCACATGCCGATGAAGCCGGAAGGGACGACTTCCTCAAGCCGGTTCAGGAGCTGCGGGAGTGCCATCAGCGCACCCCCCAACGGCCCGTCAAGCTAGGAGCCGTCTCTCTCTCTCTCTCTCTCTCTCTCTCTCTCTCTCTCTCTCTCATGGGGATATTTCCTTTTACAGTTTCATGATGAAGCACAGGGCGTAGTAGGGAGGCAGGGTGCTCATGGCTTGCGCCGTGAGCGTGTGGGTGTGCCCGCCGTCAGTGACGGTGTGCCCGTGTGCGGCGGTCGTGACCGCGTGCGTGTGGCCGGGGTCGGTGAGGCCGTGGCTGTGTTCGGATGATCCGACCGCATGGGCATGGCCGGGGTCGGAAACTCCGTGCGCGTGTGCCCATGAGTTGCCCGTTGCTCCTGTATTTCGTGCTGATTCAGAGACAGTTTTTATAGTGGCCTGATCGAGGCTGCCCCGTGTCGTTTGGGAGCCGCCAGAATATGTATGGCCATGGTTCGGCAGGGTATTCCCATCCAGCGTCGTGCCCTGAATGCCGATCCCGGTCCCGGCGGCCCCTGTCCAGATATTGAGGGTAGCGTTCCATATGCCGATCCCGGTCCCGGCGTTCCCGGCAGTCCCGCCGGGCGCGGCGGTAGCGAGGCTAAGGCCCGTCTTGGCGTTTCCAGCAGTGACGCTGGGGGTAGCCGTTGCCGCGCCTCCGGTTGCGCCGGGCTGGTAGGTTTTTCCCGCCCCGAGGATGAAACGGTCGGTCAGGTCGGGCGTGCCGCCGGTGCCGTCGCACAGGGCCCAGCCCGTGGGGATATCCGCAGCCGTTCCCGACCACATGATGATGCCCCGGCTGGGCATCAGGAAGCGGCGCACTTCGTCGAGCGCGCGCATGAGCATGGGGTTGGCCATCAGATCACCTCCACAAGGATGTCGTAGTCCACGGGGATCGCGTCGTGCCAGCGGATGACGGTCGAGGCGGCCCCGGCAGTCCCCACTTCCTGATACTGGTGCACGGCCTCGTCGGTCCCGGCCTCGCAGCGCAGGCCGCACAGGTAGACCCGCAGCCGCTTGTTCCCCACCGTGTAGGCGGGCACCGTGTAGTCTGCGCCCTTGGCGATGACGCCTGTGCGAGAGCCCGCAGGGGAAAAGGCCGAGGTGACAGCCGCCGCGAGCAGGTCCCGCAGGTCTTGTTTCTGTTGCTGCAGTTCCTCTTCCACGCCCTGCAAGTCGTCGGACTGCGTTTTGAGGGCGTCGTCCTGCGTCTTGGCGTTGGCGTCGAGGCCCTGCAAGGTCTCGCGCAGCCGCAGCACATCGTCCTCGAGGAGGTTGTCCGGGTGCGGCAGGGGGAGTTTCAGGTACGTTGTCTTTTCATCGATCATGGCAGCTCCTAGATCACGGCCATGAGCCGGATGTTGCTGACGCGGGGGCGGGCCGTGCTCGTTCCGGTCAGGGTCAGTTTGACCTTAACCTCGTTGACGTTGGAGAGCGTCGCCTTGAAGCGGTACTCCACAAGCCCGTCGCCTTGGTTGGTGGTGCCGTCGGCAGTGAGCGGCTCCCACTCGCCGGAGTCCTTGCGGAGCTGTGGGGTTACGGTTGCCCCGGAGGGGATGACGGCGTCGTAGACGAGCACGGCCTTGGTCGCGCCGCGGGCGGGGATGGATCGCGTGGCGTAATCGGCGGTCAGGCCCACGGCCCCGCTGATGAGCTGCGTGCCGGGCCACAACACCGGGCTGGCCGTCGATGTCCCCGCGAGCCGGGCCTTGACGCTGATCTGCCCGGTCGCGGGCGCGGCGAGGCGCAGGGGTTGGCCGTCGGCCACGGTCAGGGTTTCCCCGCCGGGCAGGGCCATGTCGTACTCGACGCGGGTGTCGGCGTTCGGGGTTTCGGAGAGGGAGAGGAGCAGCAGGTCTGTGGCCCCAGCGACGGATACCGAGCCGAGTTCCTGCTGGCTCGACGCGCCGCTGAAGGACGCCTCCAGCAGCCGGAAGGTCAGGTCGCGGTCCTGGTGGGCCGTCCATGTGCTGGCGTTGCTGGAAGAAAGCAGCACGCCGACCTGATAGGGCTGGCTGACGACCCACTGCTGCGCGGTGGCATCGAATTTGCCGAGTTCGGCGACGGAAAGGGCGGTCTCCGCGTCGTCGCAAAGCACCACGAAGGCGTATTCGGTGCCCGCCGCCAGCGAGAGCGGCGAGGGCAGGAGCACCCGGGTGTGGCCGCCGCCGGAGACGACGATGGAAGAGGCCGGAATATGGGCCTCGGCGAGCACCGTGCGGGATGGCACGCCGTTGGCCACGTCGCGGATTTGCAGGCGGACGTCGCCGCCCTTCGCCGTGAACCACAGGTCGACCCCGGCAAGCTGCGTGGCCTTGTCCAGCACAAAGGTCTGAGCCAGCGGGTCCACCCAGATGGTCGTGATGGTGTTCACCTGACGCAGGGTGTTGACCGTGAGCTGCCCCTGCCCGACGAAGACCGCCGAGGCCCGCGAGCCGCCTTTGCCCGTAAAGGACACTGTCTTGGCACCGGCGGGGATTTTGGCCGGGATGCGGAACGAACCGTCCAGCGTGCCGTTGCCGTCTGCGGTGCCGGAAACGGCCAGCGCGATGCCGTCGAACGTGGCCGAGGCAAGCTGTTCGCCCGCGCCGAACCCTTCAATGTGATAGGCTACGTCGATTTCCCGCAGGTATTCCAGCTGAGAGGTCGTCGAGTTCACCGTCTCCGTCGTCGTGGAGGTCTGGCGGTCGACCACAATGTGGAAATAGCCGTCGCGGGAGACGTCGAACCGTTGGGTGATGGCGCTGGTCCAGTTGGTTTGGGTTTCGGTCCATCGGTCAAGGGCGGGGTTCAAAACAGCGCGCCCGGGAAGCGGGTCAAAGGCCATGTACGGGTTGACCTTCATGGAGCCGGTACGCAGGGGCTGGGCCAGCAGGGGCGACGGCGTCCAAGGGTTGGCCGTGGGCGCGGCAACGTCATTGGGCAGGGCCGTTGCCGTGGCTTCGATGGGCAGGGTCAGGACGCCGCCCACCACGGCGGCGGTCTGGGAAAGCCCCTGATCGCGCATGTCGTCGTTCAGCAGCGGATCAACGAAGATGCCCGCCCGTGCCCCGGATTCGCGGGTGAACACGTCGGCCTCGAGGCGCTGCCGGGCGACTTCCTGCTGCACCGCGTCGATGCGGCGGTTGATGGTTTCGATTTCCGAGAAGGGGACCACGCGCACGCCGTCGGAGAGCACGGTGCGGGTGCTGCGCCACGTCTGGCCAACGGTGGCGATGGGCAGGAGCGACGCGGGCACGCTGGGGCTGCGCGGGGTGCTCTCGGAGGCCACGCCCTGCAGCCAGACGAACTGCCCTTCCTGATTGATCGCCAGCCGGTCGAGGCGCGGCAGGGCCTGCCGGTAGGTGATGAGGATGGAGGAGCCGTTGACCGCGCCTTCGATACGGAAGCCGTCGGCGTCCAGCCCCTTGGGTTCGGCGCTGACCACGCACTCGTAGGTGCAGGAATAGGTCGAGCCGGTGGCGGGCTCGTTGCCCGTGGGGGACCAGTCCACGGTGTCGCCGTTCTTTTTGTAGTCCGTCCCCGCCGTGTAGACGGTATCACCCTGACGGCACTCGACGATGGAGACGACGGCGGTGTCCGGCAGGGCGTCGGCGGCCCCGGAGTAGCTGCCGTGGACCACGCTGACGGTCTTGCGCATGGTGATGCGCACGGCCTCGACGTCGTGCAGCGGGGGATGGGCCACGGTGATGCGCTGTCCGCCGGACTGCGTGGACGCGGCGTCGGCGGTATGCACTTCCGTGTCGATGCGGCGCAGGTCGGGCACGGCGGCATAGGTCAGGCGGCGGGAGGTGGGCATGTCCACGCCGTAGCCGTTGACGCGGGCGCGGCCTTCCGAAACCGTGTAGACCTGATGGCCGTCGGCGTCGTCCCCGGCCATGAGCACGGTCAGGCCGTCCACGATGTACGAGCCGCCCGCCGTGGAATCGCGGTCGTATCTGGCGATGCTCTGGGTGAATGTGTCCAGCGTGGGCGGGGCTTCCTTGGCCCGCAGTTCGCCGTCGTCCACGGTATAGACGACGTAGAATTCCCCGTCGCCGTTGTCGCCGTCAAAGCCCCATGCGGCGTTGGCCTGAAGCCGCCACGCGCCCGGCTCGCCCTCTCCGCGACTGCCGATGGCGGGGTTGTAGAGCGCGGGGTCCTCCAGCTCGGACACCACGCACTGCGTGAGCCGGATGCCCACGGCCACCGTGCCGACCACGGGGATGGTGAAGGTGGCCTCGGGCACGCCGCGCACCGCGCCCCGGAGGTAGACGGCCCCGGACTGGGCCCGGACCTCGCCGGTCTCCTTGTCCACGATGATCCCGGCGTCGCGGATGATGTCGCCGTCCTTGAACAGCGCGTCGGCCACACCCTGCAGGCGGTGCATGGCGGCGGACTGCGCCTCGTTCAGCTCCGCGCCTTGCAGCGTGTAGCCGTCGCGGTAGAGGATTTTCTCGTAGTTTTTCGATGCGTTGAAGTTGTCGTAATAGCTGTCGGGCATGTTGGGCATGAAAGCCTCCTAGAAGTTGCCGGGTACGGTGCCGAGAGCCGAGTCCCTCGAGGGACTCAGAACGCGACGTGGGCAGTGGCCGGATGATGGCGTAAAGGGGACCGAAATGGCGTTGCGGAAGCCAGACGGGCCTAGATCGGCAGGACGAACTCGACGGTCTGGCGGACGGAGGGGCTGCGGTTGATGCGCGGCAGGATGATCTGCGCCGCCAACAGCAGGCCGGGATTTTTGAGGTCGTCGGGGACGAAGTAGCGTTGTCCCTCGGGCAGGCCCTCGACGAATTCGGTGTCCATGAACAGCCCCATTTCCCTGATGATTGCGTTGGAGGCGTCGCTGTAGGCATAAGCCGTCTGCACATAGAGGTAGGGAGTCGGTTCCGTGGCCAGCCGGTAGCGGGCTTCCTGCACCGCGCCCTCGGAGCCGGTGGACACGGGGATGACGATGCCGCCCGCCTCGTCGGGCTCCACGAAGCCGATGTGCGAGGGGGTCCGGCGGCCCAGCTCGTTGAGCAGCGCGGTGCTGTTGACGAGGGAGGGCAGGGTTGCGCCGTCGGCGTCCCATGCGGGATCGCCGGAGCCCCACGCCAGATGCAGGGGGCGGGACGAAATCGCCAGCGCGATGGCGGCGCGTCCGGTCTGTGTGAGTGTTGCGAGTGCCATGGGGTTCTCCTTATTGGATGGTGATGTGCGAGGGGGTTTTCCAGTTCCGTCCGGCCTGTGTCCACGCCCCGGCCCACTGCGGCGCGAACAGCGTGAGCAGGCCGGAAGCGGGCGGGGCGGGGGCAAGGGCTGGCGTGCCTGTGCCGAGGGCGGACAGCCCGGCGCTTTCGGGCGCTGCCCATGTGTTGGGCTTCATGCTCAGGGCCTGCGCGCTCAGGATGCCGTGTTCCGGCACCACATCCGGCAGGGGGCTGCCGGATGCGGAGAGCAGTCCGGTCCCGGCGGCGAACGGCGGGGCCGGGTCAAGGGCTTCCGCGGGCAGGGCCAGCGAGGACGGCAAGGCCGCCTCCGGGGGCGTCCATGCGTTTTCGGCCAGTTTCATGGCCAGATCGCATTGGGAGGCTTGCTGTCCCCGTTCCGGGTCCGGGAGGACTCCGGTCGAGGCCAGCCATGCCGTGCCTGCCGTTTGCGGGGCGGGCGGGTCGAGCCGGGGCGTTTCCGTGCCTTGGGTCACGATGGCCATTTCGTGCAGCCGCCGTTCCCGGCGCTCGCAGTCGTGCCCGGACAGGGTGAAGGAGCCGAGCCGGGGCGGGTTGTCGATGACCACCGCGAACGTCACGCCGAGCCGCGAGTTGGTGTCCGCCAGCATGGATTCCGTGGGCACGAGCTGCGAGCGGGAAAGGCTGCGGCGGCCCATGCGCCAGCGCGGGAGCTTGCGGTCGAAGCCGGTATAGTCGAGCCAGCTCCGGGCGTCCCATTCTCCGCGCCACGAGCGGCCCAGCGTCTGGCGGTCGGCCCACAGGATGCTGAACAGCGCGCCCATGACGAACGGATGGTTGCGGGGCAGGGGCTCGGAGAGCCTCGAGCGCCCGACGGTGAAGCGGTCGAGGTACGGCGCGGTGTGGCCGGACACGCATTCCGTGCCGAATGAGGCCGCATGGAGCGACGGCAGGTAGGCTTCCGCCTGAAAGCTCCTTTTTGTTCCGAACGAGACAATGATGTCGCCGTCCGGGCCTTCGACGGAAACGCCGGAATGGAAGGACAGCCAACCGTCGCCAAGGGCCGGGCCTTCCGAGAGCACGATGGGCCGCCGGTCGTAGGCGTCGGTGTACAGGCGCCACAGGCGGCAGCGCGCCGGGGCCATCTCGGTGCAGATGGTGACGATGCGGCGCACGTCGTCCATGTCCGCGATTTCGGGGAGCCCGAGCTGGTAGGTAGCCCAATAATCTCCGGTGCCGTCTTCTTCGATTACGGCTGCGTAGCCGAACAGGCGCAGCGCCGCATGCAGGCTGGCCGGCGTTCCCTTGATGCTGTGCCAAGGAATGCTGTTGCGGATTGCCGTCGTCAGTTGTTCCGTGGTGGTGGCCGCATCGCGGAAATCCACATGAAATTGCCACGCCAGCTGCTCAAGTTCCGGCAGGCCGAGTTCCTTCAGGCCGCCTCCTGCTTCAGTCAGCCGGGCGAGGGCGGGGAGCATGTCGGTGGTGTCGCTTCGGTTCAGCCTTGCGTAGAGCAGCAGATTGGGGACGGCCAGCGTCGTTCTGAGCAGTACGCCGTCCAGAGCCCTTGCCGCAGAGGCGATGGTCGTATCTTCGGCAATGGATGACGGCAGAAGCTCGGCGAAGGCCCCCGATTCCCAGATGCGGCTACTCATCTTCAATCCCCATGAAACGGAGGACGACCTTTGTCTCCCGGGCAAGCTGGCGCCCGGTCAGGGGCGTGAATTCAGGCTGCACCACGCGTACCCGACGTGCCCCCGCCTGCTGCATGAGGGAAATCAGACGGGTCGGGTTGATGTCTCTGCCCGCCGCGCTGCGCTGCCAGACCCGGTACCGTTCCACCGCATCCGCCACTGCGGACTGGATGCTGGCGCTCAGGGCGGCGTCGCGTCGGCTGAGGTCCCATTCAACATCTATTTCGTAGGAGACGAGTTCGGGGCCGCGGACCGTCACCGTGTCCGTGAGCGGACGCACGTCGTTTGCGGACAGCCTGTCCCGGGCGGCGGCCAGCATTTCGTCGCTGGGCAGTTCTCCGCCCGTAGCCACGAGGATGACCTCGACGGTGCCGGGTTTGGGGGTCCAGATGGCGGCTTCGGCGATATCCTGATGCGCCCGCAGGGCATGGTAACGGTACGCGCCTTCGGGACCGGCGCAGGTGAAGGATTCGGGGGCCAGCTGGATGCGCTCACGGTACCGCGCGTCCGTTTCGACGTCGGCTCCGCCAGAGGAGGTGGTGGTGTTGACCGTTTCCGAAACGTAGGGGAGCGGATCGACAAGACGGCTGATCTGCCCGGGGAGAAAACCGTTGCCTTTTTCCCCATCTTCGACCGCCATGGCTACGGTGTCGGCGCTGAGGTCCCCGGCCTTGATGACGAGCGTTTTTTGAGTTGCAAACACTATCCCGTTGTCGGCGGTCGTGACCCGGGTGCCTCCGGGAACGGAGACGTCGAACGGGAGCGGTTCCCTGAGACGGAACCGCTGGGTGTGCTTGGCGTATGCCTTGGCCAGACGCGAGGTCCCCACCATCTTGCCGATTCCGTCGAGATGCTGCCCTTCGGCATAGGCCAGCAGGTTCTGCCGCCCGGCCAGATTGATGAGATTGTTCTGCAGGGCGATGAGGTAGGCGAGGGACTCGAGGAAAAGCCGCACGGGATCGCCGGGATACAGCGTGACCCCCGCGATGCCTTCATACGTCGTGAGGACGGAGGCTTCGATCTCGGCGGGATCGATGTCCGCAAAGGTGATCTCGCTCACAGTTCCACGCCCTCCCTGACGTCATAGACGATTGTGGCCGCGCATTGTCCGGCCATGCTTTCGGCGGGCAGCGCCTCAAGCGCGATCTCGCGCACGATGATGCGGGGCTCGTGGGTTTCGAGGGCCTCGGTCAGCCGGGCGATGCGCCGGGCGGTTTCGAGGGGGGAGGGCGTATCCACGGCGCTGCCGTCGTGCGCGAAACCGCGGTCGAGGGGGACGGAATACATGAACGTGGTCAGGATTATCCTGATGTTCTGTTCAATGCTCCTGAGGCCCGTCGCACCGATGAGCAGAGCGGTCTTTTCTCCAGTGAGGGTCAGCGTGCGCATCAGAGGTACTCCTTCAGGGACAGGGTCACGTAGGCGCTGTACATGCGTGCCCCGACGCTGCGGATACCGTCCACGGCTACATGTTCGAGCACGTAGTTGCCGCGGTTGCGCCCGGCAAGGATCAGGCGCTGGGCCTTGCCTTCCCTGCACAGCGTCCGGAGGCGTTCGATTTCGCTGTCGGGATCAAGCCCGAAGTCCGCACGCAGCAGGATGCTCAAGTCGAAGACGTCCAGCTCAGGTGCGAGGAATTCAAGGCGCGGCGGCGCGCCCAGCACCTGATGCTCCTCGAAACGTGCGGCGCTCTCCATCGACAGAGCCGAGGGAGTGAAGGTTCGCCCGGCGCCCGGGATGTTGACTTCGAAAACAATGTCGCCAAGGCTGCCTATCTGCATCACGCGCCTCCGAGGGGTCCGCCGGACGTGCCGGACCCGGTATCGACGCCCGTATGCCGGTGTCCGATAAGGGAGACGCTTCCCGCAGTCACGTCTGCGTCGGGAACGGCGAGGCCGCCGCGGCGAATCCGCAGGTTGCCGAGCACGTCTCCTTCGCCCGGGCCGCCGTCGTAGCCGGAATAGGACAGTTGCCCCGCCAGTTCGATGAGGGGAGCCTTGAGCGAGATACGTGCCTTGGATTCCACCGTTGCGTCTCCCTGCGCCACGGCGGTCAGCGTCCCTGTGGCGCGGATGTCGACCTTGCCCGTGGTTTCCGCCTCGATGTCGCCCTCCACTTTGGCGATGAGCCTGTGCCGGACGCGGTCGTACCAGAGTTCCGTGCCGTCCTCGTAACGGCGATAGTCGATATGCGCGTCCTGCGCCGGGTCGGGCACGGCGGGCGAATAGACGGCTCCGAGCACGACGCCGGCTTCGAGGCCCTGACCGGAAAACAGGACGGCCACGGGCTCTCCCTGATCGGGCATGGTGATATCCTGATCCCGGAGCACCCGGCGATGAAGCGTGGCCAGCGGCATGCTGACCATGCCGTGCCCGTCCGCGAGCTGGACCCGGGCGTAGCCTCCTTCGACGCCGGTGACCTTGCCGAAGCGCAGGGATGCGCCGCGGTTCGCTTCAAGTGCGGCTATCCGGCGTTCAAGATGTGCGATGTCGAATCCGGCCATATGAGCCTCCTAGTATGAGAGCGTCCTGCGGATTTCGGCGGACGTGCGGTAGCCGGATGAGGAAACGGCATGTTCCGCCTTTTCCACAAAATACGAGCCGTCCAGCTTGCCGAACCCTGTCAGTCCGATGACGATTCCGGCCACGAGTCCGGGGTTGCCCATGATTTCGATGGTGGCCTTATCCTTGTTTTTGTTGGTCTGCCGCAGGCCGGACTTGCCGAGCCGGATGGCTTCGGCGGAAGACTCCACCCGCTTGTTGAGCTGCAGGGTCTTCTCATCCGGTTGCACATTCTCTTTGGGAGCGGACACTTCGGCTTCGTGCGTCGTGCCTGATGTCGGATCGGTGTAGGCGACCTTCGCCTTCGAGTACCCGGTGCCCGACGACGACTCGCGGAAACGGTAGGATGTGGGCGAATACAGGCTTCCCTTTCTGGGAATGGTCAGCGACGCCCCCCTGCCGTCGGCTCCGGCACCATCAAAGAGGATCAGTTTTCCGTCGTGTACCTTGCAGTTCATGCCGCGTTCGGTGGAAAGGCGCTGCAGGAAGGCGAGATCGCTTTCTTCCCGTTGATCCTGTCGGGAGAAAGTGTGTTCCGGGCCGTCGTACATGAGTTCCAGCCCGTTGCGCCCGGCCACGTCTCCGGCCAGCTTGCGGAGCGAGAATGATTCCCATGCCTGCGTCTTCTTTTCATCGCGCAGCCCGGTGGTCAGCGCGGAAGAGACGGCCTTGATGTCGACTTTGTCCGGAGGCCCTGAAAATTCGAGTTCGTCGATGCGGAAGGTGCCGCAGGGCAGAGACAGGTCGACGCCTTCCTGCTCCCAGTCCCGCGCCACCAGCGTTGCCGTGACGTCCATCCCGAGCGCCGGGCGCCAGTCGCCGTGCCACTTTCCGTCGCGGTCATGCAGGGAGAGGCGGATTTCGTCGGCTTTGCCCGAGGCGTTGTCCGTGAACTTGAAATCCAGCAGAGCGGGATCGATGGCGCTGGCGGCGTCATGCCCGTTGATGGAAACCTGCAGGCTGACCCGGCGAACGGGCTGTATCCTTTTTTCGGCGGTTATCGCATCCATGGAGGCAGCTCCGTCCGTACAGGTTGCGGGGTGTAGCCGGGAACCGTCAGCTCGACGCCGCCGGAGAAGATGACCACGTCCATGAGGGAAGGGTTGGCCTGCATCAGCAGGTGCGCCAGCCGGGGCTCGCCCCAGAGGCGGTAGGCGACGCTGTCGAATGTATCGCCCTGTACGGTCCGGTAGGTCTTACTCATACGCGAGTCGCTCCTGATCATGGACGATTTGCGACAGCAGCCGCTCGAATTCGCCCTTGTTTTGTTCAATGGCCTTGATGACGCGCTTGGCCAGCGCGCTGTCCGTGATGCCGGAGATAGAAAACTGGAAGCTGGCCGAGACATTTGCGCCAGCCCCGGGGAGTCCTGCTGGGCCATTGCCGTTCATGGCGGCCAGTACCGCAGCATCAGGCTGGCCCGGCGGCTGCAGCACTTCGGGCGCGGTCGGCATGGCGGCGGAAGATGCCGGGGGTATGGCGGAAGACTTGGGGGCGCTCGCTCCCAAAGCTTCCGGGGGAGCTGCCGTTTTGTTCTGCAGTTCCTCGGTTTTTTTGTCCGCGGTTTCGTCGGCCTCATCAACGAGGCCCAGCCATTCGGCTACGGTGCGCAGTTTGCCGCCTACCCAGTCAACCTTGTCCCCGATCCAGCCGAAGACGGTGTCGAAGACAGCACGCACCGGTTCGCAGGTGTTGTACAGATAGGCCATGGCTCCGACGACGGCTCCGATGGCCAGCACCACCCAAGTCAGGGGACAGGCAAGGAAGGCGGTGTTGAGTGCCCACTGTGCTGCGGCCATGACGCCCGAGACGGCAGCGCCGCCCACCATGACCGCCTTGTGCCAGAGCCATGCCGCCCCTGTCCGCAGGGCCGACACCCGGGAGGCCTCGGTGGCGGCTGTGCCCGCGGCCAAGCTGGGAACGAACAACGCCAGTGCGGCCCGACCGATGTTGAAGGCTCCGGCCAAGGTATGGAACACATAGGCTCCGGCCAGCCCGGCGACGCGCAGGGCCATGAATCCGGCCACGGCACCCACGATGACGGTGGTCAGGGTTTTGTTTTGCCCCGCAAAGTCGGCGATGCCCGTGATCACCGGGCCGACCGTGTCCAGAATATCGTTGACCGCCGGCAAAAGGACGGAGCCGATGGTCACGCCGAGTTCCCGTGTCTTGTTTCCGGCAATGATCAGGGCGTTGGCCGTGGTCCGGGAGCGGTTCTCGAACTCTTTCTGCATCGCCCCGGCATACAGCGTTTCGTCGGAGGCAATGACGAGATTGCGTTTGACGAGATCGAGGCTGTCCAGCAGGGGGGAGATCGCCGCGATGCTTTCCTTGCCGAAAATCTCCTGCATGATGGAGAGCTGCTGGGCCTTGGGCAGTTGTTTGACCGCCTCAAGGACGCTGATGATGGCCGCCGGGCCGTCCTTTTGCATCTGTTGGGCCAGCTTGACCGTATCGATGCCGAGCTTGGCGAAGGCTTCCTTCTGGCCTTTGGTCGCCGCCTCGCCGGACGTAAGGCTGAGGATCAGGTTCTTGATGCCGGTGGCCGCGATCTCGGGGCTGACCTTCATGGCGTCGAGGGTCGCGGCCAAGGCCGTCATGGGCTTGGCCGCCACGCCGCCCACGTTGCCGAGGGGGCCGATGCGCCGCACCACATCCGCGATCCCTTTTTCCGTGGCCGACGTCGTGTTGGCGAACTGGTTCATGAGGTCGAGCATGCTCCGTGTTTCAGGCATGCTCAGGTGCATGGCGGTCCGGTAGCCGCCGATGGCGTCGGCGGCTTCCTCGGTGGACATGCCGAAAGCCACGCTCATGTGGGCGGCCATGGTCGTGAACTCGCGCAGTTCGTCGACGCCGGTCATGCCCTGCTGGCCTCCCGCCGCGAACAGCCCCGCCAGCTGTTCATGGGTCAAGGGCAGTTCCCGGCCCATGCGTTTGATGGCGGTTTCCATCTCATAATACTTGGGGGTCAGGTTGCCGGACGCGTCGCGCATGCCGTCGATGGTCTTGGCGGCATCGGCCATGGCGCTTTCGAACTGGACGGCGGCGCGCACCGGTGCGGCCACGGCAAGGGCGGGCACGATGGCCTCCATCATCTGGCCGCGGAGTTCCTTGCGGCGATTCTGCGATGCCTGTGCCTGCGTCAGCGCGTGCAGCCGGGTTTCCGCCCGGGCCAGTTCCGTATTTGCCCGGGCTTGGTTATGCGAGATGGTTTCGAGGTTCAGGCCGTAGCGTTCGGCCTCAACGCGGAGGCTTTGGTACGCCCGCAGGTTGCCCTGCAGTACCTGCCGGGCCATGTCGTCACGTCCGCCGTTGGCCGCCAGTGTCCGGTTCGCTTGCGTGATATTGGCACGCAGTTCGGATGCCCGGGCCGCCATGGCTGTCTGGCGGTTCAGGCTTTCCACGCGCTGCGATGTGGCGCGGACGCGGTTTTCCACGGTGCTGAAGACCGACGCAACCGTTGGACTTAATGCCGCACCTATGGCAAAACCTATGGAAAAGGAGCCGCTCGACATGTTCTACTCCGCCATCATTCACATCATCGCCTACGGCCTCATCGGGCTGGCCGTACTTGCCTTTGCCGCCATGCTGCTCGGGCAGGCCGCGGAAGCTCTGTATTCCGCGTGCGCCTTCCTGCGTCGCCTTACCTGCCTGCGGCATTGATTTCCGCCTGCAGGGCAAGGGCCTCCTCAAGCCATTGCCGCAGTTCCTCCCATGTCAGAGCCGTCAGCTCGGACAGAGGCCAGCGGGTCAGAAAGCTGAGTTGCAGGACGGTTCGCCGGACCGTTTCCGGGGACGGCAGCTCCCCGAAATCGCATGAACTGCTGCTGCAGTTTGCCGTAATCCTCCATATCCAGCGCTTGAATGTCTTCCACTCCGATGCCGCACAGCACGGCGTAGAGCCTGCTTTCGCCGGCGATGTCCAGAGCGTCCCGAATCGGGTTGTCCATGACTTCCTTCACGCTCGGCCTGTGCATGACGAGTCTTTTCAGTTCCCCGTCGGGGAGCTGCACGGGATAATCCAGTTCAATGGTGACGGTGCGTTCCTTGGCCATGAGAGCCTCCTTACATGCCCAGATTGTTGCGGACGTCGGCCAGCACATCGACTCCGTTGATTCTGCAGATGAAATCGAACTTGCCGATCTCCACCAGCTCCGTGCCGTCGATGGAAAGTTTCAGGTAGTAGAGCTCCAGCTCGGACTCGCTTTCCATTTTTTTGGCGGGTTCGAGCTTGCCCAGCCCGACCTTCTTCGGCATGGCCTTGCTCACCAGCTTGAACGCCTTTTGTACGAAGGTGCCCGTACCGGGATCGAGCTGTTGGATGGACCCGCGGGCTTCGAGGTAGTGCCCCACGGCCTCCAGCAGGGACGTTGCGCTGGCCGTGGGAACGTTCCACTTGATTTTGAGAGGCAGAGCCTTGAACTGCCCGGCCACGGGAATGTCCATTTCGCCGGAGATGCCGAGGCCCGTGAGGGACTCGGTGAGGTATTCGAAATCGGGCAGCTCAACGGATGCAACGCCCAAAAGGTCGATTCCGTCACGGTAGATTTTGGCGTTGGTGAGCACCGCGGGGATGCCGCCGGTCAGGGGAAGGTTGGATGTGCTTGCCATGGAGGACTCTCCTTATGCGGCGGACGCGAAAAGCGTGTTGAGGTAGGCCGGGTCGTACTCGAGGATGAACACCAGCTCGCGTCCGGCCTGCGGCGGGGAGACGTACACATGCCAGCGAACCTTGCCGGAGAGCAGGTCGCTGGTGGGGTTGTCCGCGAGTTCGAAGGTGACCCGCGCCCCAAGCAGAAACTCGCGTCCCACAAGCCCGTTGAGCCAGATATTGAAGGTTTCCTGCACCGTTTCGATCATCCGGAGGCGCACGGGGTTGGACACGAACTGCCAGCAGGTCAGGACGAGCGTGTTGCCGATCCAGTTGAACATGCGCCGGATCGGGATGCTGGTGTCCTTCACGTCGGTATTGCCGGGATACCCGGCTGTCTGATCGCCCCATGCCACAAGCCCGCCGATCATGTTGAGTCCGGTCACGATGCCGTTGCCGTTCAGGTAGGCGGCTTCGGCTGGCGTGAGATGCAGTTCCCTGCTGGCATGGATCAAGCCTTCGCAGGCGAGCTGATAGTTGCTCGGGCTCCAGTAGGGGATACCGCCGTTGGCGGCGTCGCGGGCGGCGATGACGCCGGCAAGGTGGGACGAGCCGCACTCGGCGCGGCCATTGTAGACGGGGCTGCCGTACATGCAGAGGAGGTTGTCGTCCGTCAGGTTGTTGTCGTTGAGCCACGCCGGAACCTCCGTGTATTTCTGCACTTCGACGGGCACGTCGATGAGGCCGATGGCGCGGAAATGGCCGCAGATGTCCTTGCAGGCCGCTCCTATGGCCTTCCCCACTGCCGGATCGCCGGAAAAGCCCGGAGCCAGAATCTGTCCGGGGACGAGACGGAACCGGGGAAAGGTTTCCTCGGCCAGCGCCAGCCCGGTACGACGCAGATCGCCGTCGATGCCGCCGATGATGTCTTCCTTGCTGACCTTGCCGACATCCGGCTTTGTCCGGCCCTCCTCGCCTTCGAGGGGCGACGTGTGCTTGGCGGGATCGAAGACGTTGATGGCCACAAGGGGTTTGACCTTGTACCGTTCGAAATAGAGGCTGGCCATTTCGTACAGGGTGTAGTCGGACGGAGACTCGCCCTCCTTCAGGCCGCCCATGCCGGCGACGAATTCGGGCATGCTGTAGTACAGCTTCGGTTCGTTGACCGGGGCCTGCGTGCCTTCGGGGAGGTTGTGTACGGGGGCGGTGCCCACTACGACGGGCAGCGCCGATTCCACCTCCACGGGCGTCACCAGTCCCGTAGCCTGTTCCTCTATGTATACGCCGTGTCTGTAAGCCATGGTTTGCTCCTTCGCCGTTATTCGTTGCCCTGCATGGTCCAGTGCGTCATCACATATGCCTCGGCAAACGACGGGGCCTGCTCGTCGGGACGTGCCCATGGCGCCAGTTCCCCCTCGCGGTTGCCGGCGGCCAGCACATACCGCCCGTCCAGCGCGTCTTGCCGATGCCTCATGAGGACACGCCGCACCAGTGAGATGAGATTATGCAGATCGTTTTCCGCGCCTTCGGGTTCGTCGTTCCAGACGACGAGGCGCAGCGCCACTTCCACCCGCTCGAATCCGTCTTCCGTCCCAGAGCCCGAGACGGCCTGCACGACGATGAGCGGAGCATCATAGTCTTCTCCCGGTTGCGTGGGGGGCCTCCTGCCGATGGATACGGCGACGGGCCGCGTCTTGGGGGACTGCCGGTCCCGCCGGTCCCGCGTGCGGGTCAGCAGGGGCAGGTTTTCAAGCTCGGGCATCAGACGATTGCGGATAGCCTGCAGCAACAGAAAGGTGTTCATCGTTTCTCCAGCCGGTAACGCACTTCATGGCGCAGCCGTTTCTCGAACATTTCCCGCGCCCGGCGCTCCACAGGATCATGCACGGCGCGGAATGCCGCGAAATATTGCACGGGATACCCGTAAACCCGGACCAGCCTTCCGCCGGAGGTGCGCCGCAGCATGACCAGCCTCCCGCCGCTGCGGATGACGAAGGCCGCGGATTTGCCTCCTCGGGCGGGCAGGGTACGGATACCTTCGCCCGGGCCGGTGCTGTAGCCGCTCAGGGGCCAGTCACGGCTGCGTCGGCCACGTCGGGCCGTGACGCGTTTGGGGATCAGACGGAAGGCGTCCATACCGAACGGCTTGCCCCGAACGCCGATTTCCGCCCGGATTTCCGACGCCGTCGTCCGTACGAGGGGCTTGAACACCGCCGTGGTGATCTTGGCCCGTTGCAGGTACGTTACCTGTGCGGTCTGGCGGATGACGTCCGTGCGCAGCGTTACGCCGGTACGTCGAACAGCGGCTTGCACGGCCTTTTCAAGCTGCCCGCGCATGGCGGACAGAGGGCGGGCGATGGCGGCAAGCTCCCGCGTGTCCACATGCAGCTCAAGCATGGTTCCCCTCACGAGTACGGGCGCATGACCCGGATTTTCAGCAGCCCCATTTCCAGCGCCACAGCGTTGTCGTCCGGAGCCACCTGCCATTCTTCGCCGTCGATGCGGAGCATCTGCTCGGGGACGGGACGCCGCGGCAGGATGTCGGCCACATACAGCGTCCGTGTCGCTTCCTGCAGCGCCAGTCCGGCGGGATCGGCAAAACCGCCTCCGGAAGAGGTGCTGAAGGAACCGTGCCCTTCTTCGATGACCGCCGTTACCGGCGTGCCGTCGATATCGATCTCTTCCCCGAACTCGGCAGGGTCGAGAAAGACTTGCGCGATATCGTCTTGGAAATCAGTCTTGAGAGTCATGGCGATGCTCCGGGTGGCGCCCTTCCATGAGCAGGACGCGTTCTTCCAGACTGTCGATGCGCTCATGGACACGATCCAGCGCATGCCGGCAATCGTCCTTGTGTACCAGCTTGAACCGGATCGTATCCAGCTGGGTCACTTTTTGGCCGACATCCTTCACTTCGGATTTCAGGGACTTGAAGATATAGACAAGCGTTCCCAGATTCAGGGCCACAAGGACGCCGATGACGCGGATCGCCAAGTCCAGCGCGGTCGATATCTGCACTGCTTCTACCTGCATGCCGCCTCCGCCCGCTCGATCCAGAGCAGAAGTTCCGCCCCCTCGGAGGCTGGAAGATGTATCCATTCGCCATGTTCCATGTGCCATTCTCCGGCATGCTCATAGGCCCACCCATCAGTGACGATCGCCCCCGGCGTCGTCGGGGCCGGGGCAAGGGCGCTTGTCGACGCCCCCACGCTGCTGCAGCCATGCAGTGCCGCCGTCAGCGCGCACAGAAGCATCATGCGTCTTGCGGCCCCTCTCGCGAATCCAGACGTAAAGGCCATAGGCGATCCTCACCAGCAGGACGAACCAGCTACCGTTTCCCATCGGACGGGACGGTCTTCTGCGTGGAACGGTTTTTCATCCGCTCGTACAGCGTTACGGACAGCGCCGGCACGCACGTTACAACCCTGTACACGGCGCGGTAGACTGAAGAACTGGCATCAGTGGGGGCGGGCATCAGTGCCTTGGCCAGAACGCATCCGCCGACAGCCAGCCCCACAACGCCCCATCCCCATGCGGGGAGGAACGCCGCCGCTTGGGCCAGCAAGTCAATCAATTCCTGCTCCATATCCATCAGTTCACCTCATTGTGCCCGGGGCAGTAGGTTCGGGTGCGCCAGCCATCCAGAAACTGTCGGTTGCCCGGGTTTTTCGCGGCAATGGCCACGTAATGCGCCCCTTGCAGGCAATTGAGCCAATGCACCATGTCCTCGGGACTGCTGCGTTTCTTAAGAATGTCGGCCATGGCGGACAGCGTTTTGTTCCCGAGGGCTCCGTCTTCGGCCAAATCCGGAAAGAGGGCTCGCTTGCTGGACTTGTCATAGTTGAGGGCGTTGCAGAGGCGTTGCAGAGAGCGCACGGCACCGCCGCGGCCCAAATTGACCGCCTGCTCGAAGAGTTCATCGGCAAGCGTCTGGGGCAAGGTTCCGAGGGACATACGGTCCCACCATTCCGTGCGGTACCAGTCCTCGACCATGTCCCGCAGGCCGGGGATGCCGTCGAGATGGCGGCTGAAGGCTCGTGCCCCGGAGCGGAAAGAGGTGTGCTGCTTGGCACCGTCGATGGTCTTCCAACCCGGCCAGCCCGGCCAGAAGTTGCGGGCGATGCCGGCGTAGGTCTCGCCGCCGCGGTCCCCCTCGACATGGCACCAGCCGCCTTCCCACTGACGGACGGGGTCATAGGCTTTTTCAAAGATGGCCATAGAGTCCCCCGCTAGGCGGTGATGCCGGTCAGAATGTAGCCGGCCCCGGCGAACTGAACGCACTCGTCCGTATTCTGCCGGACGCGGTACACGTCGCTGCGGGTTTGCTCTTCTCGGTACTGTTCGGTCACAAGAAGGCCCGGCGCATCTTCTTCCCAGATGAACGTGCGCCCGAGAGAGGGCTCTTTCAGGTCCTGCCCGCCGGAAGAAAGACGGGCAAGCAGCACTTTGTCCTTCGGCCAGATGGCCTCGATCTGCTTGGGTTTGCCTTTCTTGGCGCTGTTGAAGACCGCGCCGGCCACCACGATATTTTCAACGCCGAAGTAGGCTTTCAGCTGTTCAATGGTGAGCTGGCCCCGGATGGCGTTGGGGCTGGTGTACTTCACCCGCTCCATGACCGCCTCGCACATGCTGATGTGCCGGAGCACGTCTTCATCCATGACGAGGGCATTGGGCTTCAGGCCCACGGCATAGCGAAAGTGCTCCTTGGCCTTTTCGACGTCGGACAGGGGATCGGCGTCGACGTAGCTGTTCCACGCCTTCGCAGCCGCGGCGTTTTCGAACGTGTCGGTATTCATGACCTTGGCGGCGACGCGGCGTTCCTGCGACCGCAGCACCATCAGGACGGCACGCTGCACGGCCACCACTTCCGCATCGAAGTAATCGCGGAACATCGCCGCTTCGGTGTCGTCCAAGGGCTCTTCCCAGCCGTTTTCCTTGCACGTGTAGTCGGCCCACTCAAATTCCCAGTCGCCGCGGGCATAGGCGCTGCGCGGGGCACGCAGGGTATCGCCGACTTCGAGGATGGCCTCGGCGGGGATGACGGGGTATTGGGCGGATTGCAGGCGGGTCATGAATCCGGGCAGCACGATCTGGCCGACAAAGCCTTGCTGCGCGGCGGAAAGCGAGAATTCATAGGCCAGCGTCCCGAGGTCGGGACGAATCATGGCTTCACTGGCTCTGGGCATCGGGCATCTCCTTATTCGCTGGCTGCCGCGGCAGCGGAACGGTCAAAGACGGGAACGATTTCGATAAGTTCTTCATTGGCGGCAGCGGTCAGGGCAATCCCGACCGCAAGAGCCGAGCCGCTTTGGGCGACCACAGCTCCATCCGCTCCCGGGCTGACCAGTGCCCCGGCGGGAATGTTGCCCCCGGCGCGCACTTCGACAGTGCCCGGCGTGTTGATCAGACGGACTGATACGAGTTCACCCGCGGCCCGAGCGCCGATTTCCACAAAACCGAGTGGTGTGCCGTCCGCGCCGCAGGCTTCCACCCCCGCCGCGCCGAGCTTGACGACGCTCTGGTGGGCGATGGCGGCCCCGGCTGCAAAGGTCTTGCGCGAATTTTCATAGTAGCTCATCGCGTGCCTCCCTTCTGCGCGGCATCGAGCCACGCCTTGTGCTCTTCAGGATGGTCGATGCTGACGCTGCGGATGGCCTCGCCCCGGCTGCAGCCGTCCTTTTCCATGCGGGCCTTCACCAGCGCCTCGAATCCGGGCTTGGCGGCCTCCTGTTCCAGCCCGGCCAGAGGGGTGGCCGGCGCGTTGTCGTGGGCGGAGCGCAGCGCGTCGAGCTTGTCCTGCATGCTGTCCTTTTGGGCTTCCTTGCCGACCAGCGCCGCGAACGCCTTCTGCATGGCCTTGGCCTGCTCGGGCCTGATGCCGCTGGCGGCCAGATCGCGGAGCGTTTCTGCGCTCTGTTCACCCAAGAGGCACGCGGCCAGAGACAGCATGCGTTCAAGCTCCGCGGATGCGCCTTCGGCCCGGGCCGCGTCGGCGGCACTTGCGGCTTGCGCGGCGTGTTCCTGTTCCAGTTCCGCCCGGAGCGCAGCCACCGCCTCGGGGTGCTGCTCCCTCAGTTCAGCAAGAGTCATGTCCAAACCTTCCTTGATGTGGGTGATAAAGGCTTCCCGGGAACAAACCCGGTCGACAAGCCCCGTTTGAAGGGCTTCCGTGCCTGTAAACATTTTGCCGTCGGCCATGGCCAGCGCCTTCTCGCGGCTGACGTTGCGCCCGCGTTCCACGGCCTGCAGGAAAAGCTCGTAGGTGTCGTCGATGCCGGACTGCAGATAGGCCCGCATTTCCTCCGAGAGCGGCTCCACCATGTTGCCCGCGGCCTTGTAGTGGCCGGCGGCGATGATGTTGCATGTGATGCCGGCGCCTTCCAGCGCCTTGGAATATTCGCGGTGCATCATGACCACGCCGATGCTGCCCACCTCGGCGGTGGCCGGCGCGGCAATCTCGCGGGCGTTGCAGGACAGCCAATAGGCTGCGCTGGCCATCAGGCCGTCGGCAAAGGCGTAAAGGGGCTTGGCGCTCCCGGCTTCGGCCACGACCTCGGCCAGTTCTTCGATGCCGTCGACGGTTCCGCCCGGGCTGTCCACATCCAGCAGGATGGCCTTGACGCCGCGGTCGGCGCAGGCGCTGCGCAGGGCCGCAGCGACGTCCCGCATGCCCGGAGCCAGCTGGTAGCCCCAGAAGGACAGGCCGCGTTTCGTCAGCACGCCCTCGACCGGAATGACGGCTACGGGACCGTCCATGCTGTACGGTTTCCCGGCGGCGGCAGGGCGGCCTTCACGGTTCCGCGCTTCGGCGGGTTGCAGGCGCAGCTCCTCGACAAACGCCGTCAGCGCCTCCGGACGGATGGCCCAGAGCTGAGGGAGCGCGGCAAGAAAGTTACTGCTCATCTTCATTCTCCTGCGGGGCGTCTTCGTTGCCGGCGGCGGGGCGCTGCGCGGGCGTTTCCGATTTCAGCCCCAGACGCTGCAGCAGCCGTTCCTCGCGCTGCCGGGTTTTGGCGAGCGTCTCGAAGTCGGTGCCCCGGCCATGGCAGATGGCCGTGCGGGTGTCGGTCATGCTGGCCAGCCCGAGGGCTTCGGCTTCCCGTTCCTTGGTCGGATCGATCTGGCCCCGGGGCGGGCGCGTCCAGATGCAGGACAGCCATGCCCGGGTGATGAGCGGAGAATCCCACAGCCCGGGCGCCCCGGAAGGGACGGCCAAGAGGCCGCGCACCCATGCCTCTTCGAGAACCATGGGCCACAGGCAGTTGAGGTAGCCGCGGATGAGCCAGTCCTGATACAGCGTGTGCAGTTTCCAGACTTCCAGCAGGGCCGCCCGGGCGCTGCTGTAGTTGGTCTTTGAAAAGTCCTTGGCCACCATTTCGTAGGGCTGGCCGGTACTGGCCGCGGCAGCGCGCAGCACCCGTTCGTAGAAGGCATCGAAGGTCGGCCCCGGGCGGGCGCTGGAGATGATATGCGGCTTGTGCCCTTCCTGCCCTACGGTCACGGTGCCGGGATTCATCTGCAGGGGGTAGTCGGCGGAGCCGGTCCTGCCGTTGAAGCCGCCCTGACCGCGCAGGGCATCGGCTGGCGTTTCGATAAAAACGGTGAACGAGGCCGCGATGAGCGCGCCCACCAGCTCGTAGTCCACGTAGTCAGCCAGATCGCGGAACTGCTTCATGGCAGGAGAGAGGACGCTGGTGCCGCGGGCTTCTTCCGGCATCCCGGAGTGGAAGCGGTGCAGGCAGCTCCAGCGATGCCCGGTCTTGCGCGGAACGTACTGGAAATAGGCGGAGGACAGGCCGGACAGCGCCATGTTCTCCGGAGGATTGGCGATGAAGTAGCCTTTCGGCTGGCCGCGTTCGCCGAGATGGACGCCGGAGCGGATATCCGTGCGGCTCTGCAAGTCGCTGGGCGTCCGCAGGCGGGCAGGGTGCAGGGCTTGCAGGCTCAGGCCGAAAGTACGTCCCGGCGTTTCATTCCAGTGCGTCAGGTGCAGGAATTCGCCGGTCACGAACATGCTGCGGACGGCCTGATATTGCAGATCGTCGAAGTGCAGCGTCTCTGCGGCGTCGGCTTCCGCACACCACAGGGACCACGCCGTTTCCGCCGATTCCGCGAAATCGGCGGCCTGTTCCTCGGTGATGCCCAACGTGGCCGCGTCGGGGTAGCTCTGGGGGCGCAGGCCCGGCCCGGCGACATTCAGCGCCAAGGCGTCGACGCAGCTGGCGGCATGGCCATCGTTGCAGGCAAGGGATTCGGCACGGAGCATGGCCTTGTCGAAACCGAGGCTTTCGGACAGGCGCTGGTCGCGCCGGGGATTCCAGTTGGCCAGCGTGCCGTCGTGCCCTCCGGCGATACGCCGCACTCCGGCCACAAGGCCGCCGGCGGCAGCCATGCAGTACCGGGCGTGCATGCGCCGCGCGGCCGTCCCGGGAGAGACGTAGGCGATCAGTCGGTCGAGGAGGTTGGGCTTGACCTCAAGCATCAGAAGCTCCCCCAGCCGCCGCGGCCCGGCAGGGCCTGCAGGAAACGCGGGTTGCCGTGCCCGGCCTTTTCGTCTTCCACGGTGCTCTGACCGTCGAGCCAGTCAAGCGTGGAGCGTATCTCGGGCAGGTCGGCCCGGCGCAGGCGGCGTGAGCCGATGGTGTATTCCTGCCCACGGCTGACCTTTTCCAGCGCTTCCTGCCACAAGGCGATCTGCCGTTTTTTTTCTGCTCGAGTGAATATGGCCATACATGCTGCTCCCGCCCTCGCAACTTTGGAGGGCACTTTTGCGACCATGTAACCCGCCCGGAAAAATCCGTCACTCCAGAGTGGATAGAATGGAGAGAATGGAGAAAATGAAAACCCGGCGTATCGTCATCTATTTCATAGGGATATAGGCAAAAAATAATGTTGATACTTGTGCCTGAAATTTTTTATCTCCAGTTATATCAGTAAGCTATATGGTATTTTAGACGCGTTTTTCAAAAAAATTTTGCATGGAAAATCCCCCGTAACACCTTGGCATTCAAAGCATTACGGGGGATTGGGAGGAAGGGCCGGAACGTGCCTCAAAAAACGTTTTTTCGGCGGTCAGGCCAGATGGGATGTGTTTTTGATAATCTATTATTTTTATTAATTATTGAGTGATACGCCAAAGTAGACGCTTTTCCCGCCACGCTTGCGTTTGGCAAAGCGCGTAGACTATTTGGAGAATGGCATGGGCCTGCGGCTTGCGCGAACGGAAAACAAGAAAATAAAGGCCGGATTCGGAGATAGTGGTCATTTCCTGCGGTCCACCAAGGGTGTCAGTAATACATACACCCTTTTCATCTTCATCCAGTTCAGAAAGATTCTGCCGGATATTTTGAATCTCCTCACAAGGATTACCGTCGGAATTAGCGACGGTAATCCTTTCATCTTCATTCAGTAAGGTTCAAGGTGATCAGCTAAGGAATATACATATAATATACTGTTTTTATTATATGTTATTGAGGATAGCGCAACCGGACACCTGGAGCCTGCCGATGGATGTCGATGAGCATGGCCAGCAGCTTGCGGTCAAGCTGTTCCAGCAGCGCCCAGACCATCTTGCTCTGCGCCGGGGACCCGGATGCCTTCAACATGTCGGCGTACACCATGAACGGCGTCAGCAGCTCGGACACCACGGCTCCGGCCAGCGGGCCGACGGGGGAAACGCGGTCATCCATGGCAAACCGCCAACTGGTCCACCGCCTTGTTCCGGCCAAGGACGGTCGGGGGGAGGGGAATCGTTTCCGTCCGGTACCGGGCGGCGTGGGCCACGTCGAATACGGACTGAATCAGAGCCGCTTCATAGTCCGGTTCGTAGCCCCCGGCGATGATGGCATCCATGGCGGCACGGTACGGATCGGCGCATTGGGCGAACTTCCAGACGGGGTAGCAGACGTGGATATTAAGCATGGTCCACCTCCCCTTGCCCCGTAAGGCCGGAAAGTCGGTTGCGGACATCGCGCAGGTCGCTCCACGCTCCGGAGAGGATGCGCGCCGCGCCGCTGGCCGGCGTTGCCGGAGAGGGATTGCTCATGAGGGAGAAGTAGCTCTGCAGCAGGGCAAGCCTGCCCATGACGTCATCGATGACGGCGATGGAGCAGCAGCACTGGCCAAGGGCCGCGCCGCGAAGGACGGGAAGGGATTGGGACATGAGGCACTCCTGACGGTTTTTTTGATGAGAGCCTTGCAAAACGCAAAAAGGCTCCGGGTGCTCAAAACTGCCGTCAGACAGCGGGCATATTCCCCCGAAGGGTCTTGTATTAGCCCACACCCGGAGCCGTAGACTCCGAAAGGATGCCCCTCAGAGATCGCAGGATGGATCTCGGGCACAAAAAATCCACGAAGTGACGGTCGCGGAAGCCGCTGACGGGTAAAGGTGTTTTGAAGCACCTGAAAAGAGGGTTGCCAAAAAGCCTGCTCCGTGTCAAGCGTGGACCCATTATAAGGAGGTTGTTATGAGGAAAACGATACTTGTCTTTCTGGCCCTCTGTATTGCCTTGCTTTGCACCGCTTGCGGAGACGAACAGCTCGATTTCACCGGCAAGACCCCGGATCAGGTTTCTGCCGCCATCAAGGGCATCAACAAGAAAATTACCGATGCGAACCTGCAACCCACCACGCAGGGGCCTTCCATCGCCTGCCTGACGTGGCTGGCTGATTCGACGGGCTCGCCCATCCTGATGGAGCAGAGCGACATCCGGAAGGCGTTGCAGGCGCTGGCCACGGCCAAGGGCAATGACGGCATCGGCTGGGTATTGGTTTTCCTGAATGAGACGGGCGTGGACAAGCTGGGCAACAAGAGCCCCGTGCTGGCCGTGAAGCTGGCGTGGGACATGACTACCCTGAAGCAGGTCAACTGGAAGAATATAGAGGACTGGCAGCTGACGGAGCTGGCCGGGCTAGAGGGGCTTGGCCCCTTCGGCAAGAATGCAATTGCAGCCTACTGCAAGGAAGGCAGGGATACCTACGGCATCGAGTTTTGCAAGCGGGCAGGGTACTAATACGTTTTGTATAAAATATATAAGGAAGGATAAAATATGCAATACAATATTTCAAATAGTATAATTTCAAGAGGTTCCCAATTGAAAAATGAAAAAAATTATACCTTTTTTTATGACGAAACAAATAATATTAGAAAATTTTTTTTAAAAGATAATAAATTTAATACAGAAAAAGATGATAACTGGGTTTTGGGTGGAATATATTATGATACAAATAATAAAAAAGATTTTGAAGAATTATTTTCAT
>ENA-UERZ01000755-UERZ01000755.1-human-gut-metagenome-genome-assembly--contig:-NODE-755-length-29399-cov-5.893425_pt1 | contig 29399 bp, 27 predicted proteins | sample MGYA00242997_ERZ507998 | MGnify/ENA primary metagenome ERZ507998 (study PRJEB26167, sample SAMN06115470) | human gut metagenome | host: Homo sapiens | place: China:Henan | collected 2016-06-23 | study... | reverse complement strand
TCGACAACAGTTTGCATAAACAGGACATCTTGCGACAGATTTGTTTTTATATCCATATACAAACGCTCCAAATTCACTGTTTCCCGTCAAAAATGTAATTGTACCAAGCCCCTGTGCATTATCCCTTATCCAAATACCAAGCTTATATTCTTTTTCTGTCACTTTTACAGGTCGTATCTTTACTTCAATCACTTCTTTGGACCTTCGAACTTTCAATATTACCTCTTCTTTTGTAAGATGCTTCACTATTTCCAATAATTCCTTTTTATTTGAAACGGGTTGCTCATTAACACCAACAATATAATCTCCCTCTTTCACCAAATGCTTGGCAGGCTCATATTGCAGACCATCCGCTCCTTCAATCGTCTCTGTTCCAAGAACCATCACTCCATCTGTCTCCATATAAATTCCGATTGGCATTCCTCCCGGTATCAGTAAATCATTGGACACTGTCTGAGAGCTGACCTCTTCTTTTAAATACAATCGGTTTACACTCTGTATACTAAGTCCGCCTCCCACAAATATTCCAAATAGTAATACTATGACTAAAAATCTTCTATACCAGCGCTTTTTCATATCACATGTCCTCCTACTAAAAAACAGATGCTAAAATGCATCTGTTTTAGTATGTGATATTTTTTGTTTTTCACTCTGGTATTATTTTGTACGTTCTGCCAATTCTTTCATCTCCGCCGCACTTTGCATAACAGTATCGGTGATCTTTGCACCTCCAAGAATTCTGGCAAGCTCTTCAATTTCCTGCTCTTTACTTAATCGGGAAATTTTACTTTTTGTGACACCATCTTCCACCTGCTTTTCAATCGCATAATGCGCATCCGCCATTGCAGCAATCTGCGCAAGATGTGTAATGCAGATCACCTGATGATTTCGTCCGATAAAAGACATCTTTTCAGAAACCTTCTGAGCGGTTCTTCCGCTGATCCCCACATCAATCTCATCAAAGATCAATGTCTCTATCTGATCTTTCTCAGCCATCACACTTTTAATTGCGAGCATGATTCTTGACAGCTCTCCTCCCGAGGCAACATCTCCGAGCGCTCTCACCGGTTCTCCCGGATTCATGGAAATCATAAATTCAACTTCATCTGTCCCCTGAATTGTATAAGTCTCCAACTCCCGAAACACAATTTCAAACTGTGTATCTAAAAAATTGAGATCGCGAAGTCCTTTTTGAATTGCTTCTGCAAGCTTTGCGGATTGTTCTTTTCGCAGTAAAGACAACTGCCCGGAATAGCATTTTACTGCTGCTTCGGCATCCTCCATTTTTTTCTGCAACTTCGCCAGATAAGCATCGTAATCCTGCAGTTTTAATAACCTTTCCTCTTTTTTATCACAGTATTCTAAAATCTCTTCGATTGAATTTCCATATTTTGTCTTCAAACGATTAATCTCATTCAATCGTGTCTCCACTTCAAAAAAAGTCTCTTTCGAAAAATCAAAAGACATCTTGTAATCTGACAATTCTCGGTTGAAATCATTCAAAAGACTGTCTATCTCTGCAAGCTGCTGAAACATCTCCTGCGCCTGTTCATCACAGCCTGCCGCTTCCTGCATACAGCGAAGCGCCCTACTGATCGCCTCGCTTGCCGTCTCTGAGTTCGTTCCACCGGTATACTCATATGCCTCTTCCAAATTTCCCACGATTTTCTTTCCATTCGTCATACGGCGATATGTTTCCTCCAGCATCTCATCCTCCTGCTTTGAAAGCTTCGCCTGTCTGATCTCCTGAATTTCAAACTCTAAGAACCCAATCTCCTTATTGCGTTCCTTTTCATCTGTCAACGCCTCTTCAAGCTCTTCTTTCTGCTCTTTGTAAATCAAATAAGCCTTCGCAAGCTTTTCTTTCACCTGCTTAATGTTCTCTTTTGCAAATGCATCTAAAATTGTCAGATAATTTTTTTTATAGAGTAAAGACTGGTGCTCATGTTGTCCATGAATATCGATTAAAATCGATGCTGCGTCTTTTAAAAGCGCAATTGGAACCGTCTCGCCATTGATCTTACTGATGCTCCTCTTACTCATAAGTTTTCTGCTAAGAACAACAACCCCATCTTCCGGGAAAATATCTTTTCTTTTCAGCGCCTCCGCCTGTGTCTTATTTTCCACAAAAAATGTTAGTTCCACATATCCATATTCTGCACCCTTTCGTATGATATCAGCGGAATATTTTCCTCCCAATGCAAGATTGACAGAACCAAGAATAATTGATTTTCCGGCACCTGTCTCCCCTGTCAAAATATTCAGCCCCTTTGTAAATTCCACTTCAATCTCATCAATCAATGCAAGATTTTTCACATACAAATTATGTAACATATTCTTTCTCCCAGACTCTCTTTTGACACATCTTGTCTTACATTACAATTTTTCTGATTTTGTCCATCACGTTCACCGTATCATCTGTCGTTCGTATTGCACACATAATCGTGTCATCTCCTGCAATACACCCAACTACTTCATTCCAATTCATCGCATCAATTGCCGCCGCCACTGCCATTGCCATGCCGGAAACAGTTTTTATCACCAATATATTCTGTGCCATGTCTATGGACACATATCCATCCTTTAAAACCCTCATATATTTCTCGCTCATCGCCGTTTCAGGTGTCTTCAAAATCGTATATTTCTGTCTTCCGCCCTCAGTTGGAACCTTTGTCAGTTTCAGGTCTCGGATATCTCTGGAAACTGTTGCCTGTGTCACCTGAAATCCCTCCTGATTCAAGCGCTCTGCCAGCTCCTCCTGTGTCTCGATATTATGCTTATTGATGAGCTCAACTACTTTTGCATGTCTTTTTCCTTTCATTTTTTTCAGCTTCCTTTCATCTTTTTCCTCAATGTCTCTAAAAAGCTTATTTTGCTCAGCTTAAAAAGTTTTGTGGTATCGTCCGCCCTTCTTATGACAATCTGATCCCCTGTATATATTTCAATCGTCTGTTCTCCATCAAACGAAACTGCTGCAATCTCTGTCCGGTTATCTCTTCCTTTTCCAATTTCCACAACAATCTCATCCTCAGCCGACAACACGATGCTTCTTGTATTTAAAGCGTGAGAACAGATTGGTGTCACAACGATCATAGATGCGGTAGGTTCTACAATCGGACCACCGGCAGACAAATTATATCCGGTCGAACCGGTTGGGGTAGAAATAATCACTCCATCCGCCTGATATGAATTCAAAAGTTCTCCATTCACGTAAATATTAAAATGAATGATCCGGAGAGCTCCTGCTCTTCCCACAACAATATCATTGAGCGCTACATCTTCCTGACCTCTATTCAGAACTCCTTTGAGCATCATTCTTGCCTCAATCTCCGGAGTCTCTTCAAAAAGCTGCTCCAGTGCCTGCTCAATATTTTGCACTTCCACTTCCGTCAGATACCCAAGCGTTCCTAAATTAATGCCAAGAAGCGGTGCTTTGCAGGCACGTAATTCTCTTGCAGCACGAATCAAGGTCCCATCGCCGCCAAGTACCAGAACACACTCAGTATCTTTTGGTACACACTTGCCATCTGACGCTACAATACACTGTCCGCCGTGCTGTTCGATATATCGCTGAATCCGATGTGTTGTTGCAAGCTCCCTGTCTTTGCTTCGGTTTGTAATGATATAAAACTTCTCCATCTTCTATCCTCTATTTTTATTTTGCCAATGCGGAAAAGGCATTCTCCACAATCTGCTTCCAGTCAATCTCCACATGTTCGATTGTATCTGTCTGTTCTGTTTTCTGCAAATGCACAAGATATTCGATATTTCCTTCCGGACCTTTGATTGGAGAAAAGTCAAGATTTAACACTGAAAATCCGATAGACAGTGCATAGGACAGCACCATCTCAATCACTTCATAGTGCGTACTTTTTTCACGTACTACCCCCTTCTTTCCTACCTTTTCTCTTCCAGCCTCAAACTGCGGCTTGATCAGTGCCACGATCTGACCATCCTCTTTCAGATAATTACGAATCGGAAGCAATACCTTTGTAAGTGAAATAAAGGATACATCAACCGAAGAAAAATCAATTTCTTCTCCCAGATCTTCCGGTGTCACATAACGGATATTCGTCTTCTCCATGCAGATAACCCGCTCATCCTGTCTTAATTTCCACGCAAGTTGTCCTTTTCCGACATCAATGGCGAACACTTTTCTTGCCCCGTTTTGCAGCATACAGTCTGTAAAACCTCCGGTCGAAGCGCCCACATCTGTGCAGACTTTTCCTTCCAGACAGACGTCAAAATTTGCAACCGCCTTTTCAAGCTTCAAACCTCCGCGACTTACATATGGAAGTGCATGACCTTTAATCTCAATCTGAACTTCATCCGAAAATGTTGTCCCTGCCTTATCCCCTCTTTGCCCTTCCACAAACACATTACCGGACATAATGATCGCCTTCGCCTTTTCTCTGGACTCTGCTAAATTTCTTTTTACCAGTAATACATCTAATCGTTCTTTCATATATTCTCCTAAATCATATGTTTTTCAATACATCATATGCTGTGACAATCTTCTCCACAATCGAATCCGCATCCAGATGCACTTCTTTTCTCAACAATTCTACATTACCATGTTCCACATACTCATCCTTAATACCATTTTGCAATACGCAGACACCCAAGCCCTCCCTTGCAGCATAATTGGCAATCTTCTCGCCATATCCACCATCTAAAAGGCCTTCCTCAATCGACACAAAAAGTCTGTGTGCTCTGCTCATCTGTTTCAAAATATCCTGATCAAACGGTTTGACAAAACGTACATTGATCAGACTGCAATGATATCCCTTTTCTCTTAGCTGCACACACACTGCCTCCGCTGTCTCCATCATATGACCAACAGCGAAAATGGCGATGTCCTGTTCCTCATAAATAACCTCGCTTTTTCCATAGACAATCGGCGCCCGGAATTCTTGCAGTCCGTCATACGCCATTCCTCTTGGATATCTGAGGGCGATCGGTCCTTGAAATTCGATTGCAAATCGGATCATATCCGCAAATTCCCATTTATTTTTTGGGGACATCACCGTCATATTTGGGATCCCACTTAAATATGCAAGATCAAAAAGTCCTTGGTGTGTCTCCCCGTCATTTCCGACAAGTCCTGCCCGATCTATCGCAAAGACGACCGGCAAATTTTGCAGACAGACATCATGTATCATTTGATCATACCCCCTCTGTAAAAAGGAGGAATATACAGCAAATACAGGTTTTAACCCTGCTGCCGCAAGTCCTGCTGCAAAAGTAACCGCATGTTCTTCTGCAATTCCGACATCAAAAAATCTGTCAGGATATTTCTTTGCAAACGGTGTCAGGCCTGTCCCGTCTTTCATCGCAGCAGTGATTGCAACAAGTTTTGGCTCTTCCTTTCACATCCTGTACATCACCTTTGCAAAAATATCGGTATATGTGTCTTTGCCTCCTGAAGTTTTCTGCTGTCCAGTGGCAATATCAAACGGACCTGTCCCATGAAATTTGGAAGGCATCTTCTCCGCCGGAAGATAGCCTTTTCCTTTTTCCGTCAAGACATGGACAAGTACCGCATGGTCAATCTTCTTTGCTTCCTGAAAAATCTTATATAATTTTTTGATATCATGACCGTCGACAGGACCTAGATAAGTGACTCCCATATCTTCAAACAACATTCCCGGCACAAGCAATTGCTTGATACTGTTTTTTGTCTTTCGAATATGTGACACAATCTGATCTCCAACACACGGTACTTTCTGTAATGTCTTTTCTACATTTTTCTTCAAATCTGTATAGGCATGTGCTGTGCGGATTCCATCCAGATAATTCGACATTCCTCCAACATTTTCAGAAATCGACATCCGATTATCGTTTAATACAATAATAAAATTGCTCTTCAGATGAGAGGCGTTATTCAACGCTTCATAAGCCATACCTCCGGTCAGAGAACCGTCTCCGATCACTGAGATGACCTGATAATCTTCTTTCAGTATCTCTCTTGCCTCCACATACCCCAGTCCTGCCGAGATTGAAGTAGAACTGTGTCCCGTATCAAATGCATCACATGCACTCTCTTTTCGTTTCGGGAAACCGCTCATCCCCCCGTACTTGCGCAGATCATCAAATCCTGCTTTTCTTCCTGTTAGAATCTTATGTGTATATGCCTGATGTCCCACATCCCATATAATTTTATCTTTCGGAAGTGAAAACGCCAAATGCATCGCCATCGTCAGCTCCACTACACCTAGATTGGAAGCCAAATGTCCTCCCGTTTTACTGATCTTTTCAACCAAAAACTGACGAATCTCTTCTGCCAGCGTATCCAATTCACTTTCCTTTAGTTTTTTAATATCATCCTCTTTTTGAATTCGCTCCAATACCATAAGAGCACCCCTTTTATTTTTCTCTGTAAATTAATTCTTTTAAAAGCATCTCCAAAAATTGATTTTCCCCTGAAATGCTGTGTAATAAATGAATCGCTTCCATGGAAAGTCTCTCCACAGCCTCTTTTGCGTTTTCAATTCCAAGCAACGTCACATATGTCGTCTTTTCATTCTTTTCATCACTGTGAATTGGCTTTCCAAGCACTTCCACCGTGCTTGTCACATCCAAAATATCATCCTGTATCTGAAAAGCGATTCCCACATATTTTGCAATCTGTTCTATCTTTTGCACTTCTGTGTTCGAAGCGCCGGCAAGCACTGCCCCGATCATCATAGAGCTCTCGATCAGAGCACTTGTCTTCAGCTCATAAATAAAATCCAACACTTCTTTGGAAACAGTTTGTCCTGCACTCTTCACGTCTACTACCTGTCCCCCGATCATACCGTAAATTCCGGCTTTCTCAGAAAGGACTCGCATCGCCTGACCAATCTCTATACTCTTTTGCGGACACATCGCAAACGCCTTTACAGCCGTCTCAAAGGCAAAATTAAGAAGCGCATCTCCCGCCAGAATCCCCATTGCCTCCCCGTACACAACATGTGTAGTCTTTCTCCCTCTGCGGTAATCATCATTGTCCATCGCGGGAAGATCATCATGTACAAGTGAATACGTGTGGATCATCTCAATCGCTGCCATAAACGGCTCAATGAGTTCCTCATCACCGCCAAACAATACATACGTCTCTCTCATCAGCATCGGTCTGAGACGTTTTCCACCGGCTAGAAGACTATACTCCATCGCCTCCATGATCTCTTTTTGGAGACCTTCTTTGACCGGCAGATATTTTTTTAAAATCTGTTCTATCGCTGTTATTTTCCCGATTCTTTCTTCCTTAAAATTCATGCTCTTCACCATCTTTATCCAATATCATTACTTTTTTCTCAATCGTCTCAATCTTATCATTACATATCTTCAGCAATTCCATTCCTTCATGATACAATTGAAAAGAATCCTCAAGCGAAACAGCTTCTCCCTCTAATTTTTTTACTACTTCATCTAACTGTTCAAATACGTCCTCCAGAGTCTGATCTTTTTTATTTTCTGCTTCCACAATGTTCCTCCTTATGCGTATCTTCTACTCTTGCTTTGATCACACCGTCTGTCACATACACATTCAATGTCTCTCCATTTGCCGTATCTGCGATTGTCTTCACCACTTTGCCATTTTCCGTTGAGATATAAGCAAATCCCTGATTCAGCTTTGCCAATGGCGAAAGCCCTTTCATACGCTCGATATAAAAAGCAAATCTGCGTTTTTCATCGTCAATCTTTCTTTCCATCGTCTGTCTGAACCGTTCTTCCAATTCCACGGTTCTTTGCTGTTTGTCCCGCAGTTTATTCCTAGGATGCAGATACTTTAATTGCAGTGCATACTGCCCGATTTTCATTTTTTCCCATTCCGCTTTCTGACGTATTGCTTTGCGTATCTTTATTCGATATTCTTCAACTTCGTTTAAAAATGTCTCGTATTCGAACACCGCAAGTTCAGCCGCCACAGAAGGCGTAGGAGCCCGCAGATCCGCCACATAATCTGCAATAGTTGTGTCCGTCTCGTGCCCCACCGCTGAAATAACCGGAATTCGACATTCAAAAATAGCTCTCGCAACAATTTCTTCATTAAATGCCCAAAGATCTTCTATAGAACCGCCACCACGCCCTACAATGATCAAATCTACTCCTTTTTTTTCAAGTGCCGCAATTCCTTCCGCAATACTTGCAGACGCGCCTTCGCCCTGAACCAATGCCGGATATAAGAGTAACTGCACATAGGGATTTCTTCTTCCTGCAACATTGATAATATCCCGAATTGCCGCACCTGTAGGCGCCGTCACAATACCGATTGTTCTTGCAAACTTCGGAATTGGCTGCTTGTATTCCTCAGCAAACATTCCCATCTCGCCCAATTCCTGTTTCAATGCCTCGAATTTCTCATAAAGCGCTCCGGCTCCGTCGAGAATAATCTCTTTTGCATACAATTGATACTTTCCATCTCTCTCATATGTGGTTACATTGCCAAGCACGATCACCTGCTGTCCTTCCTGCATCCGAAAAGACAAACCACCTCTCTGTCCCGCAAACATAATACACGCAATCATCCCGGACTCATCCTTCAGTGAAAAGTAAATATGCCCGGATGTGTGATATTTACAATTTGACACTTCTCCTTTCACATAGATCCGGTTCAGCATAAAATCTTGCGTAAACATATTTTTAATATAAGCATTGACTTGTCCGACAGAATACACATTGCGCATCATATCACCTTATTCCGCCAGTTTCGCCAACACACCATTGACAAAAGCTGGTCCCTCATCACTGCTATATTTCTTTGCAAGTTCTACCGCCTCATTGATTGCCACACCAATTGGAATTTCTTCATCCCATTTCATCTCATAAACTGCAAGTCTTAAAATTGTCAAATCGACCCGATTCATACGAGATGTTTTCCAGCCTGTCGTATACTCATTCAAAAATTTGTCAATCTCTTCCTTTTTCTCGACAATTGCTCTGTATTTATTTAAAATATAAGTCTTATCTTGTTCATCAACTCCACCAATCAATTCAAAATAGAGGTCCTCTTGTTATTTCATCTCTTCTTCTCTATTAAATTCTATACGGAATAACATTCTAAAAATGTGTTCCCTAAGTTCTGATCTATTCATTTTTCTACCTCTTTATTCTTTTGCATTTTTGTTTATTATACTACATGTGATTCCCTCTTGGCAACTAAAAAGAGTGGAGCTAAAACTCCACTCTGTTTCCCCTCCTAGTCTTTGCAGGACTAATTTTCCATGTCTACTCCGGCCACACGGATATTCACATCTGCGACTGTCAAGCCTGTCATATTCTCAATCGAAGCTTTTACTTTCTCCTGTACCTTGGCAGAAACATCCATGATGCTGTAGCCATACTTCAAATTCAGCGCCAGCGCAACTGTCACTACACCTTCAAGCACATCTACTTTCACACCTTTGGATAAAGATTTCATTCCAAGCTTGCTGATCAGTTCTCTCGTTGCATTCCCTGCCATCGAAGCGACACCTTCCACTTCCATAGCTACAAGCCCTGCAATGATTGCAACAACCTCATCTGCAATCTGTACTTCTCCAAGATTATCATCTGCCTTTATTGTATAACTATTTCTTTCGTCTTTTCCCATGATTCAAAACCTCCTAGTCTGGATTGCCGTCTCTTGCCAAGAGATGGAATTATCTCCTGTTATTATAACAAATTTATATCCGTTTGCAAATAGGGAAATTTGTAAACTATTTTCCGAACTCAGATAACTCCAGCCCTTCGTTGCGCTCCAGTGTCATACGTATGCTCCAGCTGTTCACAAACAATAAAAGCGGTCTGTCTTTTAAGTCCTTAATCTTCTTCATATCAGAAGTACCCACAATTTTATCTAAGTCAATTTCTTTATTCTCGATCCAGCGGATATGTTCATATGGCAGCGTATCCATTCGAATCTCCACATTGTATTCATTTTCCAAACGGTATTTTAACACATCGAACTGCAGAACACCTACCACACCTACTATAATTTCCTCCATACCAGTATTATATTCCTGAAAAATCTGAATTGCACCTTCCTGTGCAATCTGATTGATTCCTTTGATGAACTGCTTACGTTTCATCGTATCCACCTGGCGTACTCTGGCAAAGTGTTCCGGTGCAAAAGTCGGAATTCCCTCATATGCAAATTTTTCAGGAGAATTGGTAAGCGTATCTCCAATTGAAAAAATTCCCGGATCGAACACACCGATGATATCCCCACCGTATGCTTTTTCGATCATCTTTCTTTCACTTGCCATCATCTGCTGTGGCTGAGAAAGCCTCACTTTTTTCCCGCCCTGAATATGAAATACATCCATTCCAGCTTCAAATTCTCCGGAACAGATTCTCATAAATGCGATTCTGTCACGGTGGGCCTTATTCATATTCGCCTGAATCTTAAATACAAATGCGGAAAATTCCTTTTCTGTCATAGGATCAATAACTCCTTTATCCGAGATTCTCGGGAGGGGAGAGCTTGTCATCTGAAGAAAATGCTGAAGAAATGTCTCCACACCAAAGTTTGTAAGAGCCGAGCCAAAAAATACTGGCGACAATTCTCCTTTGCTCACAAGTTCCATATCAAATTCCGCACTCGCACCGTCTAACAGTTCCACTTCATCCGTAAGCTGAGCCAGCTGTTCTTCACTGATCATTTTCTCCACTGACGGATCGTCCAATGCAATCTTTTTTACTTCCCCGATAGAAGTTCCTTTTCGTGTATCGGAAAATAACTCTATCTCTCGGTGTTCCCTGTCATATACACCTCTAAATTCCTTTCCGGAGCCAATCGGCCAATTGACTGGACATGTCGCAATTCCAAGTTCCTTTTCAATCTCGTCTAACAGATCAAACGTATCTCTTGCCTCACGGTCCATTTTATTGATAAACGTAAAAATCGGAATATGACGCATCACACATACCTTGAATAATTTTCTCGTCTGTGCCTCCACACCTTTCGATGCATCAATAACCATGACGGCAGAATCTGCCGCCATCAATGTACGATACGTATCTTCCGAGAAATCCTGATGTCCCGGCGTATCCAAAATATTGATGCAATATCCACCGTAGTTGAATTGAAGCACTGAGGAAGTGACCGAGATACCTCTTTCTTTCTCAATCTCCATCCAGTCCGACACCGCATGCTTGGCAGTCGCTTTTCCTTTCACCGAACCTGCCTGATTGATTGCACCACCATATAATAAAAACTTTTCCGTCAACGTTGTCTTTCCTGCATCGGGATGCGATATGATCGCAAACGTTCTTCTTTTCTTTATCTCATCTGTAATTCCTGACATAATAATCTCCTGTTTTTTGTTATTCTATACATACTTATTTAGTCTATCACAAGTAATATCTCTCTGCAAACAAAAATCTATTCATTCTCAGAATTTTTCTCTGCCCCTTTTTGCGCACTGTCTTTACTGTATATCGGTGTGATGACAATATTTTCCGGAGAAATTTCTGCTTTTCTTGTGATAATATCCTCAATCTGAGCACGGTTCGCATCTGTCAGTTCCGCACTGTTTACTACCACATCAGCAGTCTCTGCTGTCAGACTTACCACTGTATCTGAAAACCCTTTCGATGCAAGCATCGTCTCGACCGCCGCCTCTTTTTCGGCGAGTTCCGTCATCGCAATCATCTGGTTGATCGCATCTTGTTTCTGTTCATCTGACAAATTTGCATTATCTATAATCTCAAGCAAAGTTTCTTTATTTTTTGCACGCACCTGCTCTCTTGTCACCTTCGCTTCCGCAACAACTCCTGTCACATCTCCATTGGTAAGCACTGCTTCTCCCGGTGTTCCTTCCACCGTTCCGTCTGCCACTTCCTGATCCTGACTTTCAATATCACCGGCAGTTTCTTGTGCTCCATCTTCCGAAGTAATGTCAAGCAGCTCCTGATTTGCAAGTTCACCATTTGTCGCCTCTGCTTTTCCTGACTCGCCAAAAATGCGGCCGGAATAATTCAGGTATCCGGCAACCGCAATCATAATCGCGAGTGTTGTGATAATAATCTGGTTTTTCTTGAATAGACGTTTCAAAATGTAACTCCTCCTAATTTGTTTGATTTCGTTTCATTACTTTAATTTTATGTGTGTCTACATCAAATAATGCTTGGATTGCTTCTGTAATATTTTTTATGACAACTGCATTTCCACCCCCTTCTGCAATGACAACAACCCCCTCCACTTTTGGATTGACTTCTTTTGTGACATATGGTGTCTGCTCACCTCCGGATGCGCTGTCGTACACCGTCGTCTCACTGTCCTGCGCTTCCTTTGTCTCACGTTTTCCTCCCTGTTTGTCGCTTTCTGTGACAGTCTGACTGTTTTTTGCCTGATCCTTCTCAATAATTTTTTCCGATGAAGACTGAAACGTCACCATCACCTTTACGTTTCCCACCCCCTCTACTTCCCGCAACACCTCTTCTAGTTTTCTCTCCACTGCTTCCTCGTACTCATCCTCGTAACTATTTTCTGTTCCCGCCTCGACAGGCACATCTTTTGTCTTTGTTTTTTTTACCGGCATTGCAATGACAATCAGAAGAATCCCAACCAAAAGCATGAGCATCAATTGATTTTTTTTTAGTTTCCATTCAAACTTAGTTTTCAATCTGAATCTCCTCCACTTCGATTTCATCTGTCTCTTCTTTTCCTACATCTTCAAGTGACATTCCCTCCAGATATTTGGTTGCCTCTTCGATTTCTCTGATCTTTTGCTGATATGAGGCATTATGATACAATTCCGAAAATGTCGTTTGCATTCCGATTGCTTTCATAATTGGTTCTGAAAGCATCACGATCAGAATCAATCCGGTAAAAAAACGAATATACTTTTTATAGCTGTGATTCGGAATAATTTGGATGATAGCTGTAATCAGAATCAGATAAAATGCAATATTCTGTAGCCATTGATAAAAAAACGCAATCAATTTTTCCCTCCTAACCTGCCATAGTGGTCGCTGTCACTACTGCGATCGTCAATAAAAAAAGTACCCCGGTCGTAAATATAATGCGAAGCAGCATCTGAGATCCATCTGCAATACTGCTGATACAGCCTACTATTCTCTTATCCGAAACAGGCTGTATCATTGCGGCAATCAATTTATACAGCAGAGTCACTACTGCCATCTGAATAATCGGAACCAGACAGATTCCAATACAGACCAGTGCTCCCGCAACTCCGATCCCATTCTTAATCAATATCGCTGTCCCTAACATCACCTCCGTCACCCCTCCAATCGCATCTCCAACAACCGGTATCGCCTCCGCACTTCTTCCCACCACACTTCTTTTCAGTGAGTCAATTGCTGGACTCAAAAGTCCCTGTATAATATTTACCCCTGTCACGCCCGCAAGCAGTGTCTTTAGCGTCCATGCAATCACCGTCTCGCAAAGCTCTGCAAATTTGGAAAAATAATCTTCCTCCGACAAATTATTCATAACTTTTACCACAATATAGACTTGTACAAATGGAATCAAAAAATTTAAAATCACAAGTTCAACCAGATAAATCAAGAGCAGTACCAGATTGTAAAACAAGATGGAAGTGCTGCTTCCTGCTGCAAAAGCAACTGCCAGAAAGTAGACAGGTCCAAGCACTTTCATAAACCCGATCAGACGCTCTAGATTCTCACTTGCCGACACGATCAAAATACGAAACGAATTAAGCCCAATCGTGATTAAAAGCAGATATAAAACATAAAAGCTGATTTCCGATATCTGTTTATTTTGAAATACATTGGAAAAATTGGTAAATACTGCTGCCACAATTACAATAAGGAGAATATGAACCATTCCGGCTTTGCTGCTCTTCCATTCGTAAAAAAATTGATCTGATATCATTTCACCAATCACTTGCAGCGAGGGTTCTGTCTCTCCATTTAACATCCCTTTTATCAGATCCTGAAAATCTGTTTTCTTCTCCGGAAAAATATCATCCAACAAATCTTCAATCTCTGAGAATTCAAATTCTTCCCAAAGTGTTTCCTCCGCTTCCTTCTGAAGTTCAGCTTGCTCGTCCTTGTTTCGGATTTCTGTCGCATGGACCGTTCTCGGAAAGAAAAAGCAACCCAAAATGACTATAAAAATACAGAGTCTTATTCCTTTCCCTCTCATGACAAAAATTCCTGTATCGTCTGAAGTACGGCGATGAAACCCGGCAGACTCATGCCCCGAAAGGTAAGTGTAACAAAAATCTCAATCTGAGAAGCAATCGTCTGATATCCGGTATCCCGACAGATTCCCGAAGCAAATTCTGCGATATAAGTGACACCTAGCATTTTGATCAAGGTGCCAACATATGAGGTATCCATGTTAATATGTCCGCTGATCTGCCTTATCGTATCAATAATTTCTTCCAATTGTCCAACAATGCTTAAAAAGATAAAAACACTAATTGCCACACTTATATAAATTCCATATTCTGTTTTTCCATTTTTGAACTGGACTGCAAGAAGTGCCCCCATCACTCCAAGAACCCCTGCTTGTACAATACTCATTGAAAACACCCCTATAACGAAAACAGTCTCTTGATTGATTCAAATAGTTCATAAATATAAGGAACAATCCAAAACAACACGAGTAAAAGTCCGGCAAAGCTTGACAGAAATGCCTGATCTTCTCTTCCACTATGTTTTAATACCTGACTCAGCACCGAGACTAATATTCCCACAGCAGCAATTTTAAAAATTAAATTTACACTCATCTTCGCCTCCACTTATATCAGAATAATTACAAGGAAAATCCCCCCCATCACTCCAAGACAGTTGCATAGTCGCTTTTTCATAACCAGTTCCTCTCTCGCTTTTTCAATTACAAATGAAAGCTGTTCCAAATACAAATCAATTGTTCCTAGCTGCATCTGCTCATCTAAATATCCCATTTGCATTCCGATTGCTTTCAATTCCTCCCTATCTTTGCTTTTCAATTGTGACTTTATCAGACATTGGTCAATAGACTCTGTCCACAACTGAAAGAAGGTAGCTCCTGCTTTTTCCTCTATCTGTCTCGCCAAATAGAGCAGCCATTCACCCTGCGCGCCTTCCATTCGCCTTCCAATGTGAGAAAACGCTTCTGAAAAAGGAGCTTTCGTATATTGGATTTCTCTTTTCAGCATCCAAAAGATCTGCTTTAGCTGTTCTAGTTCTCTCAAATACTTTTGTAGTTCAATTCCTTTTGTCACTCCGATGCCTCCGCTTGCAAAAATAATCAGAATTGCTCCCATGATTCTTTGCATTCTTCCACCACCTTCCGTACTCACTTTTCCTGATAGAGCAAGCTTCCATTCTCACCATAGACTGCCTCGATACCTCCAATCTGATATCGATTGCTCAAAATCACATAACGCTCAAACCGTCTTTCTTGAACCAGCTTTTCAAAAATTGGTTTTCTTTGTATTTCCTCCATTGAATATCCATGTGCCGTCGCCAACATCTTGCACCCACAGTGCATTGCATATTCAATTGCATGCACATCCTCCTGAGCACCAATTTCGTCTACCGCGATGACTTGTGGAGCCATCGAGCGAATCAACATGATCATCCCTTCCGCTTTTGGGCAGCGATCTAAAATATCGGTCCTCACTCCCATCTCGTTCTGCGGATTTCCAAGATAGCAGCCCCCCAGTTCCGAACGTTCATCGACAACCCCCACTGTACAGCCTTTCACCCACATATTTCCGTCCGAGACCTGCCTGATAATATCGCGAAGAAGTGTCGTCTTTCCACATCTTGGCGGTGATATCAACAACGTATGATACATCTGTTTGTTGTATGTAATATACGGAAATATTTTGTCCGCACAGTTTTTCACTTCATGCGATATTCGTAAATTAATTGAAGATATATATTTCAAATTCTTTATCTTCCCCTCTTCCATAATTACCTGTCCTGCCATTCCTACCCTGTGTCCTCCTTCAATTGTAATAAATCCCTGTTTTAATTCATGCTCATAGGCATAGAGCGAATAGTTACTGATGTACTCTAATGTCTCCTTTATCTCCTCTTTTGTGACTATCACATCTTTCCACATTCTTTCTTTTCCCCGATATATGATGATCAACGGTTTCCCAATACGGAGTTTGATTTCCTGAATATGATCAAACAATATTCGTTCTTCTTCCAAACATTGTACAATCGGCTTTGCAAGAACCTGTACAACCTGTCGTTTTCTTCTTTCATCTTGCATCTTTGTCCACCTCTTTACAAATTATATGAAAAGAGATAAAAATTAGTACAAAAAAAGAAAAGTATTTCCGACTTCGAAAATACTCTTCTTTCTCTTTTTATTCTTCTACAACATCTTTCATGCTAAAGCTGATTCTTCCCATCTTATCTTTTCCAAGACAAACTACTTTTACTTTGTCTCCCAGCGTAAGAACATCTTCCACATGTTTGATTCTTTCTTTTGAAATCTTAGAAATGTGAACCATTCCTTCTTTTCCCGGTGCAAACTCGATAAACGCGCCAAACTCTTTGATGCTCACAACCTTTCCTTCAAATACCTGCCCAGCCTCAAAATCTGTCACGATCGTGGCAATCATCTTCATCGCCTCATCCATCTTCTGTGCATCAACACCACATACAGATACCGAACCTTCATCTGTGATATCAATCTTCACATCTGTTTGCTCAATGATTGCATTGATTGTCTTACCACGCTGTCCGACAACATCACCAATCTTTGCAGGATCAATCTGCATCTGGCGAATCTTCGGCGCATACGGTCCAACTTCCGCTCTTGGCTGTTCAATCGTCTTTGCCATTACCTCATCTAAGATATAAGTTCTTGCCTGTTTTGTGCGAGCAATCGCTTCTTCAATGATCGGTCTTGTCAAACCATGAATCTTGATATCCATCTGAATTGCTGTGATACCTTTGTGCGTACCTGCAACCTTAAAGTCCATATCTCCAAAGAAATCTTCTAATCCCTGAATATCTGTAAGCACAAGATAATCATCGTCTGTATCACCTGTTACAAGACCTGCTGAGATCCCTGCAACAGCTGATTTGATTGGTACACCTGCCGCCATCAGTGACATACTAGATGCACAGATACTTGCCTGTGAAGTAGAACCATTTGACTCAAATGTCTCAGAAACAGTACGAATTGCGTATGGAAATTCTTCTTCTGTCGGAAGTACCGGCACAAGTGCTCTTTCCGCAAGCGCTCCATGTCCAATCTCACGGCGTCCCGGTCCTCTTGATGGTTTTGTCTCTCCAACTGAGTATGACGGGAAGTTATAGTGATGCATATATCTTTTTGAAGTCTCTGCCTCATCTAGTCCATCAATTCTCTGAGCCTCTGACAAAGGAGCTAGTGTTGTGATTGTACAGATCTGTGTCTGTCCACGTGTAAACATAGCAGAACCATGTACTCTCGGAATGATGTCTGTCTCAGCAGCAAGCGGTCTGATCTGATCGATTGCTCTTCCGTCCGGACGTTTGTGATCTTTTAAGATCATCTTACGGACTGTTTTCTTCTGGTACTGATACAATGCTTCTCCCAAAATTTCAAGCCATTCTTCATTTTCTGCAAATGCTTCTTCCAATTTTTCTCTGATTGCACGCAAGTTTTCTTCTCTCACCTGCTTTTCGTCTGTAAATACAGCTGCCTCCATCTCTTCTGGAGTTACAATCTCTTTCATAGCCGCAAACAGTTCTTCCGGGACAGCACAGCTTGTGTAAGCATGTTTTTCTTTCCCACATTCAGCAACGATTGTATCAATAAATTTGATTACTTCCTGATTCAATTCATGTGCTGCAAAAATAGCTTCGATCATCTTTGCTTCTGGAACTTCATTTGCTCCTGCCTCGATCATGATTACTTTGTCTCTTGTGGAGGCAACTGTAAGCTGCATATCAGATACTGCTCTCTGAGCTGCATTCGGATTAAATACGAACTCTCCGTCAATCATACCAACCTGTGTAGTGGAAGTCGGTCCGTCAAACGGAATATCCGAAATTGCTGTTGCGATTGCAGATCCTAACATCGCTGTCAGTTCTGGGCTGCAATCCGGATCAACAGACAATACCAAGTTGTTCAATGTCACGTCATTTCTGTAGTCTTTCGGGAACAACGGTCTCATCGGTCTGTCGATGACACGTGAAGTAAGGATTGCATTCTCAGACGCTTTTCCTTCTCTTTTGTTAAATCCTCCCGGAATCTTTCCTACCGCATATAATTTTTCCTCATATTCAACACTGAGTGGGAAAAAGTCAATTCCTTCTCTCGGTTTTTCTGAAGCTGTCGCCGTTGATAATACAACTGTCTCCCCATAGTGCATCAGTGCTGCACCATTTGCCTGAGCAGCAACTCTTCCCACATCCACGCGAAGTGTTCTGCCAGCTAATTCCATCTCAAATTTTTTAAACATATTCTTCTCCTTTTTTTACACATTGGGCGGGTTTTTCCGAAACTACTGAAAAATATACTTTTTTGTTTGAACAAATATCCTTTTCAGTGGTCTCGGCTATTCTACCCTGTCCGTAATCTGTAACATTATATCATATAGACAGGGCAAATGTCAATCAGGGACAAGCGTTCTTAAAAACTCCTGTCCCTGTAATATGAGTACCTATTCTACAACTGCAATACGCATCATGTTGCTTATTCCTTCTTTTGCTACTCCTTCGCTTCTTGCCGGAATTCCTGCTGTCAATACAACAATGTCTCCTGGTTCTACAATTTGTTTTGCACTCACAAGATTGATAGCCTCTTCACAAATATCTTCTGTCGTCTCCAACTGAATTGATTTGATCGGATATACACCTCTGTAAAGCTGCATTTTACGAAGCGTCAACGCACTTGGGCTCACTCCGATAATCGGTGCTTTCGGTCTGAATTTTGATACCACTCTGGCTGTTGCACCGGATACCGTCGGTGTGACGATACATTTTGCATTCAGGCTTGCCGCTGTTGCAACAGATGAGTAGCCAATTGCACTGGAAATTCCTTTTTTGCGATGTGCCTGTGCTTTTCCAAGAAGTGTCTCATAATCCAAATGCTCTTCTGTATTCTCGATAATATGAACCATCATCTGAAGTGCTTCTAAAGGATATTTTCCCTGTGCAGTCTCACCTGAGAGCATCACCGCATCTGTTCCATCATATACCGCATTGGCAACATCTGTCACCTCAGCTCTTGTCGGTCTTGGATTTCTCATCATAGAATCTAACATCTGTGTTGCTGTAATAACAGGTTTATAGTTACTGTTACATTTTTGAATCAGCATCTTCTGCAAATATGGAACTTCTTCTGCCGGAATCTCAACTCCCAAGTCTCCACGTGCAACCATGATTCCGTCTGCACAACGGATGATCTCATCAATATTTTTGATTCCTTCTGCATTCTCAATCTTGGCAATAACCGGAAGATGTGGTGCTCCACACTCTTTTAACAGTGCTTTGATCTCAAGCACTCCTTCTGCCGAACGCACAAATGATGCCGCAATAAAGTCAACCCCTTGTTCCACACCAAAAATAATATCCTGACGGTCTTTTTCTGTCAGTGCAGGAAGTCTCACCGGTACATTCGGCACATTCACACCTTTTTTCTGCCCCAGTTCACCACCATTAATTACACGGCAAATAATATCTGTATCTGTAATATTCTTTACTTCCAACTCAATCAAGCCGTCATCAATCAAAATTTTCTTTCCGATTTCAACATCTTCTACAAGACCTTCATATGTGATGGAAACTCGATTTGCATCGCCTTCCACTTCTTTTGTAGTTAATGTGAATTTTTGTCCCTCTACAAGTGTCACTTTTTTATCATCTTTTATCACACCTGTACGAATCTCCGGTCCTTTTGTGTCCAAAAGAATCGCAATTGGTTTTCCAGCTTCTTCACGAATTGCTTTGAGCATATCCATTCTGCTTTTCTGTTCTTCATGATCTCCATGTGAGAAATTGAAACGGGCAATGTCCATTCCATTTTCGACTAATTTTTTCATTAATTCTCTGTCGTTTGTGTTTGGTCCCATGGTACAAATAATTTTTGTCTTCTTCATCTCGTTCTCTCCTGCCTTTTTTATTTCTATTTCACATGTGCATGCGTAAACAAATGGTCCTGACAATATTCGTAGTTCCCATTGCATTTTGAACAATAGCGAAATTCCAAATTTTCATCATCAAGTTCCGTGCGTCCGCAGACTGCACATTTATGTTTTGCACCACCTTCATAGTGCTGCTCTCTTCTTGCTTCATGCACTGCTTTTTTATAAGCCTTTTTCCTACGAACCTCCTTCGGCGAATACCGTTTCATATTTCTTGTCGAAACATAGAAAATCAGGAAATTCAAAATGGATACCACTGCAGCCAATGCATTTGCCTTATAGACAATTCCAAATACGCTTCCTCCATATGCCGGCAAAAATGCCTGTAGAATCGCATATCCAAAATAAGCCGCATCCAGACACGCCAGATATTTCACCTTAATCGGAATCACCATAAACAATAAGAACTGTTCGTTCGGATACAACGCTGCAAACGCAAAAAACAGTGACAAATTCAAGTAAAACGTCCCAAGTGGGAATGATATTCCTGTTATCACATATACGAGAATCGCTGCCAGTATATGAAACAGCACGCCCGTCAAAAAATATAGATTAAACCGAAAAGCTCCCCATGCATATTCAAGCTGACGTCCGATCATATAGTATAAATACAATGCAAACACCATAAATAATGCACTCGAACTTGGTGGCTGCATCAAAAATGTAACCAGCCTCCAGATCTGCCCGTGAAACACCGCTTCTATGTTCAGTGACAAATACTGATAATAGAATTCCGGAGCAACCAAACTCAATGCAAAGCCAACGGTATACAACGCAATCACATAAAACATCAGATTCTGAATTGCATATCGTCCAAACTTCCGTTCTAACTTGCTAATCCAATTCATAAAAATATAGCTCCTTTATTATTTTTTTTACTTTCTCAACAACTAGTAGTAATTGTATCCTCACTAATTCAGTTTGTCAATCGGGCTATTTATATTTACATAATTTTAACAATTTCTCAACCCTAAAAGCTTAAAATATTCCACATATTTTCAAATTGTGTTTTTCGACATCTTATCGTATAATGTAGGTTGTCAAAAAAACGAAATCCATTTTAATTAAGAAACTATCTGTTTCTAATCCATAAAAAGGAGATAGATATGAGTAACAATAATTTATATACTTTAGGAATTGATATCGGTTCCACTACTGTAAAAATTGCGATTTTGAACGAGCAAAACGAGGTGCTCTTCTCTGACTATGAGCGTCATTTTGCAAATATTCAAGAGACTCTTTCCGATTTGCTCGGACGTGCAATTTACAAACTGGGAGCCATCCACGTATCGCCGGTCATTACCGGTTCCGGTGGACTGACACTTGCAAAACACTTAGAGACACCATTTGTTCAGGAAGTCATTGCAGTATCTACTGCACTTCAAGACTATGCTCCACAGACAGACGTCGCAATCGAACTTGGTGGAGAAGATGCAAAGATTATCTATTTCGAAGGAGGTAATGTGGAACAGCGCATGAATGGGATCTGTGCCGGTGGAACCGGTTCTTTCATTGACCAGATGGCTTCTCTGTTACAGACAGACGCAACCGGTCTGAATGAATATGCAAAGAACTACAAAGCTCTCTATTCTATTGCTGCACGTTGTGGCGTATTTGCCAAATCTGATATTCAGCCATTGATCAACGAAGGGGCTACCAAAGAAGATTTGTCCGCCTCTATTTTTCAGGCTGTTGTGAATCAGACGATCAGTGGACTCGCCTGCGGGAAGCCAATCCGCGGGCATGTCGCTTTTTTAGGGGGACCTCTTCACTTCCTTTCTGAATTGCGGGAGGCGTTTATCCGAACATTGAAATTAGATGATGAGCATATTATTGCTCCGACACATTCTCATCTGTTTGCTGCAATTGGTTCTGCACTGAACTCCAAGCGAGATCTGAGTGTTTCTCTTCAGGAGTTGCAGGAGCGCCTTGCCGGACATATCCACATGGACTTTGAGGTTGAACGACTCACCCCACTATTTTCGAGCAGAGCAGACTATGATGAGTTTCAAAGCAGACACGCAAAACATCAAGTACCTGTTGCTGATCTCTCCTCTTATAAAGGAAAAGCATTCCTTGGAATTGATGCCGGTTCCACTACTACCAAGGCTGCTTTAGTCGGAGAAGACGGAACTTTACTCTACTCCTTCTATCACAACAATGATGGAGATCCTCTTGGTACGACAATCACAGCAATCAAAGATATTTACCGTCAGCTTCCAAAAGGAGTCACGATTGCGCACTCCTGCTCTACCGGATATGGCGAAGCACTGATCAAGTCCGCTTTGCTTCTTGATGAAGGCGAAGTGGAAACGGTATCTCATTATTATGCCGCCTCTTTCTTTGAGCCGGATGTAGACTGTATCCTCGACATTGGCGGTCAGGATATGAAATGCATCAAAATTAAGAATCAGACCGTCGACAGCGTTCAACTAAACGAAGCCTGCTCTTCCGGCTGCGGTTCTTTCATTGAGACATTTGCAAAATCATTGAATTACAGCGTGGAAGACTTCGCTCATGAAGCATTGTTCGCCAACCATCCAATCGACCTTGGCACACGCTGTACCGTATTTATGAACTCAAAAGTAAAACAGGCGCAAAAAGAAGGGGCTTCCGTCGCTGATATTTCTGCCGGACTTGCCTACTCTGTTATCAAAAACGCACTGTTTAAAGTTATCAAAGTATCCGATGCTTCTGAACTTGGGAAGCGGATCGTCGTGCAGGGTGGTACATTCTATAATGATGCTGTTCTTCGAAGTTTCGAGACAATCGCCGACTGCCAGGCGGTGCGACCGGATATTGCCGGAATCATGGGGGCATTTGGCGCAGCTCTCATTGCGCGCGAACGTTTCAGCGAATGCAAAGGAACTACGATGCTTTCCATTGAAGAGATTGAGCATCTAGAGTACAGTACCAGCATGGCAAAATGTAAAGTCTGTACGAATAACTGTCGTCTGACGATCAATAAATTCAGCGGCGGACGCAAATTCATTACCGGTAACCGCTGTGAACGCGGTCTCGGAAAAGAAAAATCTGACAACGGTATGCCGAACTTGTTTGCATATAAAATGCAACGTTATTTCAATTATCAGCCGCTTGACGAATCCGAGGCAGTCCGGGGAACTGTTGGCATTCCACGTGTGCTGAATATGTATGAGAACTATCCGTTCTGGTTTACATTTTTCAACACTTTGAAATTCCGCGTAGTACTTTCTCCGGCTTCCAATCGAAAAATTTACGAACTTGGCATTGAATCAATCCCAAGCGAATCCGAATGTTATCCGGCAAAACTTGCTCACGGACATGTAGAATGGCTCATTCAGCAGGGGATTCCTTTTATCTTCTATCCTTGTATTCCTTATGAACGACAGGAATTTGAAGATGCCAACAACCATTATAACTGTCCGATTGTTACTTCTTATGCCGAAAACATAAAAAACAACATGGATGAGATCACAAACGGAAAGGTTAATTTCAAGAATCCATTTATGTCGTTTAAAAGCGAATACACCTTATCAACCCGCCTGATTGAAGAGCTTTCTGGAGAATTTTCAATTCCGGCTGATGAGATCCGACAGGCAGTTCACCTCGCTTGGACAGAGCTCGCCAAATGCCGCGAAGACATTCGCAAAAAAGGAGAAGAAACCATTGCATATTTGGATAAGACCGGTCAACGTGGTATCGTCCTGGCAGGGCGCCCATACCACATCGATCCGGAAGTACACCATGGAATTCCGGAACTGATCAATTCTTATGGAATCGCTGTACTGACAGAAGACTCTGTCTCTCACTTACATAAAGTAGAACGTCCGCTTATCGTAATGGATCAATGGATGTACCACTCACGATTGTACGCAGCCGCTAACTATGTAAAGACAAAAGATAATTTAGATCTGATTCAATTAAATTCTTTTGGTTGTGGTTTGGATGCAGTAACAACCGACGCAGTAGCAGATATTTTGACAAAATCCGGCAAAATCTACACTTCACTGAAAATCGACGAGGTGAATAACTTAGGTGCTGCCAGAATCCGTATCCGTTCTCTTCTTTCTGCCATCCGTGTCAGAGAAGAAAAACATACTTCACGCGAGGTTAAGCCATCCTCTATTGTGAAGGTTCCATTTACGAAAGAGATGCGAAAAAACTACACAATACTTTGCCCGCAGATGTCTCCGATTCACTTCGAGCTTGTAGAACCCGCATTCCGCTCTTGCGGCTACAATATTGAAGTGCTTGCAAATGATAATAAATCCGCGGTAAATGTGGGATTAAAATATGTAAACAACGATGCCTGCTACCCTTCCTTGATGGTAGTCGGTCAGATTATGGAGGCCATTCTTTCCGGAAAATATGACACAGATAAGATTGCCGTGATCATTTCCCAGACAGGCGGAGGATGTCGTGCTTCCAACTACATCGGATTTATCCGACGTGCATTGGAAAAGGCTGGTTATGCACATATTCCGGTCATCTCCATCAATTTAAGTGGGTTGGAAGAAAACCCTGGATTTAAGATTACACTCCCACTCGCTTTAAAAGGAATGTATGCTGTCGTATTTGGGGATATTTTCATGAGAGCACTCTATCGTGTCCGCCCATACGAAGCGGTGCCTGGCTCTGCAAATGCTCTCCATGAAAAATGGAAGAAAAAATGCATTGCATTCGTACAGAAAAAACATCCCGGCAGACGTGAATTCAGCAAAATGTGCAAGGAGATTATTGAGGACTTTGACAATCTCCCGATGTTGGATATCCAAAAGCCGCGTGTTGGAATCGTTGGTGAGATTCTTGTAAAATTCCTTCCTGCGGCAAATAATTATCTTGTAGAACTGCTGGAACAAGAAGGTGCCGAAGCGGTCGTTCCTGATCTACTGGATTTCTTCTTATACTGTTTCTACAACAGTAACTTTAAAGCAGAAAAACTAGGTATGAAAAAATCAACTGCCCGCAAAGCAAATCTTGGAATCAAAGCACTGGAATGGTTCCGTGCCCCTGCCACAAAAGCATTTGCGAAAAGTAAGCACTTTGATCCGCCAGCGAAGATTACAGACCTTGCAGATATGGCAAAAGATATTGTTTCTCTCGGAAATCAAACCGGAGAAGGCTGGTTCTTAACCGGAGAGATGTTAGAACTCATTCATAGCGGCACAACAAACATTGTCTGCACGCAGCCCTTTGCCTGCCTTCCAAACCACGTTGTCGGAAAAGGTGTGATTAAAGAACTGAGACGACGCTATCCGCTCGCAAACGTCGTTGCCATCGACTATGATCCGGGTGCCAGCGAAGTAAACCAGTTGAATCGTATCAAATTGATGCTGTCAACTGCAAATAAAAACTTAAGCAAAAACAATTAAATCGTTTTTCAAAAAAAGACCTTGCCAAAGCTTCATGCTCCATGCAAGGTCTTTTATGTTCTCTATAATTATTTCACAAGAAGTGATGTTCCTGTCATTTCTTTTGGCTGTTCCATTCCCATTAATTCAATCAATGTCGGAGCAATATCTGCCAAACATCCGCCTTCTCTTAATTTGTATACAGGATCTGCATTTACTAAGATAAACGGAACCGGATTTGTTGTATGAGCTGTAAATGGCTCTCCTGTCTCATAGTCCACCAATTGCTCTGCATTTCCGTGGTCTGCACAGATAAACATCTGTCCGTCTACTTCTTTGATTGCTTCAACAGCTCTTCCCACACATGTATCCACTGCTTCAATTGCCTTAATTGCTGCATTTTCTACACCAGTGTGTCCTACCATATCCGGATTTGCAAAGTTGATAATGATCACATCATACTTGTCAGATTTGATTGCATCTACTAACTTGTCGCACACTTCAAATGCGCTCATCTCAGGCTGTAAGTCATACGTAGCAACCTTTGGAGATTTCACCAGGATACGGTCTTCTCCCTTATTTGGCTCTTCGACACCGCCGTTGAAGAAGAATGTAACATGTGCATATTTTTCTGTCTCAGCGATTCTTGCCTGTGTCATATCGTTTACTGCAAGGAACTCACCAAACGTATTTGTAATCTCCGTCTTGTGGAAAGCAACTAATTTATTCTCAATTGTCACATCATACTCTGTAAAGCATACAAATGTTGTCTTAACTCTTTCTCCTCTGTCAAATCCTTCAAAGTTGTCATCACAGAACGTTCTTGTGATTTCTCTTGCTCTGTCCGGTCTGAAGTTGAAGAAGATGATAGAATCGTTCTCTTTAATTGTCGCAACAGGCGCTCCATCTTTTACAATCACTGTCGGTAACACAAATTCATCTGTTTTTTCTGCATCATAAGACGCCTGAACTGCGCATGGTCCACACTCTGCAGTCTCACCTTCACCTTTTACCATTGCATTGTATGCCAATTCTACACGATCCCATCTGTTATCTCTGTCCATCGCATAGTAACGTCCCATTACAGATGCAATCTCACCTACTCCGATTTCTTTCATCTTATCCGCTAATTCCTGTACATAGTCTTTTCCAGATGCCGGCGGTGTATCACGTCCATCTAGGAAACAGTGTACATAAACTTTTGAAAGCCCTTGTTTTTTTGCAAGTTCTAACAATCCATAGATGTGAGAGTTGTGGCTGTGTACTCCACCGTCTGAAACCAGTCCGAACATATGGAGCGCTGAATCGTGCTCTTTTGCGTTTTTACATGCTTCTAACAATGCCTCGTTTTCAAAGAAATCTCCATCCTGAATTGCCTTTGTAATTTTTGTCAAATCCTGATATACGATGCGACCTGCTCCCATATTCAAATGGCCAACTTCTGAGTTTCCCATCTGACCTTCCGGAAGTCCCACTGCCATACCGCTGGCATTTCCTTTTACAAACGGATACTCTGCCATCAATTTATCCATTACAGGTGTCTTACCTTCAAATACCGCATTTGCCTCATGCTTATCATTCAGACCATATCCATCAAGAATCATTAAAACTGTTGGTTTCTTACTCATCTTTTCATTCTCCTTTCTGTTAAACTTTTATCTTTTATCCTACCTGAATTATTTTACATGATTTTCCTTGTCGTTGCAAGTTTTTACCCATGAATTTCTCAGCTCAGATGCGTTCCTGTAAAAAATCAAATACATGTCCTTCTGGTGTATTTAAAAAATGCATGAGCATATATGCACACATAATTGCCACATTCTCTTCCTTTAAGATTCTTCGCACCTCCGCTTTATCTGCAAGTACAATCTCAATCACCTCATTCTCCTCCTGCCCTTCTTTGGAAGGAACTCCGCTCGCATATCCATACACAGTCCCACAAGATTCATCTGTCATGCCGATCGTCGTAAAATACGGCTTTGTATACATATCCGCCGCATCAATCGGTTGAAAATCAAGTCCGGTCTCCTCTTTTAGTTCCCTCATGCCAGCCATCTTAAAGTCTTCCCCTTCATCCACAAGTCCCGCCGGAAACTCATAGATATAATCATCCAAAGGACATCTATACTGACGAATTAAGACCAGTTTTTCTTTTTTCTCTTTTTCATCTCGATAGACACTATATATAATCACTCCATCTGCCTTGTTTTCTCTTGTCTTAATCTTCAACTCTTCTATCGTCTTTGCTCTGGATGCCACAAAATAGGTACTGTGCTTCCCTGTATCACTTTTCATATCTAGCTCGTACATGTTCAAAAACTTGTTTTGTGTTGTCTGCTTAATACTTTCTACTCTTTGCATGCTAAACACACTCTCCCCTAAAAATTTGTATCACACTGTTTTTCAGAAAACAGCAAAGAGTCACTGACTGTTCTAGCCAATGACCCCCTGTTAGTTACTAAATTTCAAATACTATTTGTAATTTACAATTTTTCCAAAATCTGGTTTTAATGATGCTCCACCAACAAGTCCACCGTCGATATCTGCCTGGGCAAATAACTCTGGAGCGCTTGCGGCTGAAACAGAACCACCGTACTGAATACGGATAGCTTCTGCTGTAGCTTCATCATAGATTTCTCCGATACATTTACGGATTGCTGCACAAATTTCCTGTGCCTGTTCTGTTGTAGCTACTTTTCCTGTTCCAATAGCCCAAATTGGTTCGTAAGCGATTACCGCAGTCTTAGCCTGATCTGCTGTCACATCTAAGAAAGCAATTTTAATCTGCTGACGAATGAAATCAATCGTAACACCCTGTTCTCTCTGTGTTAATGTATCTCCACAGCAAACAATTGGTGTAATTCCGTGTTCAAAAGCTTTTTTTACTTTTTTATTGACAGTCTCATCTGTCTCTGCAAAATATTCACGTCTCTCAGAGTGTCCAATGATAACATATTTTACCCCAACATCTGTAAGCATATTTGGTGCGATCTCTCCTGTATATGCTCCACTTTCTTCGAAGTACATATTTTCAGCACCGATTTCGATGTTGCTTCCTTTTGCCGCCTCGATTGCTGGAATAATGCTGATTGCCGGTACACAAAATACTACGTCCGCATCTTCTGTAGCTACTAAAGGTTTTAATTCGTTGATCAACGCAACTGCCTCACTTGGAGTTTTGTTCATTTTCCAGTTTCCTGCAATAATTTTTCTTCTTGCCATTTTTATCGTCTCCCAATTACTATTTCATTTATTATTTGTAACTGTTCAATGTGGCGCCGTCGTACAAAAAAGTACGTCAAGCCGCATCTAACGCAGTCATTTTGTCATATATGCATGCTATTACTTATCGTTAGCAGCTGCTACCCCAGGTAACTCCTTACCTTCTAAGAATTCAAGAGAAGCTCCGCCACCTGTAGAGATGTGTGTCATCTTATCACCGTATCCTAATTGGTTAACTGCCGCTGCAGAATCTCCACCACCGATGATTGTCACTGCATCTGTCTCTGCTAATGCTTTTGCTACTGCCTCTGTACCTTTTGCAAAGTTTGGCATCTCGAAGCATCCCATTGGTCCATTCCATACAACTGTTTTTGCTGTTTTTACAGTTTCAGCATACAATTTTGCTGTCTCTGGTCCGATATCAAGACCTTCCCATCCATCCGGGATTTCTCCTCTGCTCACAACCTGAATATTTGCATCATTAGAGAAATCATCTGCAACAACATGGTCTACTGGAAGTAATAATTTTACACCTTTTTCTTCTGCTTTTTTCAACATGTTTAAAGCAAAATCACAGTAATCTTCTTCTAATAAAGAGATACCTACTTTTCCGCCCATAGCTTTGCTGAATGTGTAAGACATTCCACCGCCGATGATTAATGTGTCTACTTTGTCAAGTAAGTTTTCGATTACAGAAATCTTACTTGAAACTTTAGCTCCACCAAGGATTGCAACGAACGGTCTTTCCGGATTGTTTACTGCATTTCCAAGGAAATCGATTTCTTTCTGCATAAGATATCCTACAACT
>ENA-UERZ01000754-UERZ01000754.1-human-gut-metagenome-genome-assembly--contig:-NODE-754-length-29439-cov-42.169369_pt1 | contig 29439 bp, 28 predicted proteins | sample MGYA00242997_ERZ507998 | MGnify/ENA primary metagenome ERZ507998 (study PRJEB26167, sample SAMN06115470) | human gut metagenome | host: Homo sapiens | place: China:Henan | collected 2016-06-23... | reverse complement strand
TTCTCCGCCTTGGCCCGGGCAGCCAGGTTGGTGGGATCTTTCCGGCAGACATCCATGTAGTGGTTGATCAGGGTGAGTAGGTTGTAGCCGTCGGAGCGGGTGGGGTTCCGAAGATCCACCACCGACACCTGGTAGCCGTAGCAGTCCCGGGCTATGGCGCCGTAGTTCCGGGCCAGATCTCCCTTCGTGTCACTTGAGAAAAAACTCATACCGCTGGCACAGGCGTACTCGATATTGGGGTACAGGAAATATGCGGTCTTGCCCACGCCGGAGGCGCCGATCATGAGGCAGTGGATGTCGTCACAGTCTACCAGGGCCCGAATCCCACCGTGCTTCCACAGCTTCTCTGGGATGAGCGGATGGACGGTCTTCCCAAGCAAAGAGAACTCCGGCGGAGCCGGGAGCTTTCCCACACAGCCCAGCACCAACCCCTGTGCGTCCGGGAGCTGCTCCCCCTTCCGCCACAGCGCGGGCTGGAAGGGCACGGAACGGAAGGTCTTCCTCACCTCCGCCGGTGTGGCCCAGCGGGCGGTTCCGTGCTGGCCGTCGCCCACGTCCTTGCTCTTGATGCTGTCCAGGCTGCCCCGGCTGGAGAAGGCGGCGATGGCCGCCAGGGCTCCGAATACTGCTGCCAACAGGAGAATCAGCGTCCAGGTATCGTTACTCACGTGTATATCTCCCTCTTTCTGGTCATTCTCTGTGTTTGATCTATCTTCCAGTGTGACCTTCTTTGGTGGGCCAGGATGAACCGGGGCCCGGTCCAGCGGCAGGGCGCACCACCCCCTTGGCGGGCATGGTACGATTTCGGCACGGGGATGGGGCTACATGCTCTGCCCCATAGTCATGGCAGGGCCAGCCATGGCCTGCCCCTGCACCAGATCGTCGTTCCAGTCCTTATGCACAGGGAGCAGGATGCCGCTGTGGTATCCTGCTTCCTGCAACTCTTCCTGGAGGCGCTTGGCCGCCGTCTGTCCGGGCTCGTCGTGATCCAGGCAGAGCACCACATCCCGGAGGCGGGTGTTCTGCTCCAGCATCCAATGCATGGCCTGGCCGCCGGTACCGCACAGGGCCACATAGCTGTGCTCCTGCCATCTGTCCGGGTACAGCGTGAGGAAGCTCAGCAGATCAATCGGGGCCTCAAACACATAGAGCAGGCCGTCCTGTCCCACGTGGCGGAAGCTGTACTGGGGCCTGCTGCCCTCCACGTTGACCTTGAAGGACTTGCCCTGGCTGTTGGTGCTCCGCTTATGGGCGTGGCGGGGGGCGCCCTGCTCGTCCGTACCCACAAAGACGCAGTTGTGGTACTTCGCGTCCTCGTACAGCAAGCCAGCCCGAGCAAAGTGGGTGACCACCTCCCGGCTGATGTGGCGCTGCTTCATCAGATAGGCATACACTCGGCGCATATCGGTGTGGGGCGTCGGCAGGGCGAAGGGCCTGGGCTGCTCCTCCCGCTTTGGCTGCGCGGCGGGATATGCCTTCCCCAACTCCTTTCCCAGCAGGAGCTCCATGGCCTCCTGGTAGCTTGTTCCGTAAAAGTGCTGGACAAAACTGACCGCGTGGCCGCCCCGCCGGGCAATATGGTCGTACCATTCGCTGCCCCGGACAGTAATATGACGGATCCTGGCCAGCCGGGACTCCCGCCCAGCGCGGAGCAGCTTCTCCCCCCGCCGCCGCAGGAACTCCTCCAGATCAACGGAGTTGGCCTGCTCCTTCTGTTCAGAGGTAAAGTGGATATAGGTTCCCGTGAGAAATCACCTCGGTTTTGGTTGCTGTCTTTCCCTGGATTGTGTAAAATAAAAGAAACAGAATTTGACTGTGCCAGGAGGCTGACCATGAACAAGCAGGATGAGATTTTAACTGTCAGCCCAGAGCAAACCTACCACGCCATCCGCGGCTCCATTGTGACTGCCCAGCACTCCGTAGCCAAAGCGGTCAACTCCGCCATGGTGACCGCCTATTGGGAGATCGGAGAGCAGATCTACAAAGCGTGTGGAGAAAATGACCGGGCGGAGTACGGAATCAGGCTCTTAGAATACCTCTCCGCAAAACTGACTGCTGAATTCGGAAAAGGCTTCAGTGTGCAGGGGCTCCGAAATATGCGCCAGTTCTATTGCACGTTCCCAATTCGCTCCACACTGTGGAGCGAATTGAGCTGGTCCCACTACCGCCTGCTGATGCGTATATCAGACGAGAAGGCACGCGCATTCTATGCGGAGGAGTGTGCCAAATCGGCCTGGAGTGTGCGTCAGCTGGAGCGCCAGATCAACACCATGTATTACCAGTGGATCCTGGCCAGCCAGGACAAGGCGTCCGTCGCTGCGGAGATTCAGCGCAGAGAACCCAAGCCTGAGTACGAGAAGATCGTCAAGGATCCCTATGTCATGGAATTCCTTCAGATCCAGCCGGATACCCATGTCTACGAGAGTGATCTGGAGCAGGCCCTTATTGATCACCTCCAGCAGTTTCTCCTGGAACTGGGCCGCGGTTTTTCCTTCGTCTCCCGCCAGAAGCGGTTTACTCTGGACGGGCAGAGTTTCTTTATTGACCTGGTGTTTTACAACTACATCCTCAAGTGCTTTGTGCTGATCGATCTGAAAACAGATACCCTGACCCACCAGGACATCGGCCAGATGCAGATGCATGTGAACTACTACACCCGTGAGATGATGAATGGAGGGGACAATCCGCCCATTGGCATTGTGCTGTGTGCGGAGAAAAACGACGCGGTGGTACGCTATACGCTGCCGGAAAACAACACCCAGATCTTCACCTCCAAGTACAAAACCTATCTGCCCACGGAGGATGAGTTGAAGCGGGAGCTTCGACTCGACTCCTTTCACAAGTTGGATGAATAGTTGAAGTTGGGGCTTGGACTGATCCGAGCCCCACTAGTTCATCCGCAGTTCCTCATGGTCATCCGCCTTATGTCCTAGGGCCATACGCTTCTCCCGGAGCATCCGGCGACGCTTCTTGTCGATGTGCAGGCCGGCCTGGATGGTATCTGCGGCGGACTGCTCCTGGAAGATGCGGCCCATGTTGTGGAACAGCATGAGGACACATTGGGCGGTATCCGCGTGGGATACCGCCCAATGTGTCTGTGTATGCTGGTGGTGTGCGGCCTCCTGCTGTGGGTGATGTCCCCTACGCTGCACATCGGATGGTGCAGGCGATGTGCCCGACGGTGTGGGCATGTATACCATCTCATCTGCTGTGGGATGCTCCCCCCGCCCCAGCCGGAGCATCTCCCGTATGACCATGTTGCGCACGGCCTTGAACTCCTTCTGTTTGGAAAGAGGTAGGCGCTCCGGCAGCTGCTCAGAATAGGTGCGGCATACCTCCTCCCGCATCTGGTTCCACAGGTTGTAGGCGGCTGCTACGCGCTCGTCCTTTGCCAGCTCATCCACGATGGCATCCACCAATGCTTTGGTTTTGGGTGGCAGGTAGCCGTAGACTTTTTTGCCCTGGGTGTTGTGCAGCCGCTGGGCCAGCTCCAGCACCAGCCGCTCCAGGTTTTCATTTTGGAGCTGGCCAGTCTCCATCTGGGTGATCAGCTCTGCCATGGTGCGCTCCGCATCCCGGCCCAGAGCGTCCCGGTATTCGGTTTTCTGTTCGTAGACGTGGAGCAAATCCTGTTGGAAGATCCGCCGGCCGAAGGCGGACTTCACCTGCTGGATACCCTGCCTGGTGAGGTAGCCCTCCTTGGGATCGGAGGAGAACACCACCATGTGGATATGGACGCTGTCCTCCTTGCGGTGGAAGGCGGCGTACCAGCGCAGGTGCTCCAGCGGGATTTTGTACCCCCTGGCGATCTCCGGCGCACAGGCGCACACCAGGTGCCGCCAGCTGTCCGCGTCATTGTAGCCCAGCCGCTCCGCGTCCTCCCGGCGGATGGCCACCACCGGCGTCCACACGCTTCCGGTGTGCTCCGCCACCTCCCGGACGGCCTGGGAGAGGTTGCGCACCTTGCCCCCGGCGCACCACAGACCGTGCTCACCGTCCAGCTGTACGCCGGGGCGGTGGGACACGTAGTCCAGGTAGTTCTCCATCCGGCTCATGGGCTCCGCAAAGTCCTCCTGCACCTGGCGAATGAAGGCGTTTGCGTTCCCCTGCGTGGGTGCATTGCGGTAGTCCTCGTACTCCAGCAGCTCGTCCGCGCCGTGGAAGTCCCGCAGCAGACGTTGGATATAAGCCTGCTGCTTTTTTGTTGCAGGCTGTTCACTGTGCTCACCCCTGAGCACCTCCACGCCGGGACGGGTGGCGATGTAGCGGGTTCGGTTGGACAGCTTGGCCGCATCTCTGCCGCCCTTCAGGTAGGGGGACATGAAGCGGATGTGGCTCATCCGTCAGGGTAGACCTGTCGCTGGAGATCCAGCGCGTCGTCAAAGCTGATCTTCCCATTGGTGCGCAGCACCTCGTCCACTGCAAAGGCCCGCAGCTCCCGGCGGTTTACCGGATCAGCGCGGAAGTGGGCGGCCACGGTGTGACCCATCATGTTCACCTCCACGCACAGCTTGAACAACAAGGTGCGCAGCCGGTTTTCGTTGTCCGCCAATGTACCCCGCAGGGTGTCCACCAGGGCGCGGGAGAGGTACTCCGAGGTGTCCTCCGTGGCCAGGTAGCCCATGTAGAACCGCAGGGCCTTTTCGGCAAACTCCCCGCGGCTTTTGCAGTTGTCCTCCTCCAGCCAGCCGTCCATCCGGCGGACGATGCCCGGCTTGAGCCAGAGGGTGATTTTCAGCCTGTTTTCCTCGTCCATGCTTCCTCCTCGTTCGCCACGGCGGTGCAAAAGGGCCTCAAGCCCCTACAACACCGTGCTTTTTCAAACGTACCACCGCTCCAAACCCCGGAACGGGCCTTTACCGACGGCGGTACCTGAACCTGGGAAAAGCCCCGCACTGCGGGGCTTTGTGGCCGGAGCGCCGGGGTTCACCACGGCGGTTCTTTATCCTAGTACTAAAATCGAACGCCCCAAATCAGGGCGACACCGGCCCCAACGGGGCGGTTTTCGGCCAGGCGGAGCCCTGCCCTCTCTTCGCCTGAAACCGGCACACAGGGCGCGCACGGGGCTCTGGGCAGGCAACCAGCCGGGCACCCCTGAACCATACAGCCCATCCTTCCCGCAGATGGTTACGAACTGCCTGTCCAGCCGCAGGCTTCCAGGGCGGCGAAATACGCATAGGTCTGCGGAGTTGCTGCCTTGAGCCGTTCCATTTCCGACTTGTCGTCCGAATTCCGAATCCAAAAGGAGAAGTAGTCCGCAAAGTATTCCTGGCTGTTGGTCACAGCATAGTCCCGCAAAACGGTGCGCGCGGACTCCTGCTCCGCACAATAGAGCGCGTCATGCTCTGGCGGAAAGCCGAGCTCCCAGGCGAGGAAATGCCCAAACTCATGGATTACAGAGACGCTTGCTGATACATAGATCCGCTTCTCTGCATAGACGGTAAGCCCGCCATAGTCCGTACCGCGCCGCTCACTGTAGGCTTGCATGTATGCGGGCGCCACATGAAATTCCCATCCCGCCGCGCAGAAGGCTTGCAGGATAGGAGCCGGTACCCGGTTTATCTCCAAAAGAAAACGGTTGAGATCGGCTGAGGACTCAGCCTGGATATCCAGCTCATTGAGCAGCGGAGGGGTGGCAACCTCAAGCGTTTGGGTCAGGAGGGTGTGCAGCAGCACCGCAGCATCTCCACGGGTCATTTCTTCGGATGGGGACGCTCCCTCCGGACATAGCTCCAGCGCTCGGCCAACGCGCAGCGCATTTTCCAGGGGCGACATTGGTGCATCTCCATAAAGCGTGGAATCGTATACCGGCAATCCAAACGCACGAAAGGCGCTGAGCAGCAGGTTTCCACGGCAGAGCACCGTCTCAGGCGACAAGACCTCCCGCACATCCAGCCACCCCTTTTGATAGCACTGCTGGATACAGAACTCGGCTTGCTTATCCGACGGGTAGCTGTCCAGGCCGCTTCCGTCCAACGCTCTGAACAGCAGAACCGCCCATTCGCTTACTGTAACAGGCCGCTCCGGACAGTAGCAATGATTCCCTGCTCCCCTCGTAATCCCGTGCTCCACCAGGTAGGCTACGCTTTCACCATACACAGAATCCGCCGGCACATCAGCGAACCGGCCTGATGCAGCGGCCGGGAGGGCCATACAGCGGAAGGCCAAAAGGAGCGCAAGAGCGAATCCACACAATCGCTTCACATTCATTATGCCGCACTCCTTACCCATTATTGCGCGGAGCCGCTGCCGTCCAGCGGCTCCGCGCTCTGCTGCCGGGCAGTTTTGGCAGCTGTCCGTCTGGGGCGCGGCCGGTTTGGACGGCACTTGGCATCCAGATAGGCCCGGGTCTCCGCCGGGACGTAGGTCTCGTACAGCTCCTCCAACGCACGCTGGAGCTCTACCTGAGGTGTGCGTTTGTTCTTGGCGGCAAGAAAATACCGGAGCGCGTCCAGCCGCTCCGGTTCCATGCTCACCGTCAGTTCCGTTTTTTCCATAAGGTTCACCTCCATCATTAGTCATTCAGCCTGCTTTAAAGCTGCCAGCCGCCTGCTTCCATCTGGGAGAAAAACGCAAAGGTCTCCAGCGTCAGGCGCTCCATCTGCGCCGCCTTTTCTGTATCATCGTAGTTGGTCACGTAATAAGAAAAATAATCCGCGAAGTATTCCCGGCAGCTTGTCCCTGCGTAGGCCCGCAAAAAGGCGGAGGCCGCCCCGGCCTCCGCCTCGTAAAAGAAGCAGCTCTCAGATGGGACTCCCAGGACGCTGTCCAGAAAGTGCCCGAACTCATGGAGGGTGCCCTTGCACAGCATGGCCGCCCACTGCTGGACAGTAATTGGCTCGTTCATTTCACTTGTGGTTATAGCCAGCGCCGGCGTCCGCAGAAGAAATATCAGTGTCAACGCCAGCAGGCTGCAGTACAACCGCCTACATTGTGTAGAATTCAATATGGATCTTCCTCTCTACCTCATCGGGCTGGAATACCTCCGGCTGGGCAAAGTGCTGGCCCCAGCGGTCTGCCTGCTCCTGGGTCAGGGAACAGAAGTGTCCGTCCGGGGTATCCCCGGCCAGGAAGAAGGTGCCGGCAATGATGTCATCCCCCAGTCTGCGGCTGCCGGGCAGCCCCATCAGCTTGCCCTCCTCATTGCACACCAGGCAGACGTCTTCCAGGGGGATGACCTCAATGTACCCGCCCACCATTTGCTGCATAGCCTCCAGGGTGTTGGGGATGGCGACGGCCTCCGGCGCTTTACCGGGCGCCACCTTGAGCACCCTGATATTCTCATCTGTCATCTCCCGAGTCCTCCCAATATGGGGCCGGGCGAGGCCTCCGTTGTGACTGTTGGCTGCCCATAACTGGCATTCCACTTCGCCTCCGCCTCCCTCAGATACCGCTCTGCCAGCTCAGGGTGTTCTCCCAGCAGAGGCCGGACACAGGGGACGCCGTAGTGCGTCTCATGCAAGTCCAAATCATACCGCCCCAGTACATAGTGAAGGGGAACATCATCCATCGGGAAAAAACGTCCCCGTACGGAGCAGGTTTTGCGTTCCGGGTCAATGGACTGGATAATGCCGGCGCGAAGGGTAAAATCGCCGGGGCCTGCGTAGGGTTCTGTGGCGGCAAAGAGCACTGTGTCTCCCACGACCAGTTCCCTGACCAGCAGGCTGTCCCTCATTTGATCGATCAATGCCTCACGGCTTGTGGAGAGCAATTTGGCCTCCGGAGCCAGCAGGGCCTGTGCCTGCCGGTAAAGTGACGCCGCCTGCTGCTCCGTCACCCCTGGCCTCCATGTACCATCTATCTGGGTGATCCGTTCACTGTCCGGCAGCCCCGCCGCCGTTTCATAGGCGGCAATAAGGCAAGCCGTATTCTGGATTGGGTTCATTTTCTCACTCCTCGTTATGTAGTTGGCAGATAATATCTTGGATCTGTCCTCTGGCCGTTGACGCGCACCTCGAAGTGGAGGTGGGGGCCGGTAGACCGGCCGGTGCTGCCGGACAGAGATACGATGTCGCCAGTCTCCACCGTTTGGCCCACCCGCACCAGCAGTTGGGAATTGTGGGCGTAGAGAGTGGACAGGCCGCTGCCGTGGTCGATCATCACATAGTAGCCGTAGCTGCTGTGGTACTGGGCGGCGGTGACGGTTCCGGGCAGGGCGGCCCGGACGGGGGTGCCGGTCGGCACCGCCAAATCCATGCCGGTGTGGCCCCGGGTCTCCCCGGTGAAGGGATCCCGCCGGTAGCCGAACTCCGAGGTGACCCGGCTCTCCCAGCCCGCCCCAATGGGGGAGCAGAAGCCGTCCGCCCCAATGAAGGGCACGTCCGCGCCGGGAATCCAGCCCTCCGTGCCGGTGGATACACCATACATCACGATATTGTAGACGCTGTCCGCATTGGCCTGCTGCTCCGGTGTGACCTCCGTTCCTGTAAGCCGCTGGAGGTTCTGCCAGACCTGCTGGAGATCTGAAATCGGGACGGCTACGGTATAGGTCTCCTGGGTATCTACCTCATTGCCGTCCTCATCCACGGTGGTCACTGTGCGGGTGCGCTCCTCATAGGTGACAAAGCAATCCACAAAGGTCTGTCCAGCATGGGCTGCCGGGTCATCCGCGCCGAAGTACAGAGCGAAGAACACCGCCTTGACCCGGACGTCATCCAGGCCGTCCCCGTCCTCCATCTGCCCCTCCATGGTCTGCATGGCGGCATCCAGCAGGGCAAAGCTGTCCCGCATCTCTTGGATGCATGCCTGATACTCCGCCGGGGTGTCCTCCGGTATGGCCCCGCCGTGAAAGCACAGATCCACCACAGTGCGGTTGTGCTCCGCCCCTCCCGAAAAGGAGGTACAGAAGAAGGCCAGAAGGAGAATGACGGGAGAGAGTACGGCTGTCAGCACCCATCCCACAGCTTTCCGGCTTTTCTCATTGGTAAGGATGGACGCGGTAGCCTTGACTAAGATGGCGGGGCTCATGTGATATACCCCCCACAGGAGCAGGGCAGGTTGTCCTCCGGGAATACCTGGGGAAACGCCAGCTGCCCCTTATCGTACTCCAGAAAGTCCCGCCAGGCCCAATTTCGGCCCAACCCTTTGACGGTAACTAAATTAGGCCGCGCCCTGTCCTCTATGGCCAGGGCACGGCCTAACAGCTCCGGATATTTGTGGTAGAGGGTACGGATCTCCCGCCGTTTCATGCTGGGACAGAAGAAGCAGGAGGACTTCCCCGGCAGGGGGAGTCCAGCCTCCCGGATGGCCTGAATGCACCTGTCCCGAGCCCACCCCCGCTCCATGAGGGGATATTCCTTCTGGTATTTGCTGTCCGCTTCGTCCCGCTCCCGCACCCGCTCCCGGCGCTCCGGTTCCCCGGCGTCATAGCCGATGAACTTGATCACCCGGCCGCCGCCAGCCCATACCGCCCGGCAGCGGGGATCGTGCCGGCAGAACTTCTCCTGGGGGAAGGCCTTGTGCTTGAGGGAGCACTTTTTGTGGCCATAGGCAATGGAGGGGAGGGAACCGGAGCGGAGGCACTCCTGCTCCAAAGTGAGCCGCTGGCCGTCCCGGGTGGTGTACCACACCCGGGTGATGGGCGGCATCCCGTGTTCCGCCAGCCACCGGCTCATAATTTCCAGATAGGAATAGGTGTGGGGCTGTTCCCCGCCGGGATCCGCAAAGAGAATAAGGTCGACCGGAATGCGCCTCTGCCAAAGCCCTATCAGCATGGCCGTGCTGTTTGTTCCGCCGCCATAGCCCACCACGTTCATCCATCTCCTCCTGTGATCAGCACATGCTTGTGGGGCGGGGCATGGACGTCCAGCAGATTGCGATCCGCGCCGGATTTGAACAGGCAGACGCCCCGCTGGGGAGAGCTGATCAGATCGTACTCGGCGCTCTCCATCTGGAGATTATCCATGTAGAACTTCCGGTCTACCTTGCCGCCATGGAAGAGGAACTGGTGGGTTGGGATGGCAAACAGGGGACGGGTCAGCTCCCGCACACCCTGGACGTCAAAATCCTCTAAATTTTGACTGGCCAGAATCAATGCGGAATTGCGCTTTCGCACCCGCTTGAGGCAGTTGCGGATGTACTCGATGGTGGTCAGGTTGGACAGCCAGAGGTAGAGCTCGTCCAAGGCGGCCACAGTATTCCCCTGGGTAAGTAAGCGGTCGCTGAGATAGGACAGCAGGTTGAAAAGCAGGGCGTCCTTGACGGAGGAGTTGGCGTGGATCAGATCCTTGACGCCAAATACCAGGAATCGGGCGCTGGTGATGTTTGTGTAGCCGTTGAAGTAGACGCTCTCCGCCCCCCGGCACATGGAGTGGAGGCCCAGCAGGAGCTCCCGCAGCAATTCCCTGGGATACAGGGGGCTGTCCTCCCAGTCATAGTGCTCGTAGGCGTTCTCCAGGACGGCGTACAGATCCTCGGCAATGGGCCAGTCCTCCGGCTCCAGGGCGGAGAAGTCCGTCTTGTCCGAGATGCCCCGCATCCGGTACAGCCGCTCCAGCATCAGCTCCAGGGCATCAATCTGCTGGTAGGTGAAGGGCTTGTAGGCCCGGAAGAAGTCCTTGAGGAAGGAGATGTGCTGGGACAGGGGCGACCGCTGGCGGAAGGCATTAGGCGCAGTTGGATCGTCATCCCTGTCGTCGCCAACGTCCCACCGCTTGGCCTCCAGGAAGTTGATGCGGTACTGCCCGCCCATGAGGTCTGCGTAACAGCCGTCCAGCTTGTCGCAGAGCCGGGTCAGCTCCTGCTCCGGATCCAGGCAGATCACCGTCTTGCCGCTCTCCAGCAGGTTGCAGAGGAGCAGCTTGAGCAGGTAGCTCTTGCCCTCGCCGGAGTTGCCCAGGATGAGCACGCTGGAATTGGTCTTGTCCGGTGTGCGGCGATCCAGATCCAGCAGGACGTCCGAGCCGTAGTGGTCATTACCAATGTAAAACCCGTGGGGATCGCTGCGGCCAGAGTAGTTAATGGGGTACAGGTTGGCTGTGGAGCTGGCAGGGAGCACCCGCTCAAACCGGGCGCCCAGGGCATTGCGGCCCACCGGGTTGGCGGAGAGGAAGCCCTCCCGCTGACGGAGGAGCAGAGGATCTGCACTGAGCTTTGCCCGGGTAAGCTCGGCGCCCACCTCATCCCGCAGCCTCCGCAGCTCCTCGGGGCTTTTGGCGGCCAGCTCCAGGAACACCGCGCAGTGGATGAGGGGCTCCCGGTTCTGCCGGGCGGCGGCAATGATGGCAGCCACGTCCTGGAGGTTGGCCTCCGCCGTGACACTCCGCTTCAGGTTATCCTGATTGCTCCGATCCAGCCGGAGCTTGTTGACGGCCTTGTGGTAGATAGCCTCCTCCTCCGCCGCTGTCACCTGACGGGTATAGAGATGGAGGGCGATACCGGCTCGGTTGCAGACGTGGGCGAGCAGGGCCAGCTCCTCGGTGACGGCGGGGTAGCCCCGGAGGGCCAGGACGCAGCGGTACAGCCCGCCCAGCACATAGGAGTCCGTGTTGAACTTGACCGCCGCCGGGGCGATCCGATCCAGGAAGTCCTTGGGTTGGAAGAGCTGCGCTGGTTTCTCCGCAGGTTTCTTTTGCATCTTCTGACTTTTAGCCATACTCGGTTACCCACCTCTCTCCATCTATGCTGTCAAAGTGTTCGGTCACCATGTCCTGCTGGTAGTACACCGCCAGGATGCGCTTCACGTCCTGTTCCCCGGCCAGGCGGACGTGAAAGCCGTGATCCTGGATCTGCTTCTCCAATCGCCGGGGCAGCTCCCGATCCTCCGCGGCCTTGCTGTCCAGCCGGCAGACCAGGGCAAACTCCCGGGAGGCGGCGGTGGAGGACTGGCGTGCGTCCAGGTGCTCCATATCCTGCCGCAGCAGCTCCCGCAGGGCGGGCTCTGGCTCCTCCTCCAACCGCCGCTGGTAATACTGCTTGTTTTTCAGGAAGGACTCCCTGGAGTCCAGGGCCAGCAGCTCCAGGGATGTCATCCCCTGGAGGAGACCGGTCAGGGCCCGCACCCGGCCCCGGATGCCCTCTGGGGAGAGGATGGACAGGTTATCCGGCCGGAGCAAGTAGAAGAGCAGCTCGTCCCGGCTGCACACCGCGCCGTGCTCCGTCAGGCGGGTGATACCCATGAGCTGACGGGTGGTCTGGCGTTGATGCAGGAGTAATTTTTCCTTCCGCGTCACGGTTCCTGCCCCCATTCGTAAAACTGCTGCTGCAGGAATAGAAAGCAGGCCGCCCGGCGGAGGAAGTCTAGGACGCTGGAGCCCTCCACCTGGATGGTGAGGAATGCATACAGCACCGTACCCACCAGGGGGAGCATGGTACCGGCTTGAGCCAGCGCCAATACAGAGAGGAGAAAAGCCGCCCCAATGACAGCCACATCCCGCAATTGCCACAGCCACAGGGTGGCCTTAGCCTTCAGGTTATCTGGATAGATGAACAAGAAAACACCTCCAAAGCAGGAAGGGATCCGGCCAGTCCGGCCGAATCCCTTCCTGTAGTTCATTCTTCTGTACTGCTTTCTTCCACGCCCTCGTTTCCGTCGGGTTCTCCTTCGGGCTCAGCGTCGTCCTCCGGGGTATAGGCCTCCTCCGGGAGGTGCGTCCCGTCTCCTGTGTTGGTGTCGGCCTCCGCATCCACCCGCTCCTCCTGGGCCTCCGCCAGGGCCCTGTGGATGCAGTCCAGGAAGAAGGCGTTTTGTCTGATCCCCCGCTCCTGCAAGTAGGCCTTGAACTTCTCGAACAGCTCGCCGGGTACCTGGAATGCTACCGTTCTCTTGTCCATGATCATAATGTTTTCCTCCTTAACTTGATTCTCATAAAATGTTTGGATCAACCAGGCCATATACTGGCCCAGTGTTTTGCCGGATGCCTCCTGCTCCTCCCGCACCCGGGCATGAAGCCCGGCGGGGATGGGAGCACAGAGGTTCTTCACTTTTTCTTCCATATCGCAACTCCCTTCCTCTTACGGTAACACAAGTATACCGATCTCACCGGCAAATAGCTATGACCAACACCAACAAAGATCTCGCCGAAAACCAAGCATAAGCAACAGTGCTAATCCCCCTCCGCCGCCCAGGCAATTCCGGCCATGATATACTCCACACAGGGGATTGCCACGCTGTTGCCCAGGGCTGTGTATCGGGCAGAGTCCGAGGCGCCGGGCAGGTCTGTCCACCCATCTGGGAACCCCCGAAGCCGCTCACACTCCAATGGAGTGAGGCGTCGGATCAGCAAAACCGCTGGTGTATCACGGCTTGGCTGACAGATCAGATCGGTGGCGTCCTTCCCCTGACGGGCACTCTGGGTGGAAGCACTCTGCCCCTCTCTGAACTTGTCCACCCACTGCCGGCGGAAAACAGCATGCCGGTCTGCACCGGTCAAGGTATAGGCCACATCCGTCTGAATCCCGATGCCATTGCCCCCATTGCGGGGCTGCCGGTCAATGGCATTGCCGCAGATACACATGGTTGGCTCCGGCTGGAGGGCCAGAGGCAGGTTGTTGCCGCCGGTACCAGCCCTGGCGGATAGTGTGGGCACGATTGGATGCGGCCCAGTGTACCGGCTGTCAATGCCGTGGCCCTCAAAAACCAGGGGCTGATGTCTCTGTTCCTTCGTCCTCACGAGCCCCATTGGGGTACTAAACATATTTGGGGAACAGTCCATCGCGCTGCCGCTCTGGTCATTGAGGCAGAGGACGGAGGGAACCATATTGCTGCCGCTTTCCGCAGCTTTCAATGTTGGGGAGCACTCCGGCTGATAACCGATCCCTCTGGCTGCGGAGCCCTGTCCCGCCAAGAAACCAGCGGCAAAAAGAAGCCCAGCTGGATTGCGCCCACCGCCGCCGTCCGCCCCGGCAACCGTTGGGGCGACGCTGTCTGGAGTAAAAATACGTGCCCGCTGAGTGTCCCAAGGCGTCAGGCAATTTCCATGAAGAGAAGACCGACCAGATGTTTCTTTGCCTGGTGATATATTATCCTGACTGATCAGCCCCGCCTGCACCAGCAGGGCCGCATGGAGTTGGGGTGGGAGAGGCTTTCCCCGCTTCTTCGCCCTGCGCAGAATGCCCAGGCAGGCTTTCCTGGTCAAATAGTATTTTCGCGGCGGATTGTCCTGCAAAATCCGCGACAAGGAACACCCTGCGTCTCCGCTGGGGGGTGCCGGGCCAGTATTGAGCGTCGAAGACCCGCCACGCCAGGGAGAATGCAGCTCCCACTCGTAATTTCCCAGCAGGTTGCCAGCCCCAGGGGTGAGGTTGAGTGAAAGGTATGGAATTGCCTGCAATTCCGGCGATCTGTTCCAGGACGAGCCGGAAGTCCTCCCCTTTGGGGAAGCCGCTGCTGAACACGCCGGGGACATTCTCCCAGCAAAGCCATCTGGGGCGAACAGACTTGCCTGTCCGCCCTCGTCGTATATCCGCATCCCGCATCTCCTTTGTCACCCGAATCTGCTCCAGGAACAGCCCAGACCGCGTGCCGGCCAGTCCGGCGCGGGTACAGGATGCCACGGATAAGTCCTGACAGGGTGAGCCGCCGCAGATAATGTCCACCGGCGCCAGCTTCGCCCCGTCCAGCCTGGTGATATCCCCCATATGGAGCGTCTCCGGGAAATGATGTTTCGTGACTTGAATGGGGAAGGGCTCAATCTCGCTGGCCCACAGTGGGGTGATCCCCTGCCGTATGGCGGCCAGCGGAAAGCCGCCGATGCCGTCAAACAGGCTTCCGAGCGTAATCATTTTGTCGCCGCCTGGACGATCGTGCGGGTAGTATTAACGGCGGCCTGGGCGGTGTAGACGGCGCTCATGATATTGGCTCTGGTGGTGGTGTCCAGGCCGAAGGCCCCGGCAATGCGGGGCACCTCCCCCGCAGCCAGCATGAGTCCCAAGCCTAAGAGCGCTCTGTCGCTGAACACCATGAGTCCCGCCACCAGAATGGTGGCCTGGAGGAAGGCGGTGAGGCACAGGCCAATGACCCCTTTACACCACTGGGTGAAGCCATCCGTATAGCCCCGGGGAATGGAGAACATGTATAAGGAACCCACAGCGATCTGGATAAGCAGAATGCCGCCCCGTTTCAAGTTGGAGAAGAACACCTTGATTACCGCATAGGCCATGAGGATCATGGTAAAGAGGAGCATGATGGGATTGGTGCCCAGACCCCACTTGGCCTGAGCCGCGATGTCCATCAGGCCAGCCCCCTCAAGGCCGGTGAGGATCTCGTTTCCCAGCTCCCCGATGCTTTTCCCCGCCCCTGTGACTTCCATGGCGAAGGTACCCTGGAGGGAGACGGAAAGGGCGTACAGCCGGACGGGCACAGTGGTGAACAGGCTGACGGCGAAGAAGCCCTTGATGGCATTAAAAGCTGGCTGCTGGAGGTTCCCACGGCCAGAGGCGTATTCAATGCCGCACTCAAAGGCGGACACCACCACACTGACGGCAAACAGAGCCCAGCCCAACTGGGAGAAGAAGCTCACCACCGACTGTACCCAGGAAAGATCGAACAGCTCTACCCCCATGTTGCCCATCTGAGCGAAGAAGGCGCCCAGGAATCCTACTATCTGGCTGTAACACCAGTCCATGATGGACTCCATTACAGGGTTGGCCGCATAGTCCCAGATAAACATGCGCTGTCACCGCCTCACACGCCAACGATGTTCCAGATGTAGTTGGGGGCCAGCAGCACGAAGATCAGGCAGACAAAAAGGATGGCGGGGCCCGTCCACTCAAACTGGCCATGTTTCCGGTAGTCAAAATACGCCATCGCGAGTTTGACAAAAAAAGCGATGGCCAGCACCAGGCTCAGAGCTGGGAATACTACGGTATCCACCACAGTCTTGATCTGGCCTGCGGCATCCGTCCAAGTCTGCTCCACTGCGTCCGCCACGTTGCCGGCAGAGGAGGCGAAGGCCGGGATAACACACAGTGCGGCCACCACCAGGGCCAGGAGCAGCCCCCGGATACACTTTTTCTTCAGGGTCATGTGATACACCTCCACATAATGAGCAGGGCCGCCCGATTAGGGCGGCCCTCATGGGTATGATTGACTGAAATCAGTAGCCTGTGCGGGGCAGAGGTTCCGATGGCCTGTAGACATTGGTCACCCACCGGGAGGTGGCCATGATCCACTGGCTGTTGCAGACGCCGCCCACATCCGCCTGGTTGACGAACTGGCTGCCACCAATGAGCCATGCGTAGACGGTGGCATAGACCTGGGGTGCCTCCACCTGCCGGAAGTTGGCGGGTACCACGCCGAAGGACACCATGAACTCGGTGATGTACTCGTTGGAGGCCAGGCCCAGGGCAGCCCTGGAGGCGTCCAGCACATAGTTCTGCTGGGTGCTCAGGTTGTCCGCCAAGGTGCGCCAAGTACCGCCGCTCAGGTTGGTCTTGTAGACCACCTTATAATTGCCTGGCACATTGTAGGTACCGGTGACGATCTTGTCCAACCGCACCGCCTGGCTGGGCAGAGTGTCTCGCCAATAAAACGAGGTGAGGCTGGTGGTGGAGTTGTTGGCGATGTTGGCGAAGTCATAGCGGATGGACTGGCCAGGCATGACCTCCACATAGCCGGTTTTTTGGATGGATACGTTGGTGTAGAGACTCTTGTTGGTCATGGCCGCCTTGACGATCTGTCCGGCAAACTCAATCTCCACCTCAATGGGGGTCTTGTCCAGGCCGTAAAAGTCCGCAGCCTTGGATTCCACGATTTTGTAGCGGCCCAGAGGGAGCGGCCGGGAGGATGCAACACCGTTCTTGTCCGTCTGGATGGTGTCCACCAAGTTGCCCGTCCGGGCATTGTAGATCTCAAACTCCGTACCGGGGATAGGGGTGCCGGCAGGCCAGCCGTTGACACTGTTGTAGTCCGCTGAGGTCTTGGTCACCTGGATCTGCCCGGTGATGGGAGCGTTCTCCCACTCCACCTCGGTGGTTTCCCCGGACTCCACATAGACGGTCTTTTTCTCTGTGTCGGGAACGTAGCCCTCATTCTCCAGCTCCCTGAGATAATACCGGCCAGCCTCCAGATCCTCGATCAATACGTATCCCCGGTCGTCCGAGGTGTACTGGCCGATGGGGTTATGGCCGCTGTCGTACAGGATGAACGACACGCCGGGGATGCCCTCGCCGGTTGTGCTGTCAATCTTGTGCAGCAGGATACCGCTCAGGCGTTCATTTGTGACCCGGAGTGTGGTCGTCTCTCCATTCTCCACTTCAAAATAATGCGGAGTATCGTCCAGACGGTATTTGGAATTAGCCTTCACTTCTACCGCATAGTAGCTGCCTTCCTCCAGATCAACCGTAAATGTGCCGTTGGAGCCGGTGGTATAGGTGCCCACCAGGGCGTCGTTCAATCTGCGGATCTCAAATGTACAGTTGGCGATGCGTTTTCCGCTGTCCTCGTCTTCCTTGATAAGCTGGAAGCTGCCCGACGGCGTGTTGTAGAAGGTTAGTGTTTGGGTATCATTGGGGTTGATGACCACCGTCTGCGTGCGGGCCTCTTCGTCTATGGTATAACCTTCGATGGTCTTGATCTCCGTAACCACCACCGTGCCTGTGATGCCGCTGAGCATGATTTGTCCGTTTTTATCGGTATAGTATAATCCCTTACTGGACAGGCTCCCATTCCCAGTGTCCACATAGGAACCGTCGGAGTAGGTGATCTCAAACTCCACCCCCTCCAAAGGGTTACGGGTCACGGAATCCAACTTGTTAATGACCAGGCTGCCCTTTGGTTGGTTACGGAACTCCAGGGTAACGGTCTGTCCGGCCTTGATCTCTGCAGTCTGGGGTGTGTCATCCAGAATGAAACCATCTTTTGCACGGGTTTCTTTGACTATCAGTGTGGTGCCAGGATCAATGTTTTCAATCAGAATGGTGCCTGCGGAGTCGGTGGTAAAGTAGCCGTTGCCATCGCCTACCACAGTGCCGTCGCTCTCGGTCACAAAGAACTGCACGTCGGACAAGGGTTCGCGGGTGAAAGCGTCAATCTTTTTGATCAGCAGGCTGCCTTTGGGAGAATTCCCAAAATACAACTCCACCACATCTTGGTCATTGCCGCTGATGTAGGCGGTCTGGGGTGCTGTGTCGATTACATGGCCGCTGTCACTGGCCAGTTCCTCGACTATGTAAGTGCCGGCCTCCAGTCCTGTGACTGTGAAAGAGCCATTCACACTGGTCTTATAGGTTCCAATAACTGTCCCACCGGTACCGGAGGTGCCACTCAGGTATTTAACCTGAAATACGGCACCTTCAACCGCTTCGCCAGTCACAGAATCATATTTGTAGACAATCAGTGCGGAGAGAGGGGTATTCTCAAAGGTTAAGGTCTTAGAAGCCCCGGCCTCAATGAAGCATTCCTGGGTAGCCGGCTCTTTGATCTGATAGCCGGAGGCCGGCTCTAGTTCCGTAACCTTGTACCAGCCGTCCTTGACGTTTTCAAGGAAAATCTGGCCGTTCTCATCGGTAAAGTAGGTACCCAGGTCGTTCAGTTCACCGGTTTCGGTGGAGTTAGACGCATACCAGATTTGAAACTTTGCCCCCTTGATGGGATTTCCGGTGATGCTGTCGATCTTTTCGATGGTCAGCGAGGGTTTTTTGTGGTTCACAAAATAGAGATCGCTGTCCTTGTTTGGATAGAGCGTGATAAGTTGGCTGGGGGCATCCAGTAGATAGGGTTCGGGGACATACTTTTCGGTTACTTCATACACAATGGGCAGCAGATGCTCCAGCGTGGCCGTGCCATCCGATCCGGTTTTGACTTCGGTGACAGTACTGCCGTCAGCCGCTTTGGCCGTAAAAACGACGCCCTCTACCGGCTCTCCGGTATCGGCGTCGTTTTTATGGATGGTCAGGGACGGACGGCGGTCATTCTCCAGAACAATGGTACTGGTCTGCCCAGGGAAGAGCTCCACATGATGCTCGGTAGGATCCAGCAGATGATCCCCCAATGTGGCCGTCTCACGGATGGAGTAAACGCCAGGCTCCAGGTCGGAGATCAGGATCTCTCCCTGTTCATTGGTCGTGCGATCCAGGTAGTGGGCGCCATCCTCAATTTTGGCGATACGGAAGGTGACGCCAGCCAGTCGGGCGCCGTCCGAACTCAGTTTGATGAGGTGTAGGGAGGGCTTGATGGAGTTGGTGAACACAAAACGGGCTGTCTCGTTGGCCTCCAGCTGGATGATGCGCTGAGCTTGGTCGATGATGTAGCCGGGACACTCCAGCTCCGTCACCACATAAGCCCCCGGCTCCAGCTCAGACAGGTCGATTTCGCCGTTCTGGTCGGTGGTGAACTCTGCTGGGCCAAAGCTGCCGGCCACAGCCTCAATGCTGAATTTGGCGTTGGGGATCACCTTGGATGGATCCGCGCTGTCCACCTTGACCAGCCAGATGCCCGGTTTCTGGTCGTTGAAGAAGTACAGCTTCTTAATGCCATCCCCGGCAGAGAGCTCAATCTCCTGCGGTGTGGAATCCACCAGATGGCCACTGTCCCCGGTGTCCACCTCCTGGACGCGGTAGGTGCCCGGCCGGCAGTCCGTGAGCAGGATTTCTCCCAGGGCGTCCGTCTCATAGTCCCCCAGCAGCTCACCGTCCCGCCAGATGCGGAAGGTAACGCCGGACATGGTCTCATGGCTCAGACGGTCGTACTTGATAATCTTCAGACCGGGCAGGGCCTCATTCTTCAGGGTATAGGGGACGCATTCCCCGCTGATTACTGTCGTGGTATGGACCTGCGGGTCTCGCTGCCACCCCTCGGGCGCGGCCAGCTCCTGGATTTCATAGGCCCCCGGCTTCAGATTTGTAAACGTATAAGAGCCGCCTGTTCCGGTCACGCCGGAATAGGTGGCTCCGCTTTCGATGTGCTTGATCTGTATTTTGGCTCCCGCCAGGCTGGCCCCGGTGGAACCGTCGATCTTTTCAATCCTGAGGTCGCCGTAGGGTTCATTTTCAAAGTCCACCTCGGCGGTTTCTCCATATTTTACGGTGACCTGCTTGACCGGCTCCTCATCCAGCAGGTGATACTCTGGGGGCACTCGTTCATAGATGGTGTAATTGCCCACCTCAGTGAGGGGGATGGTGATGGAACCGGACTCCGGCGTGGTATAGATGCCGATAGTGTCCCCGTCCGGACCCACCACCTCGAAGGTCGCCCCAGCCAGGGTCACGGTGGTACCGGCCTCGTACTTGGTGATTTTGAGGGCAGTCTGCTCCGGTTCCGGTTCTGGCTCTGAGTTGTAATTGCTGATGGCGTTACGCAGCAGGCTGGTCTGGGGATCGGTATCACAGAGATAGCTCTGGAGATTGCCATATTCGTCCGTTTCCTGGCAGAGAGCATAATAAACAGCGTAGCGATAGACATCGGCAGAGAGGGTCAGCTGGACGCTGCCGCTCCGCCCCTCCACGCTGGCCGCCGGATACAGCACCTTAAATTGTCCGCTGTAGCCGTCTCCGGTGTTGGACACCTCGAGCTGGGTAATATCCTGTCCGTTCATGTCTGTAATTCTGGTACCATCAGGGACGTCACCAGGATTTTGAAACTGGATATTGACGATATGGTTTACGACCCAGGTATCTGAGGTGGCGGTAAATACCTGTTGGAAATATGCTTCCCCATCAAGGGTAACGGGGTACGCCTGCTCCTGGTCTGGGGTGACCGTAATCTGGGGCTCATCCACATGATCCCAAGTCATACCTTGTGTATAAATTCTGGTCGCAGCATCCAGAAGCTTTTCTCCAATTGTGCGTTCTGAGCCGGTAAGGCCCGGGGCCACGGTGACATTGTGGATATCCCACTCTGGGATCAGATAGCACCAGAGCGCGATTTTGCCTGCGTAAAAGGCCTGATACTTGTTATCCAGCCCAAGTTCCTCCAGTGAACGGTGGGGGTACATATTGGCAATCAGCCCCACTACCTTGGGATCGCTGGCCTTCTCCTCAGCCAGATAACGGATACTCTCCCCCTCAGGAACCGTTTGGGGTACGCCGTACTGGTTGGGGTTGACGCAGTACGCTGGAATCTCTTGGGTTTCTCCCTGGCTGTTCCGATATAGAAAATAGGTGTACGACTGGGTCTGCACCTTGCCATTGACAGCCAGATAGTTCATGGAATATCCACCACTATAAATGTTAACCTCTCCCAGTGCTTCCTCCGGCGTGGAGGCTGCCACAGCTGATATGGGCAACATCCCTACGACTAGGATGATTGTCAACATGAACGATATTATCTTTTTCACAGCATTTCCTCCTTGAATATCAAAAAGAGCAAAGAAACGCTCCGAAGCGGCTTATATCGGCCGCTTCGGAGCGTTGAGTCACAGACGGATTCTTCTGCTTTGAATCATTACATACCCATTACCTTATATTCTGTGTACAGATATTTCCCATTGTGGTATACATCCCAAGCTTCTACCTCAAACCGTGCCATTGGGGCGGAGTAGAAGACGCGGGTGAGCTGTTCGTCCCGCCAGGGCCAGAACGTCTGCACACCGCTGGACTCTGTAATCCCCATAGACAGGCGTAGGATGGGATCCCCCTTAGAGTTGAGCTTAAGGGTTCCAGCCTCCCATAACTCCGGGCAGTTGGGTACGGCGTTATACAGGGTATACAGCATCCGGCGGGTTTCATAGAGATTTAAGATATGTAAATCGTCGCCATATTGATCATGGAACCTATGAACAGCAACTTGAGGCAGCTCCAGCTCTGGGAACTGGTTCCAGTCACAAGTCGGTGTGGGCAGCGGAGCCGGGGACTCCCATAACTCCAGATCGGTAATCTCATAGGTGGTGCCGTCGTCGCAGAGCACCTTGTCCCCCTCCCTCAGCTGGAGAGGCTCGTCCGACTGGGGGATGGTGACCACCCCGGAGGGAGCGGGTGCCGCGCTTTCTTCTGTGTAAGGGGAATTGGTGTCTACCAGGACACGGTTGGTGCCTTGGTCATACGTTACGCCGAAGTCCATCGCCCGGCCGACATCCCGGAGCTGTACATAGTTGTGGCCGTTGATGACATACGCTTCCAGATCCACCTGTTTCCCGTCCACATAGAAGGTCTGGGTGCTTGGTGCTGCAGTGAGGGCGGCCACCTCTGCCGACGCGGGCCCCACCAGTGCTGCGCCTATCAAGGTGCCTGCCAATACTGCTGGAATAAGCTGTTTCCTTTTCATACGGTTGACCTCCTTCTTTCCTCTGCTGTCCTTGTGCTCCCTACAGGAACAACATACCGGAAATACGGGAAAAAGTCTACAGTAAAGAATCGCTCTTGGTGGAGAAAATCAGCTCGTAAACTCGGGCAGATCACACAACCTCCACCGCGCGCACCTGCCAGCGGTATTCCCGCTGGTTGCGTACACAGGTATAGAGGGTGAGCATATTCTCGGCAGAGGGAGCCGTACCGCTGGTGTTCGTCTCCCTGACCTTTTCCACCGAAGTGACCTCATAGGTGCGGGTACCCAGCTTGGTGATCCAAGTGACGGTATCTCCCCGCTCCAGAGTGTGGAGATCCCCAAAATCATCCCGTACCCCCCGGTTGTGACCGGCAATGCTCACGTTGCCATTCCAGATACTTGTACCCTCGAAGTGGCCCGCGCCTTTGGCAAGTGTGCTGCTGTCCGTGCCCTCATAGACCCGCACACTCAGGTCAATGGAGGGGATTTTCAAGGTGCCCAGGTAGCCGCCGGAGTAGTAGAGATCCGACGTCACCGGGGTATAGCCCAGTGTGGCGGATCCCGTTCCCTGCTCCGGCTCTGCGGGAAGGATGGTGGAGGCATCCGCAGAGGGCGGAAACACGATGGGGATCCCGCCACCGTTGACAGCGCCCACTGCCATGCCCTCCGGGGCCAGATTGGGGGTAAGCCAGGTTCCGGTGATCATGCTATCCGCACTGGCGCTTCCGAAGCCCGGCGGGATGAGGGCGGCATTCTTGCTGATGTCCTCGTTTTTCAGGGCCCCGCCATCTGCCGTATGTACCACCTCCACCGAGGTGGACTTGCCGTAGTCCGGCCCCTCTGGCGCGTCAATGGCGTAATCTAAAGCCCCCGCCGGTGTGGCCAGGGCCGCCGTCAGGCAGGCGGCCAAGCACAGGGTGATCAGCTTCTTCATTCCGTATCCTCCTCTTTGAATTCCCGGCGCCGTTTGAGGAACAGGCAAGCGCCGATCACGCCGCCCACAGCAAAGACCACGCCCAGCGGGAGCAGGATGGCCGCCCAGTTGAACTGAGCCAGGCCGTCCCCAGGCTCCTCCATGGGTACGGCGGGTTCCAGGGGTTCCCCCTCAAAAATTGCAACGTAACGTACCCGGTTCAGGGCGATGCGGCTTACGGTACCGGTGTAGTCTGCCGTAACGGTATAGCCGGTGACATAGCTGGTGGTGGCGGTGCCGGTATAGGTGGCCACGGCAGTGTAGCGATCCCCCATGGCGTAACCGCCCACGCTGGCGGTGTTGTCCGTCCGCCAGTCAATATTTTGGAGGGTGAGGGTGCGCCCGTCCTCCTCGATGCTCTTGGGAATGTTGGCGGTATCCTGGCTGGCCAGGTTGGGGTAGGAGCGGGTGGCAGACACCTCCCGGGTGGAGCTGCCGTAGCCCGCCGCCGCCACCTGGACAGTGTCCAGCTGGAGGGACAGGGTGCCGGACAGGCCGTCCTCTGTGACGAACTCCTTCTCCTGGGGCAGCAGGGCCAGGACGGATTCCATATCCTTGTTTTTACTCTCCAACGATACCGTTTCCGTGTGCTGACGGCTCTCGTACTCCGGCAGCTCCTGCTGGAGCAGGTCTGTCAGGGTGTAGTGGAAGCCGTCCTGCTCGAAGTCCGACCGGGGGATACCGGCAGGGTTTTGCTCCGGGGAGAGATCATAGACCTTGCGGATCTCCGTCCCGTCCTCACTGCGTGTGACGGAGGTGGGATAGCAGACCTGCACCTCGGGTTCTTCAGGGAAGGGCTCCGCTGCCAGGGCGGTGGGGAGCAGCGCCGCAGCCACGAGCAGGCCAGCGGCGCATCTCAGAATGGTGCGTTTCACGATGGGGTTCCTCCTATTACAATGTATTTACGGTCTAAGGCACGGCAGCCAGCCGTGTCTTTTTCCGCATCGTTGCCAAAGCTGTTAGAATGAGAGAGTCTTGGCCTGATGTGTTCCTCCAAGGACCATAGCGTCCGTAGTGAAGTCCGTCAGCCAGCCTCTCATTCGCAGCGTTCGATTTATGCAGGTTGAGCCACCTCCTTGGTGCGCCCGTGTCATCAAATAGATTGGATCGGCAATGGTGGAATGGCTGGTCGCCAAAACAAATCCATGATGAGGAGCGATCAATATGAACAATGTTGCAGGGATCGATGTTTCCAAAGGAAAGAGCATGGTGTCTGTCCTCCGTCCTTTTGGAGAAGTGGTAGCAAAACCATTTTCTATTGGTCACACCGGCAGCGAACTCAAGGAGCTGGCAGACTACTTGAAAAGCCTGGACGGTGAGACACGGGTAGTCATGGAGCACACCGGACGGTACTATGAGCCAGTAGCCCGCTTTCTTCATGATGAGGGCGTCTTCGTCAGTGCAGTCAATCCGAAGCTCATCAAGGACTACGGAAATAACACCCTGCGCAAAGTGAAAACAGACAAGGCGGATTCCCGCAAGATTGCCCGGTACGGTATTGACAACTGGGCAGAATTGCGCCAACATACACCCATGGATACGATTCGAATGCAACTGAAAACACTGAACCGGCAGCAGAGTCTATACACCAAGACTAAGACGATGATGAAAAATAACCTCATCGCCCTTCTTGACCAGACCTATCCCGGTGTCAACGCCCTATTTGACAGCCCTGTCCGTGAGGACGGCAGCCAGAAGTGGGTGGACTTTGCCACGACCTTTTGGCATGTGGACTGTGTGCGGAACATGAGCCTCACTGCCTTTGCCGAGCGTTACCGCAAGTGGTGTAAACGGCATGGCTACAACTTCAGCCAGAGCAAAGCCGTTGAGGTCCACGCCGGAGCACAGGACCTGATCGCCATGCTCCCCAGGGACGCCCTGACCAAAACCATGGTCCGGCAGGCCATTGATGCGCTGAACGCTATCTCTGCCTCTATGGAACGGCTCAAGGCTGAAATGCAGGCCCTGGCAGCGCAGCTCCCGGAATATCCCGTCGTCATGGCCATGCACGGCGTAGGCGATTCTCTTGGCCCTCAGCTCGTGGCGGAGCTCGGGGATGTGACCCGGTTTACCCACCGAAACGCCATTACCGCTTTCGCGGGTGTTGACCCTGGCGCTGACCAGTCCGGCACTCACGAGGCCAAAAGTACGAGGGTTTCCAAAAGCGGGGCACCGGAGCTGCGCCGCGCCTTATTCCTGGTTATGGACTGCCTACTGAAAACACAGCCCCAGGATGATCCAGTGTACCGTTTCATGGACAAGAAACGAGCCGAGGGCAAACCCTATCTGGTTTACATGACAGCCGGCGCCAACAAGTTCCTGCGCATCTACTATGGCAGAGTAAAAGAATATCTGGCATCCTTGGAGGGAAATTAAGGAAGCATCCTTCCTTGTTGGGGAACGATACTGCATTTACGCTAAAAACATCTTATGACAGAAAGAGAGCGATTAAGATGTTTTTAGACAATTTATCCACCTCCGTCCTCAAATTATGTGATACTCGAAGACTCAGCTATGAAGCCGCCTCGGAACGATGCGACCTCAGCTCCAGATACTTCGCTGACATTGCCCGGGGCAAGACTGCGCCTACGATCCTGACGCTGGAAAAGCTCTGCGTTGGTTTTGATCTGACGCCAAATGACCTGTTGATCCCCTCAGAACTCTGGCGAGAGATGGCCTTCCGCGAACCAATGCCGGTTACACATATCCGCTGCTTTCACTTCTTTCACGGCCTGACTGGTTTCCCAGTTTGCCCCCAATGTGGGAGAACTCTCGAACGGGAATACCAGCCTTACTGTGACCGCTGCGGGCAATGCTTGGATTGGAAAGGTTTCTCCAAAGCAACGATTATCCTGCCTCAGAAATAATCCTTACTGCTACATACCTGCTAATCCGGCCAGCGTCCTTTACCTGCTGGCTGCTTTTGGCATGTCCTTTTCCCCTCCTCTCAATTTTTCTTCATTTCCCTATTGACTTTTTATTTGCAGACTTCACATTTTATCATATTTTGCTCCAGCCGCTCCAGGGTGCGCCGGGCCAGGAGGCGGAACTCCCAGGGCTCCAGCTCCAGAGGACGGTAGTCGCCTTTGTCCGTGATGCCGTCCGCCCGCACCTTGAGCACCAGAGGGCGCACGGCAGGGTGCTCCGTAAGCACCGTGGGGGCCAGCCAGCCCTTGCCTGCCAGGTACACCCACCGGAGGGCGGAGGCAGGATTGTCGGGCACATCGGGCCAGAGGTATTTCCCCGCCAGCTTCTTGCGTCGCTGCTTTTTGTTGACGGGGATGGGTGCCAGGATTTTGCCCTCTATCTGGTAGCGGAGACCCAGGGCCTCCACACAGGTGCGGACGGCTTGGCGGGCCTCCAAAGTGTCTGCCCAGGCGGGCAGCGGCTCCCCCAGCTCTATGGCCAGCACATCCTCCCCCTCCGAATCTCCCGGGAGTAGGGGCACATTCTTTACCAGCTCCAGCACATGAATGCCGTCCGTCATTCCAAAACCCTTCCGCTTGGTGATCGGGATGCCACGGTAGTGCTCCATTGCTTCCTCCAGCGTATAAAACTCCCCAATGTCGCTGGCTCTGCCTCCGTCCGTTGTGTAATAACTCAAGCCCATTGGCTTACCTTCCTTCCATCTTCATACCGCCGGTCTGCTGTGGCCGCAGCTCCTTTACTCTGGCCGCAGCCCACTCCGGCAGGTACTCGTCCTTCAAAATGCCTACAAAGTCAGAGCGGTTCCACTTTGCAGTCTCTCCGTCCCCCAAGCAGATGGCGCGGATTGAGCGGCCAATGGCATGGGGCCTGCAGCCAAACCCATCGCAGGCATACCAGAGCTGGCTCTGGGGCGTCCAAAACTCCTCCTTCAGGACATCTGGATCGAGCACAAGTACCTGACCGGTGTAATCCAGTTCTTCACCGGAGTTCATCAGGCACTGCTCCGCCTCAAACAGCCCAAGCGCCTGTACTCTTTCCCGGTACATTGTGACGGCGCCGTCCAACACAGCGGGATGGCTGCCTATTACAAAGTCGCTGTTGTGCTGCGGATCCAGGGGAATGTGCGTCCGTCTGGACCACTGCTGATTGACTGGGCTGAAGCGCCCGTCCCACGCTTTCTGCTGGAGCGTATTGGCCAGCACCCACGCCGTCCGCTTATAACCAAAATCCCGCAGTACGCCATCCAGGCAGTCCGCTTTCAGGTGCATCCCGTCAAAAGATCCGCAGATGGCCTGCTCAATGGCTGTTTTGCATGCAATGTTGGCCTGATGGCTGGCACGCCACAGGGCCAACTCACCCTGTTGACGCGCCTCTTCCGCAGAATATGAGTATAGAACTGCCTCATTCATCGGCAGCAGCCTCCTTTCCGAACAGACGGGCCAGCCCGTCCATCTCTACACCGCAATGCTCAAGCATATCCAGGAACTCCGCGTCATAGGTTCGGAATACCTCGGACGCTCTTTTGCACGGCATGCCGCTGGCCGTCCGGCTGTCCAGGGCCAGACGGCAGACCATGCCGACATTCAGATCATGAAGCAGCCGGATAGACTCCAGCCGTTCTCTGATCGTGGGCACCTGTCGGGTGAGCACGATGCAGCCGCGCCCTGTATGCAGGGATAGCCTCTCTGCATTGGCCAGCCCGGAGAGCTGGAGGGCGGCCCGGGGGATGGCCAGTGTTTTCTTGCTTGTGTCGTGGCAGATCGTAAATTTCATCTTTTGTTTTCACCTCGAATTCTTAGTCCTGCGGCCAGTCCCACACCTGGTGCAGCCGCCTGGTTGGGACGGACAAGATCCGCAGCTCTGGCCGGTCGCTGGACTCCATGGTTGGCAGCTCCAACAGGGAGAGCTGGCGGTTGAGCATGGGGCTGGGATCAAAATTGGTCACGAGCAGCTCGTGGTATTTGGCGTCCTCCTGCCGGGCCATGGGGTTGGGGCGCTCAAAACCCACGATGTAAAATTCCGGGGCAAAGAGGTTCAGAATGCCCGGGTGGCTGTTATAGGAGAGCACAATGTGGCTGTCCCACACCGCCGGGGCGCACAGGCAGTCATGGAGCCGGACGTGGTCTTGGAGGGCAAAGGAGGGTGTGTACATCTCCTCCGCATCCAGATAGGGCGGGTCTGCATAGATTACCGCTCCGGGCCGGGCGTACTGCCGGATCACGTCGCAGCAGTCCTTGCTCTCCACTACCACACCCCGGAGTGCGTCCGAGGCGCGTCGGAGCAGGCCGAGGAAGCGGCGCAGCTCCACGCTGTGCCCGCCAAAGCTGTTCCCGGCAGCACTGTAGCTGTACCGGATGCTCAGATAGTAGGCTGCAGCCCGCCGTACATCCGGCAGATTGGCCCGGCCCACCAGGAGTTTTTTCACCTCCTGCCTGTCCATGGGCGGGAAGTAGTCCTCGGCAATCTGGAGCTCATCCTTCAGGAAGTCGTTGGGGTCATACTCGTGGTCAAGGAAGCGGAGCACCAGCTCGAAGTCTGCCCGGGCATGGAGGGGCAGGAACCCCAGCTCCTTGAGCAGCGCCAAGGGCCGATCCCGGGTACAGCGGAACAGGTTGGCCAGATCCGCGTTTAGGTCGTTGTACACCCGCAGGGGGGCGTACCCCGCGCCCAAGCCCAGGGTCACCGCGCCGCTGCCGCCGCAGACCTCCAGCAGGCGGGGCGCCTTCCTGGGGAGCAATTGGAAGATGTAGGGGAGCAGGGAGTGCTTCCCGCCTACCCAGGGCAAGAAGGGTTTAGCGATCTGCCTCACCTCCCCCGGGCAGGCGGAAGTCGCCCATGGCTCGGATCATGCCCGAGGATGCCATCCGCAGCCCAAGCTCCATCCTCTGGAGCTGAAGAATCGCGGCATACACTTCCCCGCTGTTGGAGGGGTAGAAGTAGCCGGTACGGTCGCTGCAGATAGGCGCCCCGTCTACCCGCAGGTCATGGATCAGCTTGCGCAGCTCTGTTCCGCTGATGCGGAATACCTTCATCAGCTTCTCCCCGCCCAGGGCATTCTGCTGGCCAAGGCAGTGCTTTTTCAGGTACCGCAGCAGCTCTCGTTCTTTTGCTCTCATGATGTCCCCCTTTTCCGGGCCGCTCTCCCGAAAAAGGGGGCAAAAAAGCAGGGGCCGCTGTCCTCTTCGGAAAAACGGCCCCTGTCGATCTATCTATGATGGTATGAGCTTACATCTTCTGCATCTGTGTGGGCGCCTGGGTCTGGGTATGGGGGCCCAGGATGTAGGCCCCGCCGTCTAATGTCTGGGTATAGCCCCTCTGCTTCAGTGGGCTAAACTATAGACGCCTTACCGCCTCGCGGCGGCGGGTTTTCCATAGCTCGCCCCCGAACCGTACTTACACC
>ENA-UERZ01000738-UERZ01000738.1-human-gut-metagenome-genome-assembly--contig:-NODE-738-length-30010-cov-6.194367_pt1 | contig 30010 bp, 37 predicted proteins | sample MGYA00242997_ERZ507998 | MGnify/ENA primary metagenome ERZ507998 (study PRJEB26167, sample SAMN06115470) | human gut metagenome | host: Homo sapiens | place: China:Henan | collected 2016-06-23 | study... | reverse complement strand
CTGCAAAATATGCTAAAATAATTTGACAGCTAACGGCTTATGAAAAGGGGGATGAGCCCCCGTCCGAAAAAGGAGAGTATGATGCAGGAAATTTATCCGATTTTATGGTACTTTTTTGTCTACGCCTTTCTGGGGTGGTGCAGCGAGGTGTGTTATGCGGCCCTGCGGACCGGGAAATTTGTCAACCGCGGATTTCTCAACGGCCCCCTCTGCCCCATTTACGGCTTTGGCGTGGTGCTGGTGACTTCCCTTCTGGCTCCGGTGCGGGAGCGCTTTCTGCTGCTCTTCCTCTGCTCGGTGGCGCTGTGCAGCGCGCTGGAGTGGGTGACCGGCTTTGTGCTGGAAAAGCTCTTCCATCAGAAGTGGTGGGATTACTCCGACCAGCCCTTCAACCTCAACGGCTATATCTGCCCCCTCTTCTCCCTGCTGTGGGGCTTTGCCTGCCTGATCATCATGGATATGATCCATCCGGCGGTGACAGGGATGGTGCAGCACATCCCCCGCCCAGTGGGGCTGGTGCTGCTGGGGCTCTTTCTTTTGCTGACGGCAGTGGATCTGTCGGCCACGGTGGCTTCCATGATCGGGCTGAACAAACGGCTGCGGCAGCTGGAAGAAATGGCGGCCCGGATCAAGGCCGCCTCCAACGAGCTGGGGGAGAACCTGGCGGACGCCACCCTCTCCCTCTCCGAGCGGGGCGCCGACCTGAAAGAGGACCTGAGCGACCTGCGGGACGATCTGGCCGAGCGGAGTGCCGATCTCCGGGAGGATCTTACGGAGCGTCTGGCGGCCCGGGAGGCGGAGCAGACTGCCCGGCGTATCGCCCGGGAGGCCGCCCTCAAACGGCGGGAGGCTGCGCTGACCGAGCTCAAGGCGGCCAATGAGGAACTCCTCTCCACCTATGGCTTTGGCCAGAGGCGGCTGCTGCGGGCCTTTCCCCATATGACCTCCACCCGATATGCCGCGGCCCTGGAGGAGCTGCGCAGGCGGGCCCGCGGGATGCGGAAAAAGAGCGGAGAGGATGCGTAAAGCAAACGGCGCCGCCCCGGCCCCCGTCCGGGCCGGGGCTCCGGCGGCGGAGTGCTATTTTGCAACGGGGGCAAACTGGGCCCGGGCCAGCCGGGCCAGCTCCGCGGGCGGGAGCTCCACCTGAGCGCCGATCTTCCCGGCGCTCACCACCATGGTCTCCAGGGTGCGGGCGCTCTCGTCCAGCACGGTGTGGAACTGCTTTTTCATCCCCAGGGGAGAGCAGCCGCCGTGCACATAGCCCGTGAGGGGGAGCAGCTCCGCCTGCCGGAGCATGGCGATGGACTTCTCCCCCACCGCCCTCGCCGCCGCCTTGAGATCCAGCTCCCGGAGGACGGGGACCACGAATACATAGTGGGTTCCGGAGGGGGCGCAGGTCACCAGGGTCTTGAATACCTGTTCCGGAGCGCGGCCGATGAGCCCGGCCACGGTAACGCCGTCCACCGCGCCGCCGGGAGCGGCGTAGCGGTGCGGGGTGTAGGGCGCCTTCTTCTGGTCCAGAAGGCGCATGACATTGGTCTTTTCTTCTGCCATGATGGATCGCTTCCTTGCTTTTTCGTTGGAATAGGGGTATGCTGGAACTGCCTTTTACGATACCACAAGTAAGGAGACGTTTCAAATGGATTTTCAGCATATGATCCCCTGTCTGAAGGAGACCGCCCATGCCATCCTGGAGGTGGACAGCCCCACCGGCTTCACCGCCCGGGCGGTGGAGAGGGCCGAGCAGATGGCCCGGGCCATGGGATATGAGACCCGCCGGAGCAAAAAGGGCAACCTGACCATTCTGGTGGAGGGCCGGGACCGGGCGCACACCGTCGGGCTCTGCGCCCATGTGGACACCCTGGGCCTGATGGTGCGCGCCATCACCTCCGCCGGAGAGCTGATGTTCACCAAGGTGGGGGGCGCGGTGCTCCCCTCCCTCCACGGGGAGTACTGCAAGATCTACACCCGGGACGGGCGGGTCTACACCGGGACCATCCTCTCCCTCTCCCCGGCGGCCCACGTCTTTGACGACGCCCGCACCCGGCCCCAGGACGAGCAGAATATGTACGTCCGGGTGGATGAGAAGGTGCGCTCCGCCGAGGATGTGCGCTCTTTGGGCATCGAGGTGGGGGATTACATCTGCTACGACCCCAAGACGGTCTTTACGGACAGCGGTTTCCTCAAGTCCCGCTTCATCGACGACAAGGGAAGCGTGTCCATCCTGCTTACCCTCCTGCGCTGGATGAAGGAGAACGGCAAGCGCCCCCGCTGCAATGTGGAGATCACCTTTACCGTCTATGAGGAGCTGGGCCACGGCGGGGCCACCTTCTCCCCCGATCTGGAGGAGCTGCTGGCCGTGGATATGGGCTGCGTGGGCGCAGACCTGAACTGCGACGAGTACCATGTCTCCATCTGCGCGGCCGACAGCTCCGGTCCCTTTGACTATGGGATGGTGAGCCGTCTCCTCTCTCTGGCCAGGGAGAACGGCATCCCCGCCGTGCTGGACGTCTACCCCCACTACTCCTCCGATGTGGCGGTGGCCTGGAAGTCCGGCCTGGACGCCCCCGCCGCCCTGATCGGCCCTGGAGTGCAGGCCTCCCACGGCATGGAACGCACCCATCTGGAGGCCATGCTGGGGACCATGTCCCTGGTGGAGCGCTATCTGGACTGCCAGTAAGGCCTGTTTCTGGCGGATGGTCTGGGAGAGGGGGCGTCGGAGACGCCGCCCCCGACACAGGAGGATAGGGGCTACCCCCGGCGCACGCCCTGGGAGATGTTGGCCAGAGCCGCCCCCGCCTCCATATCGCAGGTGCGGCTGCGGGCCAGGTCGCCCAGGGAGACCATGCCCACCACCCGGCGGTCCTCCACCACCGGCAGCCGCCGTACCTGGGCCGCCGCCATGACCGAGGCGGCCTCCCGCACGTCGGCGTTGGGGCTGACCCAGGCGCAGGAGCGGGTCATGATGTCCCCCACGGGCAGCCGTTCCGGGTTCTCGCCGGGGGCCAAGCAACGGAGGACCAGGTCCCGGTCGGTCACCATGCCTTTGAGCCGTCCGTCGTTCTGACAGACCGGCAGGGCCCCCAGATCATACCGGGAGAGGAGCCGGGCCGCCAGGGCCGCGCTTTCCGCCGGGGTGATGGTGACCACGTGGGGATTCATCAAATCGCGTACCAACATAAAACCGCCGCCTTTTCTGGTGTTTGATACCTGAGTATCGCCAGAGCAGGCGGCGGTTATGCGTTCCTCATGTCTTTTTTTGCAGGGCAAGATTGCGGCGCAGGACGGCGGGGCCCCGCCAGGCAAAGGCCCGCTCTCCGTAGGCCTCCCGGAACTGCCGGTTGGTGAGGCCCTCCACCGCCGCGCCGGTGAGGGAGTGGAGCAGCCCCTCCCGAAAGGGGGCGAGGGCGGTCTGGGCCGCCCCGGCGTTATGGGGGCATACCAGCTGGCACACGTCGCACCCCCAGACGAGGGGGTGGGCGGAAGCTCCCCCTTTTTCTGGGTGAGGTGGGAGAGGCAGCGCTCCGGGTCAAAGGAATCCCCCCGCAGCGCGCCGCCGGGACAGGCGGAGACGCATCTGCCGCACCCCATGCACCCCCCGCTGGGGGCGGCGGGCGGGAGGGAAAAGGCCAGATCGGTGAGGATGGTGCCCAGGAAGATCCAGCTGCCGTAGGGGGGCAGGATCACCAGGCCGTGCCGCCCGATCCTCCCCAGCCCGGCCAGGCGGGCGGCCTCCCGCTCCGGGAGGGGGGAGTTGTCCGCACCGGGCACGAAGCGATGCGGTCCGTATTTTTCCTCCAGCATGTGACAAACCGTGGCCAGCGCCTCGGTGAGCACCAGGTGGTAATCCCGCCCCCGGGCGTAGAGGGAGAGATTGCCCGGCCCGGCTCCGGCGTAGTACGGGAAGGCGGCCGCCAGGACGCTTTGGGCGCCGGGACACAGGGCCTCCGCCCGCTCCCGCTCCTCCCGGCTCATGGCGGGGAGGAGCCGTTCATAGGCCGTGTGCCCCCAGCCCGCCGCGCCCGCCGCCGTAAAGGCGGCGTCCAGCTCAGCCCCGGTCATAGCGGTCCAGCGCCTGCTGGGCCAGCAGGCCGTCCGGGACGCAGGGTTCCGGGCCGCTGCGGCGCTTTTGCAGGCGCTCGCAGCCCTTTCCGGCCAGGACCACCACCGCCGGAGTGTGGCAGTTCAGGATGGCCCGGCGCACGGCCTCCTCCCGGTCGGGGATGACCTCCCCCGCCTTGCCGAAGGGGTCGAGATAGCGCTGGATGTCGGCGCAGATGTCGGCTACCTCCTCCGGGCCGGGATCGTCCTCCGTGAGCAGGATGCGGTCGGCCAGGGACCCGGCGGCCGTCCCCATGCCCTCCCGGCGGTCGATGCCCTTGCCGCCGGTGCAGCCGAAAAGGACCGTGAGCTCCCGCCCCGGATATTCGGTCCGGGCGGAGCGAAGGAGGGAGTCCAGGCTCATGCCGTTGTGGGCATAGTCCACGATGACCGAGATCTGTCCGTCCGCCGAGACATAGTGCTCCATCCGGCCGGGAACGGCGGCCTGGCGGAGTCCCTGCTCCACCGCCTCCACGGGGATGCCGTAGGCCTCGGCCACCGCCACGGCGGCCAGGGCGTTCTCCACATTGAAGAGGCCGGGCATGCCCAGGGTGAGCTCCCCCTCGTACCGGGGGGTGCGCACATGGAAGCGGATGGTGTGGCCCACCTTGCGCACGCCGCTGGCATAGACGTCGGCGTCAGGGGAGCGCTGGGAGAAGGTCACTACCCGCCCGCAGACGGAGGCGGCCGCCCGCACATCCCCGGCGTGGTCGCAGTCCAGGTTGACGCAGGCGGTGCGGGCCTGCCGGAAGATGAGGAGCTTGGAGGCGAAATAGTCCGCCCAGTCGGGGTGCTCCACGGGAGAGATGTGGTCCTCTCCGATGTTGAGAAACACCGCGCAGGCCAGGTCGACTCCGATGACCCGGCCGTATTTGAGGGCCTGGCTGGAGAACTCCATGGTCACATATTCGCTCCCGGCGGTCACCGCGTTGAGCAGGTGCCGCTGGAGGTCCAGAGGTTCCGGGGTGGTGAGCTTGGCGGGGCGGCGTTCCAGTCCGTCGTCGGTGACGATGGTGGAGAGGATGGCGCTCTCCCGCAGGCCCTGCCCGGTCCGCCAGGCGTCCAGGATGGATTTGATATAGTAGGCCGTGGTGGTCTTGCCCTTGGTGCCGGTGATCCCCGTAATGGTGAGGCGGCCGGAGGGATGGCCGTGGGAGCGGTCGGCCAGCAGCCCCATGGCGGTGCGGATGTCCCGGACCGGGATGCAGGGAACGCCGCTCCCCTCCTCGTAGGGATGCTCGCTCACATAGGCAAAGGCCCCGCGCTGTATGGCGTCGGCCAGATACCGCCCCTTGAAGGCCGCGCCCTTGCAGAGAAAGAGGGTGCCTGGAATCACCTTCTGGGAGTCGCAGGAGACCAGTTCCACCGTGCGCTCCAGGCCGGCGGGAAGAGGCGCTCCGCCGGCCAGCAGGCCGTGCTGAAGAAGAAGCTGATAGTAATCGCCCAGCGGAAGGCGGGGTCGTTGCATATCGGTCACCACCCGTATAGATTCGGTATCTGTATATCTTAGCATACCCGCAGGCAAAAGAAAAGGCGGAGCCGGGACAGCTCCGCCTGTTGCTTCAGTCGATCTTATAGCCAACGCCCCACACCGTCTTGATGAAGCGGGGGTTGCGGGAGGGCTCCCCCATCTTCTCCCGGAGGCGGCGGATATGGACCATGACCGTGTTGTTCCGGTCCAGATACTTCTCCTTCCAGACCGATTCAAAGAGCTTTTCCGCCGAGATGACCTGTCCCCGGTTTTCACAGAGCATCCAGAGGATGTCAAACTCAATGGGGGTGAGCACCAGGGGCTGGTCATAGAGCCAGCACTCGTGGGTGGAGCGGTTGATGACCAGGCCGTTGAAGTCAATGACCTCCCCGGCGCTCTTGTCCGTTTCGTTGTAGCGGGTATAGCGCCGGAGCTGGGCCTTGACCCGGGCGATGAGTTCCAGGGGGTTGAAGGGCTTGGTGATGTAGTCGTCGGCCCCGATGGTCAGGCCGGTGATCTTGTCGGAGTCCTCCACCTTGGCCGTGAGCATGAGTACGGGGAAATGGTGCTCCTTGCGGATCTCACTGCAAAGGGTAAAGCCGGAGATGTCGGGGAGCATCACGTCCAGGATAGCCAGATCCAGGGGGACGGAGCGCACCACCTCCAGCGCGGCGGTGCCGCTGCCGCATTTGTGGATGGTAAAGCCCTCGCTCTGGAGATAGACCTCCACCAGGTCGGCGATCTCCGGTTCATCATCCACCACCAGGATATGGGTCTCCATAGACACTCCCCCTTCTCAGAAATGGTACCGACATTATACCCGTCTGTTGGGAGACAAGTCAAGAAGCGGGGGGAAACGTAAGAAAAAGTTAATGGCAGAACAGGGCCAGACCCAGAAGAAATACCACCAGACCCGGCAGGATCTGCTCGGCCTGCCGGGGCGTACGGATCAGGCCCAGAAGCAGCATGACCGCTCCAACCGGCAGCAGCGCCAGGGGAAGCAGCGCAAAAAAGAGCGCGGCAAAGGGCAGGCCCACCGCCACAAGAACCAGGCCGATCAGGGCCAGAAGAAAGAGGACCGCCGTGCATAGTGTGAGCGTCAACATCGCTACCACTCCCTTCTTAGGTTGCGTTCAGTATACGTTCCAAGCCTGAAAGCTCCTTAAAGAAAGGATTAAAAAAGTCTAAAACCCAAAAATGAGCATCAGAGTCCGGTTTAACGGACCGTAAGAGGCGTATTCTGAAGACAACTTCTCAGAACAGAAAGGGGCGTCTCCTGATGTATTATGAATTTCGATGGGTTTGCGGACATGTGGAGGTATACGACCATGCCGGGCGGTTCTGCTTCTCGGCGGACAGCGAGCAGGAGGCGCGGGAGGAACTGTCCGAAGCGGCGTAATCTGCCGCCTGCGAGCCTCTTGGGCGTCTCAAGGAGCGGGATCAAATGGAGAATAACAGATCAGGCGCCCTTGGCCGGGGCCTGCGCCTTGCCGTTCCGGTCGGTCATGGTATCCAGAGAGTTCCGGATGGAGTGGGCGGCATAGCCCGAGGAGCGGCTGAACTGCCCCCAGGCCAGCCAGCAGCCGAAGAGCCAGAAGAGCAGCGCCTTGAGCAGCGCGCCCAGGCCATAGCCGGCGGACCAGAGCCCGGGCAGCTGGGACAGCGTGGGCCAGAGGCCGGAGAGCGCGTGGGCCGCGTAGACACAGTGTCCCAAGCCCAGGAGCAGGGTGGCGGCCAGGGAGAACAGCACGGCGGTCACCAGCGGGGCAGGGGGTTCCATGCGCCCGCGCAGGAGCTTATATCCCTGAAAGGCGCACAGCGGCGGGATGGCATAGGCCAGCAGAAAGACCCGGTCCAGGAGCACGATGGTGACAATAGACGGGATCAGCCCCACCAGCGTGCCGAGCAGCGCGCCGGCCAAGCCGTGGGCGCGGCTCCCGGAGGCGCGCACCGGGCGGAGGGTCTTTTCCGCCTTGCGCAGGCAGGCGCGGTGGACCGGGCCAAAGCCGAAGTCCTGCACTTTGGCCAGGGCGTCGCAGTCTGTTTTCTGGCAGAGGGGGCAGGTATCGGGGGCCGGGATGCGGTCGGCTTGGAGCGCCTTGGCCATGTGCTCCACGGCCCCGGCAAAGTCAGGATCTTCGTTCTGTTCCCGGGCGGGCTTGTAGGTGAGGCTGTATGTGCCGGAAGAGACCACGCCGATGGTCCAGCCCTGGCCCAGCGTCTCCCGCAGGGATTTCAGCCGATCGGCGGACAAAATGCCGTTGACCCGAAAGAAAAAGCACACAACGCCCCGGCCCCGGGCGGCCAGCGCGGCCTCAAAGGGGTACCGGCGGCATGCGCCGTAGATCCGGTTTTCCCGGAGCAGATAACCGCCCTCCCGCGCGAAGGCGGAAAACGCGGCGGTAAGTGAACTGGTTGCAGCAGACATGACAGATTCGCTCCCTTGCATTCGAGTAGAAATCATTGTATCATAAACAAAGAGGAAAAACACTATACGCCTCCGTATGATTTTTGACGAGAGAGGTCGGAGAACATGTATTTTGACACCCATGCCCATTATGACAGCGACGCGTTTGACGCCGACCGCCGCCAGGTCCTGGAGGGCCTTGCGGAGCGGGGGGTGGAGCTGGTGGTCAATCCGGGCTGTGATCTGGAGACGTCCCGCTTTGCGGTGGAGCTGGCGGAGCGCCATCCCTTTCTCTATGCCGCGGTGGGATACCACCCGGAAAATCTGGAGGGGGTCTCCCTGGCGGATCTGGACGCCATCCGCACGCTGGCGGCCCATCCCCGGGTAAAGGCCATCGGCGAGATCGGACTGGACTACTACTGGGTGAAGGACCCGGAGGGCCGGGCCAGGGAGCGGGCGTTCTATGACGCGCAGCTCTCCCTGGCGGAGGAGCTGGACCTTCCCGCCATCGTACACGACCGGGACGCCCACCAGGACTGCCTGGACATTGCCCGGGCCCACCCCAACGCCCGGGGGGTGTTCCACTGCTATGCGGGCAGCGTGGAGGAGGCAAAGGTCCTGGTCCGGATGGGATGGATGCTCTCCTTCACCGGGAATATCACCTTTAAAAAGGCCCGGCGCGCGCTGGAGGTGCTGGAGTGGCTCCCGCTGGAACACATCATGCTGGAGACCGACGCGCCCTATATGGCGCCGGAGCCCTTCCGGGGGCGGCGGTGCGACTCGGGATACCTCTACCGCATGGCGGAGACCGTGGCCCAGATCAAGGGCATGAGCACGGAAGAGGTGGCACGGATCACGACGGAAAACGGCAGGCGTTTTTTCAAGATCGGGGCAGTATGACGGCCTGGGGCCGAATCGAAGGGAGTTAATCTGTATGATGACCATATCCTATGAATATGAAGGCGCGCTCTACATCAACCTCACCAACCGCTGCGACTGCGCCTGTGTCTTCTGCCTGCGCCACAACGGACACAAGGGGAGCATCTATGCCGACGACCTGTGGCTGGAGCATGAGCCCACCCGGGAGGAGGCTCTGGACGACCTGAGGAGGCGGGACCTCCCCTCCTACCGGGAGCTGGTGTTCTGCGGCTTTGGGGAGCCCATGTTCCGTACCGACGATATCCTGTGGCTGGTGGACCGGCTGAAGGAGGAGGTCCCCGGCCTTCCCCCGGTGCGCATCAACACGAACGGACACGCCAACCTGATCCAGGGCCGGGATGTGACGCCCGGTCTGGCGGGTCGGATCGACACGGTGTCCATCTCGCTGAACGGCTCCACGGCGGAGGAGTACTGCGCCGTGACCCAGCCCAGGGACGGGGTCCGGGGCTGGGAGGCCATGCTGGACTTTACCCGGCTGGCCGCGGCGCATGTGCCCCATGTGGTCATGACCATCGTGGACCGGGACAAGACGCCGGAGGAGATTCAGCGCTGCCGCAGTCTGGCCGAGAGCCTGGGCGCGCGGCTCCGGGTCAGAGCGTACATCCCGGAGTAAGGGCTGTCCCCGTTTTTGGGGGGGTTGAAGAGGGAAAAGCACTACCTTTTTCGGGAAAAAGCTGATATAATGATCGTGAGTATCCTGCCGCGCGTATGCGCCAATGGGAAAGAACCGCGCACGCATCAAGATAAGAGAAGAAAGAGGATATGTCAGCCGCACGCTTTGTCCCAAAGTAAGGGAGGAACGTCACATGAAGCAGCCAGCCGCCGCGCCGAAACGGATGTCTGTCTCGGTCTCTATGCTGGGCGGTTTCGGTATAGAGGTAAATGGAAATCTCCTGACCGACGAGATCAATCGCTCGCAGAAACCATGGAATGTCCTTTGCTATCTGATCATGCACCGGGACCGGAATGTGTCCCAGTCGGAGCTGATCGAGCTGTTCTGGCCGGAGGAGAACAGCTCCAACCCGGTCAATGCCCTGAAGACCCTGCTCTACCGGGTCCGGGCCATGCTTGAGCCGCTGTTCCCCGGCGAGACGCCCCCGATCCTCTCCCAGCGGGGCTCCTATTCCTGGAACCGGGACATCGCGTGCAGCGTGGACGCCGACCGCTTTGAGGCGCTGTGCCTGCGCGCCCAGGAGAAAGACCGGAGCGATGAGGAGCGGATGGCCTGCTACCGGGAGGCGACCGGGCTGTACAAAGGGGACTTCCTGCCAAAGCAGGAAAACCATATGTGGGTGATCTCCCTGTCCACCCATTACCATGCTCTTTTTGTCCGGGCGGTGAAGGAGTATGCCGCTCTCCTGGAAAAACATGAGCAGTTTGAAGAGATGACCGCCCTGTGCAGCCGTGCCAGCGGGCTGGACACTCTGGATGAGGGACTTCATATCCTGGTGGTGCGCTCTCTGGTCAAGCAGGGGCGGGACGCCGCCGCGCTGGAGCGCTATGAGATGGCGACCGATCTGCTCTACCGGAGTCTGGGCGTCACGCCCTCGGCCGAGCTGCGGGATCTCTATACCGCCATTATGGCCACGGAAAAGAGCCTGGAGACCGACCTGGCGGTCATTCAGCAGAGCCTGAAGGAGACTGCCATCCGCCCCGGGGCCTTTGTGTGCGAGTACGGCTTCTTCCGGGAGACCTACCGGCTGGAGGCCCGCCGGGCCGCCCGCAACGGGACCTGCGTCCATCTGGCGCTTTTGACGGTCTCTCTGCCCGGCGGCGGGATGCCGGAGCTGGGGGCCCTGAACAATACGATGGATCAGCTGCTTGCCATTCTCACCAACGGCCTGCGGCGGGGAGATGTGGTCTCCCGGTACAGCGGGGCGCAGTATGTTGTGATGTTGCCCGCGGCCAACTTTGAGGATTCCGCCATGGTCATGGAGCGGATCGTCTCTGCATTCTACCGGCAGCACCGGCGCAGTTTTCTCAAGATCTCTTACCGGATCCGGGAGCTGGAGATGGCGTGAGCGAAAAAGGAGCACGAGATTCCATGAGACAACGCAGATTCTGGGCAGCACTCTGTTTTGCCGCCGCCGCAGCGCTGCTGGTACTGGCCGGCGCCGCGGCGTGGAAGAGCGGCCGGCCCGTCCCGCTGCCCACGCCGCGCTATACGGCGCAGCCCACGCCCGCGCCGGAGGATACGCCCCTCCCCTCCCCCTCCGCGACGCCCATGCCCTGGCCGGAGGCCGATGACGGGGGCCTTCCCCAGGATCAGGTGTTTGTCAGCGAGGGGCGGCAAAGCCTATGTGAGCGGCAGTATGCGCCTTGTGATCCCAAAACTCGATGTGGACGTCCCGGTCCTGGACGGCGTGGATGAGCAGACCCTCCTCCAGGGGGAGGGCCTGTATGACTATGCCCAGATGCCGGATGAGACCGGAGGCAATGTGTCCATCGCGGGCCACCGGAACTGGGTGCGCAGCGGCCAGATCACAGACGACGTCCCCTTTTATTACCTGCATACCATCGGGCCGGGCGACTGCCTCTATCTGGTGGATGATGCGCACATCTACCAGTATGTCTGGGACCAGACCAGGATCATTGAGCCGGACGACTGGAGCGTCATCTACTGCCAGAGCTTTTCCTGCCTGACCCTGACCACCTGTACGCCCATCGGCGTGGCGGACCACCGCTATGTGGTGCGTGCCCGGCAGGTGGATATCCTGCCCTATGACGAAGCGTACGATTACCCCGCCTGGCTGGACATCGGCACGGCGGACCCTTCCCCCATTCCAACTGAGGAGGTAACACCTTGAATCGACACATCCAAAAGCGCGTCGGCGCCGCAGCGCTGGCCCTGCTGCTGACGGCGGGCGTCGCCGGCACGGCATTCCAGATCTGGGCGGAGGCTTCCAATGTTCCGTCCAAGACCGTCATGCACAGCGGTGTCACTGTCCTCTCCAACGCGAAAGCCGCCGTGGATACGTCCAACCTGAGCGAGGGCTTTATCCAGGTCAAATACACCGGCGGGAAAAATGTCCGCATCAAAGTGCAGATCACCAAGAGCGGCGGCACGACCTATACTTACAACCTGAACAATACCGGCAGCTACGAGACCTTTCCCCTGACCGAGGGGGACGGAAGCTATACCGTCAAGGTGTTTGAGAACACCTCCGGCACGAAATATGCCCAGGCGTACAGCACCAGCGTCTCCCTGAAGCTGCGCAACGCGTTCCTGCCCTTCCTCTACCCCAACCAGTATGTGAATTATACGGAAAAGAGCGCCACTGTGGCCAGGGGAAAAGAGATCGTGCAGAATGCCGGCGCGACCGATGATCTGGCCAAGGTAAGCGCGATTTTCAACTGGGTGACCAGCAATTTCAGCTATGATTACGATCTGGCGGCCAACCCGCCTGCGGGCTATCTGCCCGATGTGGACAAGGTGCTGGCCGCGCGCAAGGGCATCTGCTTTGACTATGCGGCGGTCATGGCCGCCATGCTCCGCTCTCAGGACATTCCCTGCAAGCTGGTCGTGGGCTATGCGGGCAAGATCTACCACGCCTGGATCGACGTCTATGTGGAGGGCGTGGGCTGGATCAAGAATGCCATCTACTTTGACGGCAAGAGCTGGACCATGATGGACCCCACCTTTGTCTCCACCGGCAAGGGGAGCGCCTCCATCATGAAGTACGTGACCACCCCCAGCAACTATTCCCAGAAATACGCCTACTAAATAAGGAACGGAAAGGGAGCGGAAAAGATGAAAAAGACGGCAAAGCCCCAGGTGCTTGGCCCGGATGAGCTCTCTGTATTCTGTTATGAGCTCTCCCTGATGGTCCAGGCCGGCATCGGCTCGGAGGAGAGTGTGGGGATCCTGGCCCAGGACGCCAGGTCCCCCCGTGAGAAGGAGCTGCTGGAACGGATGCACGCGGTTCTGCTGGAGGGGCGCGCGCTCTCCGCCGCGCTGGAGGAGGCGGGGGTATTCCCCCGCTATATGCTGCGCATGGTGGAGATCGGCCAGGTCTCCGGCCGGCTGGAGCAGGTGCTCTCGGCGCTCTCCGCTTACTACCGCCGGGAGGCGGACACCCGGCAGTCCCTCCGCCGGGCCATCGCCTATCCGGCGGCCATGGCCGTGCTCATCGCGGTGGTCTTTCTGGCGCTGGTCTCCCGGGTGCTGCCTGTATTCCAGCAGGTATTCAGCCAGCTGGGGGTGAGTCTCTCCCCCGTTGCCCAGGGGTTGATGACCTTTGGCGCGGTGAGTAAATATGTGGCCGCCGCCTTTGCGGTGGTGCTGGTGGCGGCCGCGGTGTGGGTGCTCTGGATGTTCCACACCGCCAAGGGTCAGGCCGCCATGAGCCGTCTGCTCTCGGGCACCGGGCCCTATCGGGCGGTGGACCGCAGCCGCTTCGCCTCGGCTATGGCGCTCATGCTCTCCAGCGGGCTCCCGCTGGATGAGGCCATGGACCGCTCCTGCGACCTGCTGGACGGGACGGGGATCGCCCCCTCCCTGAAGGAGTGCCGGGACCGGATGGCGGCGGGGACCGCGTTTGCCGACGCGGTGGAGGGATGCGGCCTGTTTACCGGCCTCCAGGCCCGCCTCCTGAGCGCGGGATTTCGGGCCGGCGTATCCGAGCAGGCTATGGAGGAGATCGCCCGCCGCTGCCAGGCCGACGCCGATGAGCGGCTGTCCCTTCTGCTCAGCCGCTTTGAATATGCCCTGGTCATCATCCTCTGTCTGGCGGTGGGGCTGGTGCTCCTGTCCGTGATGCTGCCCCTGCTGGGGGTGCTCTCCGCCATCGGCGGCTGATAGAGACCGGTTTTGGGAGGTGTTTTTTTGTTCCAGCCCAGACATACCCTGCGCCGGGTCCTGCCCCTGGCGCTGCTGGTCGCTGTGCTGCCCGTAGTTCTCTTTGCCGCGGCGGGAGGACTGGGCGGAAAGGCGGACCAGGAGAGCCTGGCCATGACGGAACGCGCCGTCCGGCGCGCGGCGGTCCAGTGCTATGCGCTGGAGGGGAGCTACCCGGCCAGTCTGGCCGATCTGGAGGAGCGCTACGGCGTGTCCATTGATGAGAGCCGGATCTTTGTGGACTATCAGTACATCGCCTCCAACCTGATGCCCGACATCACGGTTTTGCCCGCGGCAGAGCAGGGGGAGCCTGTTCTGGAATGATCGGGCGGCCCATTTTGGAAGGAGCGTGACCGGCAATGAAACTCTCAAGTGAAGGGCGCGGACTGCGTTCCACTCTGGTCGTGGTACTGTGCGCCCTCTTTTTTATCCTGGCCATGGGGGTCACCCTGCTGGGCAGCGGAGTCTACCGGGATGTGGTGGCGGTCTCCGACAAAAATGAGGCAGAGCGCACGGCGCTGTCCTATCTGGTCAATCAGGTCCGCCGGTCCTGGCGCGTGGGGGTGGGTTCCTTTGAGGAGCAGCCCGCCCTGGAGCAGACCGATTCCGGCGAGACCGGCTACCACACGGTCCTCTATGTCTATAACGGACAGCTGCGGGAGCTCTATGCCGAGAAGGACAGCGGCATGAAGGCCGAGGACGGCGTGGCCATTCTGCCTCTGGCCGGGATGGAGCTGACGCTGGAGGGAGATCTTCTCACCATCGCCGTGACGGCGGAGGGCGGCGAGGCCTGTTCGGCCAGCGTCACATCCCGGATGGGCGTGGACATGGTACCCGGCGGGGAGGTGTTGGGATGAGCTGCGGACCGAAAAAAGCCAACCTCTTTCTCATTGAGCTGGTGTGCAATCTCCTGATCTTCGCGCTGTGCGCGGCGGTCTGCGTGGGCCTTCTGGTCCATGCCCGCCGTATCAGCCGGGAGAGCACGCGGCTCACCCAGGCGGTCTATCTGGCCCAATCCATCGCGGAGGAGTGGAAAGCGACCGGGAAGGAGCCCGCGCGCCGCAGCGAGGATGACAGTGGGCTCAGCGCCCTGTGCGGCATTCGTGGGAACGAGTTGGATATCGCCATCTATCAAGACGATGTCCGGATCTATGCGCTGGAGGGGGTGACCTACCTTGGATAGACGGCAGGAATCTCCCTTCGGGGTGGGGATCATCACCATCATTACGGTGCTGCTGGTGCTCACCCTGTCCATTTTTGCGGCGCTGACCCTGACGACGGCGAAGGCGGACCTGGCCCTCTCGGAGATCAATGCAGAGACGGTGCAGTCCTACTATGCCGCCGACCGGGAGGCGGCCCAGCGGTATGCCGCCTTTGCCTCCGGGGAGAAGACGGAGCTGGACGAGTGGATCCCCATGGAGGGGAATCAGTCTCTTCACATCGCGCTGGGACGCATTCCGTCGGGCGCGGTGGAGGGCGGCGTTGCCATTGAACACTGGGAAGTAGTGGCCGGCGGGCCCGACGAGAGTGAGATCCAAGACCAGTGGAACCTGTGGGACGGCGGCCTGGGCGAGTGAGCCGGCCCCGCCTGCTGAAAGAAGGAAACAGCATGACCATTCTGGAGATCCTGGAGGGGGCCGTGGCCCGCTCCGCCTCAGATATTCTTATCATTGCCGGCATGCCGGCGGCCTATAAGATCCACGGCCTTATCCGGCGGGAGGGGGAGCGCCTCCTCCCGCCGGATATTCAGGCCCTGGTGGAAGAGCTCTACCACCTGGCGGGAGAGCGGGACATGAAGCGCCTGATGGAGGCGGGGGACGATGACTTTTCCTTTGCCGTGCGGGGACTCTCCCGCTTCCGGGTCAACGCCCTCAAGCAGCGCGGTTCCCTGGGACTGGTGATCCGGGTGGTCTCCTTTGCGCTGCCCGACCGTGAGACCATGGGCATCCCGGATAATGTGATGGCCTTTTCCCGCTGCACCCGGGGGATGGTGCTCTTCACCGGTCCGGCGGGCAGCGGAAAGACCACCACGCTGGCCTGTCTGGTGGACGCGGTCAACTCCACCCGCAACAGCCACATCATCACCATTGAAGACCCGATCGAATACCTCCACCAGCACAAGGAGAGCGTGGTGACCCAGCGGGAGCTGTCCACCGATACCGCCTCCTACGACGCCGCGCTGCGGGCCGCCCTGCGGGAGGCCCCCGACATCATCCTTCTGGGGGAGATGCGGGACGCCGACACCATCCGGGCCGCCGTCACCGCCGCCGAGACGGGACACCTGGTCATCTCGACCCTGCATACGGTGGGGGCGTCCAGCACGATCGACCGGATCGTGGACTCCTTCCCGCCGGAGCAGCAGCGGCAGATTCGCACCCAGCTGTCCATGGTGCTGGAAGGGGTGGTCTCCCAGCAGCTGGTACCCACGGTGGACGGAGGCCTGACCCCGGCCTTTGAGGTGATGGTGGTCAACAGCGCCATCCGCAATATGATCCGGGAGTCCAAGGCCCATCAGATCGATAATGTGATCTCCCAAAGCGCGGCAGAGGGCATGATCTCCATGGACCAGAGCTTGCTGCGCCTGGCGCAGGATGGACGTATTACCCACGAGGAGGCCGTGCGCCACAGCATCAACAGCGAATGGATGCAAAAACGGCTTGCCGCGGTGCGGTGAGGAGGAGAAGCTATGCCGGCAAATATGAACCACTATGACGCAGCCGTCCGGATCTGTGTGGATCAGGTCACGGACGGGCGTATCTGCGGACGGGCCGTGAGCCGCCGCCTGCTGCGCCCGTTTTCCTTTTCGGACATCGGCGGGCTTCTGCTCCAATTGGAGGAAGTGCTGGACGCCCAGAATTTTCCCCAGGCTTTTGAGCGCACCCGGACCTTCTGCCCCGAACGGGGAGAGGGGAGCGCCGCTCTGGCCGCAAAAGATCTGAACAGCGGCATGTCCCGGGAAGAGGTGGAGGCCGCCCGGGGCGAGCGGGCCACGGTTCAGCTGTATGTCATCACCCGGCGGAATACCACCTGGCAGGGCTTTCTGGACTGGCTGGACGGGACGCCGCGGCAGGAGTATGCCAGCGTACTGGAACTCATCAAGTGTGTGGATGAACGGCTGAGCGGAAAAGCGTAACATGCAGCAGCCCGCCGGGCCCGGTTTCTTTGGGCGCCCGGCGGGATTTTTGCATCCAAAAAAGGAAAAGCGTGCGACGAAGTCCCCTAAAAAGCGGCACGATCTGACAAATATCACGATTGACGGCGATGGAATTGGAAGAAATGTGTGGAAAAATGACACTTCGCCTGGAAAATTGCGAACGATTTTTCTTTCCGAGCCGTATGAAATACAATATAATGGAATTATGTTGCATTGGAAGTGATCTGATATAAGGAGGGGAAGGCGCAAGATGAGGGAATTATACGTCGGGCAGCGCACTGAGGAGGATGAGGACGGTCAAAAGTACTGCTTCGACTATTACATCTTGGTGGACCAAATGTGTGTGAGTGATGGGTTCGCCTGTGAAAGCTACGGCGTAAAGATTGCGGCTGCGGATGGAAGTGGGGGAGCACAGATCCCCCATATCACCGTAAGCGTTTCCCGCATTGATGAATTAATGGAACTTCTGCTGCGCAACATAGTAACTCCTTCCACCCTGCGAGATGTGGTTCTGGATTGGATCGCATAAGCATGGATACCAGAGGCCGGATCTACGATCCGGCCTCTGGTATTTTTTATAAAAACAGGGCATGCAAAGGGGAAGAAGCTGGATTGACAGTTGATGGGAAAACGGGTAAAATGTCAACACATGTGTGGGCGCTGTGCCCAAAAGAGGCAAGGAGGAACTGGATGTGAAAGAGAGAGAGACCTTTGCGTCCCGGCTGGGCTTTGTGCTCATCTCAGCGGGATGTGCGATTGGTCTGGGAAATGTGTGGCGCTTCCCCTATATTGTAGGACAGTATGGCGGGGCGGCCTTCGTGCTGATTTACCTGGCCTTCCTGGTGGTGATGGGTCTGCCCATCATGGCGATGGAGTTCGCGGTGGGACGGGCCAGCCGGAAGAGTGTGCTCGTCTCCTTCCAGCAGCTGGAGCCCGAGGGGAGCAAGTGGCACTGGTACGGCTGGTTCGGCATGGCGGGCAACTATCTGCTCATGATGTTCTATACCACCATTGCCGGCTGGCTCCTGCTGTATTTCTGCAAGATGGTGCTGGGCCGCTTTGAGGGCCTGGATACCGCCGGTGTGGCGGATGCCTATGGGCAGATGGTGGCCACGCCCGGCGTCCAGCTGCTTTTTATGGCCGTTGTGGTGGTGCTGGGCATGCTGGTGTGCAGCCGGGGACTGCAAAACGGCGTGGAGAAAATCAACAAGGCCATGATGCTCTGCCTGCTGGCGCTGCTGGCGGTGCTGGCGGTGCGCGCCGTCACCCTGCCCGGGGCAATGGAGGGCCTGAAGTTCTACCTGGTGCCCAATTTCCACAACCTGATGTATGACGGCGAGGGAAACTTCCGCCTCTTCCGGGCCATTTATGACGCGATGGGGCAGGCCTTCTTTACCCTGAGCCTGGGCATCGGCGCCATGGCCATCTTCGGCAGCTACATTGGCAAGGAGCGCCGCCTGTTCGGCGAGGCCATCAGCGTGGGCATCCTGGATACCTGCGTGGCCTTCATTTCGGGCCTGATCATCTTCCCCTCGGCCTTTGCCTTTGGGGTGCAGCCCGATGCGGGTCCCAACCTGATCTTTGTCACCCTGCCCAATGTCTTTAACGCCATGCCTGGCGGCCGGGTGTGGGGGGCCATGTTCTTTGTGTTCCTCTTCTTTGCCGCCCTCTCCACAGTGACGGCAGTCTTTGAGAACATTCTGGCCTGCTGGATGGACAAGTGGAAGATCTCCAGGCGCAAGGCGGTGCTGGCCAACCTGGTGCTCATCTTCCTGTTGAGCCTCCCCTGCCTGCTGGGCAACAACCTGTGGAGCGGCGTAAAGGTACTGGGCATGGGGATCATGGACCTGGAGGATTTCCTGGTCAGCAACAATCTGCTGCCTCTGGGTTCGGTGGTCTACCTGCTCTTCTGCTGTGCCTCCGAGAAGCACGGCTGGGGCTATGAGAACTTCCTGCGGGAGGCCAACCAGGGGGAGGGCGCCCGCTTCCCGGGAAAGCTGCGCTTTTACTTTACCTTTATCCTCCCCGTGATCGTGCTCATCATCTTCTTTATGGGCTACTGGGATAAGTTTGCGCCCAAGGGCTGATCGCCTGCATTTCGGGAAATGGGGATTGACAGAAGGTTTGATTGGTCCTACAATAAAACACGCAAGGGAGCTCCCGCGAGGGGGCTGAGAGGAGGGGCGGGTCCCTCGACCTTACCTGATGTGGGTAATGCCAACGTAGGGACGCGGCACAGACTTCGTGCGGTTCTTCTCCGTGCGGAGGAGGATAGAGAAACGCTTGAGGCGGGATGTCCCAGTTGGGGCATCCCGCCTTTTTGGGTCTGCCCCCACAGAAAATGCAAACGAGAAAAGGAGAGGTAAGCAGATGAGGCGAGTTTTGACCATTGCGGGCAGCGATTCCAGCGGCGGCGCGGGGATCCAGGCCGACCTGAAGACCATGACCTGCCTGGGGGTATACGGCATGAGCGCCATCACCGCCCTGACGGCCCAGAACACCACCGGCGTGCGGGAGGTGTTGGAGGCCGCCCCCGCCTTTGTGGGCGCACAGCTGGACTGCGTGTTTGAGGACATCCGGCCCGACGCGGTAAAGATCGGCATGGTCTCCAACGCCGACATCATCCGGGTCATTGCCGCCAAGCTGCGGGAATACCGGGCAGAGCGCGTTGTGGTGGACCCGGTGATGGTGGCCACCAGCGGCAGCGCTCTCATGCAGGACACCGCCCTTATCGCGCTGATGGAGGAGCTCTTCCCCCTGGCGGCGGTGATTACGCCCAATCTCCCCGAGGCTCAGCGGCTTTGCGGCTTTGCGGTGGAGAGTGAGGCGGATATGCTCCGGGCCGCCCGCGCCATCGGGGAGCGCCTTCCCGGGGGCGTGCTGGTCAAGGGGGGACACCGGAGCGACACGGCGGACGATCTCCTCTGGTGGAAGGGCGAGGCCATCTGGTTCCGCTCCCCCCGGGTGGATAATCCCAACAACCACGGTTCAGGCTGCACCCTCTCCTCCGCCATCGCCTCCTTCCTGGCTCTGGGCGAGGAGCTGCCCGGGGCGGTGCGCAAGGGCAAGGCCTACATTACCGCCGCCATGGAGGCCCGGCTGGATCTGGGACGGGGCAGCGGTCCGCTCCAGCATAACTACGCCATTGCGGAAGGAGGAAGCGTACAATGAACGCGAGCATTGCCATTCAGGTCCTGCCCAAGGTGATGGAGCAGGAGGAGACCCGGCGGATCGTGGACGAGGTCATCGCCCATCTGGCCTCCACGGGGCTGCACTATGTGGTGGGACCCTTCGAGACCACGCTGGAGGGCGATCTGGAAGAACTTCTCGACATCGTCAAGGAGTGCTGCCGCATCTGTGTGCGGGCCGGCGCCCCCAGCGTGATGAGCTATGTGAAGATCAGCTATAAGCCCGACGGCGTGTGGACCATCGACGACAAGACGGGCAAGTACCAGGATCGCTGAGGAGGAGACGGAAATGAAACTGACTGCGGATACCCACACCATGACCCGCTCCAACAGCCTTTCCGTGCGCCGGATGGTGCTGGCCGCCATGCTGGCGGGGCTGGGGTTCGTCCTCTCCACCTTTGTCTACTTTCCCTCCATGGCGCCCTTCCAGCACTTCTGCAATATCCTGGGCGCGGTATTCCTGGGCCCCTGGTACGGCTTTGCGGCGGCCCTGCTTACGGGGCTGCTGCGGATGCTCACCGGACGGACCATCCAGGCGGTGGTGGGAGCCGTGTTCGGCGCGTTCCTCTCCGGCCTGCTCTATCAGAAGACCCGGAAGCTGTGGCTGGGCTATGTGGGTGAGGTCATCGGCACCGGCTTTATCAGCGCCATGGTGGCCTATCCCCTGATGAAGCAGTTCTATGGGCTGGACGCCCAGTCCCCCTTCTTCTACATCCCGGCTTATCTGCCCTCCTCCGCGGTGGGCGGCCTGATGGGCTGCGCCGTTATCCTGCTCCTCAAGCGTTCCGGCGCGCTGGACCGGATGCTGGAGCAGCTCAAGCGCTGAGGTGGGCTATGGAGCGGACGGAACTTGCCTCCTGCCTGGGGGCGGTGCGGGAGCGCGCCCCCCTGGTCCAGTGTATTACCAATTTTGTGACTGTCAACGACTGCGCCAATATCCTGCTGGCCGCCGGGGCCTCCCCCACCATGGCCCATGACATCCGTGAGGTGGAGGAGGCCGTGGCGGGCGTCCAGGCTCTGGTGCTGAATCTGGGGGCCATTGGGGATGTGGAGGCCATGCTCCTGGCCGGAAAGCGGGCCAACCAGCTGGGCATCCCGGTGGTGCTGGACCCGGTGGCGGCGGGGGTCACCTCTCTGCGGCGCGGTGCCTGCCGCCGCCTGCTCACAGAGCTGCACTTCACCGTGATCCGGGGCAACGCCTCCGAGATCCGCGCCCTGGCCCTGGGCGCAGAGGGCGGGAGCGGCGTGGATGTGTCGGCCGGCGACGCGGTCACCGAGGAGAATCTCTCCCGGGGCGTGGAGCTGTGCCGCCGTCTGGCGGAGTCTACGGGGGCGGTGACCGCCCTCTCGGGCCAGGTGGACATCCTGTCCGACGGGACGCAGACCGTTTTGATCCGGGGCGGCGTGCCCACCATGAGCCGGGTGACAGGCGCCGGGTGTATGCTCACCGCCCTGCTGGGGGCCTTCTGCGGGGCCAATCCGGAGCGCCCCCTGGCGGCGGCGGCCGCCGCCGTGGCCGCCGTGGACCTGGCGGGGGAGCGGGCCGAGGAGCGGCGGGTGCGATACGGCACCGGGAACGCCACCTTCCGCACCGACCTGATCGACGCGGTGTTCAATCTGACCGAGGACGAACTGAGAGAAGGAGTACGCTATGAAATTTACCAGGGATGAGATCCGCAGCGCCATGCTGCTCTATGCCGTGACCGACCGGAGCTGGCTGGGGGAGCGCACCCTCCCCGAGGTGACCGAGGAGGTGCTGCGCAGCGGCGCCACCTTCCTTCAGGTCCGGGAAAAGGGGATGGACCACGACGCCTTTCTGGCTGAGGCCGAGATCCTCAAAGAGCAGGCGGGGCGCTATCACGTGCCCTTTGTGGTCAACGACTCCATTGAAGTGGCCCTAGAGTGCGACGCTGACGGCGTCCATGTGGGCCAGAGCGACATCGTAGGCAAGGATGTGCGCGCCATGATCGGTCCGGATAAGATCCTGGGCATCTCGGCCAACACGGTGGAGACCGCCCTGGCCGCCCAGCAGGCGGGGGCCGACTACATCGGCGTGGGCGCGGTCTTCGGTACCACCACCAAGAAGGACGCCAAGAGCCTGACGGTGGAGGCGCTGCGGGCCATCTGCGACGCGGTGGACATCCCCGTGGTGGCCATCGGCGGCATCAGCGCGGACAACCTCCTCCAGCTCCAGGGGAGCGGGGTGGATGGCGTGGCCGTGGTCTCCGCCATCTTTGCCCAGCCCGATCCCGGCGCGGCCACCGCCCATCTGCGCACCCTGGCCGAGGAGCTGGTGGCGGCCCATGGATAAGGGCTTTTGCATTTTCGACATGGACGGCACCCTGGTGGACTCCATGGGATACTGGCGGCGATTGGGCCGGGATTATCTGGAACAGCGGGGCGTATCTCCCACGGCGGAGCAGCTGGCCCCCATCGGCCCCATGACCATGCTGGAGTCGGCCGCCTATTTTATGGAGACCTTCCACATCCCGGGCCCGCCTGCGGCCATTGTGGAGGAGATGCACGCCGTCATGGAGGACCACTACCGCCGGGACATCCCACCCAAGGGGGGCGTGAAGGCATATCTGGAGGGACTCCGGGACCGGGGGGTCCGCCTCTGTGTGGCCACCGCCACGGCTGAGCCCCTCTCCCACGCCTGCCTGGAGCGGCTGGAGGTGGACGGATGCTTTGACTTCCTCCTCAGCTGCGAGACCCTGGGAGTAGGCAAGTCCCGACCGGACATCTATCTGGAGGCCGCCCGCCGTCTGGGGGCGGCGCCGGGTGAGATTGCCGTCTTTGAGGATGCGCTCTACGCCGTACGCACCGCCCGGGAGGCGGGATTTTACGTGGTGGGCGTGGCCGAGGAGGCCTACGCCGGGGACTGGCCCCAGGTGTGCGCCCTCGCCCATGAGACCATCACCGATTGGAGGAACTGCGTTCTATGACTGTGACCCAGCGTCTTTATGAGGCCGCCCGACCCATTTGGGAGGCCTGCCATGCCCATCCCTTTGTCACCGGGATTGGGGACGGCACCCTGGAGGTGGAAAAATTCCGCTACTTCCTGCTCCAGGACTATCTGTACCTCTTTGATTACGCCCGCGTCTTTGCCTGGGGCGTGGTAAAGGCCCGCAGCCCCGAGCTGATGCGCTTCTTCTCGGCCAATGTGGATGCCATCCTGGGGGGCGAGATGAAGATCCACCGGGCCTACATGGCCCGCCTGGGCATTACGGAGGAGCAGGTCTTCGCGGTGCGTCCCGCCCTGCCCAACCTCTCCTACACCAATTACATGCTCTCGGCTGCCGCCGCGGGCGGTCCGGCAGAGATCGTGGCCGCCATTCTGGCCTGCTCCTGGAGCTATGCGGAGATCGGAACACGTCTGGCCGCACGGCCCGGCGCGCTGGAGCACCCCTTCTACGGTGAGTGGGTCCAGGGTTATTCCTCGGAGGAGTATCAGGAGACCAACCGCGCCCTGGTGGAGCGGATGGACGCCCTGGCAGCAGGGTGCAGTGAGGAGGAGTACCGCCGGCTGGAGGAGATCTTTGTGGCGTGCAGCCGGTATGAGCTGGGCTTCTGGGAGATGGCATGGAAACTGGAAGCATGAGCGCGCTGGCCTTTGAGGAGGTCTCCTACCAGTACCCCAGCGAGGATTTTGACATCATCGACCGCCTCTCCTTTCAGGTGGAGCCCGGTTCTTTCCACTGCATCATCGGGGCCAGCGGCTGCGGAAAGAGCACCATTTTCCGTATGACCAACGGTCTGCTTGCCCCCAAGGGTGGGACCATCCGGGTAGACGGCATGCCCATTGCCGGACGCAAGGGCTACTGCGGCTATATGCCCCAGAAGGACCTGCTCTTCCCCTGGCGGAGCGTGGGGGAGAATGTAGCCCTTCCTCTGGAGATCCAGGGCGGGTACAGCCGGAAGGAGCGGCGGGAGAGGGCGGAGGAGGCACTGGCCGATGTGGGCCTGCCCGGCTGCGGGGATAAGATGCCCCAGGAGCTCTCCGGGGGGATGCGGCAGCGGGCCGCCTTTGCCCGCACCATGCTCACGGGCAGCGACCTCCTCCTTCTGGACGAGCCCTTCTCGGCTCTGGATTTTCTCACCCGCATCTCCATGCAGGAGTGGCTCCTGGACCAGTGGCGGCGGCACCACAAGACCATCCTCTTTATTACCCACGATGTGGAGGAGGCCCTCTTTCTCTCCCAGAGTGTGCTGGTGGTGGAGTCCACCCCCATCCGTGCCCTGACCGAGATCCCGGTGCCCGCCTCCGATCCCCGGGACCGGTCCTGCCTGAAGGACCCGGCCATGGTGGAGCTGAAAGAGCAGCTCATTGCGCTGCTGAGAAAGCAGGTGGCGGTATGAAACGTGCGTGCAGGACCAATCTTCCGGCCCTGATCTTTCTCTTTGCCCTGCTGTTGCTGTGGCAGGCGGGGGCCATAGGACTGGATGCGGCCTATATCCTCCCCTCTCCCGTTCAGATCCTCCAGACGCTGTGGGAGCTGCGGGGCCCCCTCTTTACGGTCCATCTGCCCGCCACCATGGGAGTGACCGCCATCGGACTTGCCATCTCCCTGGTGCTGGGCCTGGCTCTGGCGGTGGCCATGGACGCCAGCGCCCTGGTGCGCCGGATGCTCTATCCCCTGGTGGTGATCTCCCAGACCATCCCCACCACCGCGATCGCCCCCCTCTTCGTGCTGTGGTTTGGGTATGGGATCTGGAGCAAGGTGCTGGTGACAGTGCTCATCACCTTTTTCCCCATCACCATTACGGTGTACGACGGCCTGCGCTCGGCCCAGACCGAGATGGCCGAGCTCCTCCTCACCTACGGGGCCGCCCGGCGGGATATCTTCCTGCGCATCAAGGTCCCCTGCGCCCTGCCCTATTTTTTCTCCGCGGTGAAGATGGCCGTCCCCATGAGCGTCATCGGCGCGGCCATCGGCGAGTGGCTGGGGGCCAAGAGCGGTCTGGGCTATTTTTCCCGGCGGATGATGACCCAGCTCAACGGCGCGGGGGTCTTTGCCCCCATCGTGCTGCTCTCCCTGGCGGCCATGCTGGCGGTGGGGGTGGTGGCTCTGCTGGAAAAGAAGATCGTCCGCTGGCGGGGCGAATCCTGAGACACAGAAAGGAAATGGAACCATGAGACGACGCAAACTGGCCCTGGGCCTGAGCGCCCTGCTGCTGTGGAGCGGCGCGGGCTGCGGGGCCCAGGGAGAGACTCCCGCCCCCTCTGCCGGCGGGGAAGAACTGGAGACTGTGGATGTGGTGCTGGACTGGTACCCCAACGCAGTCCACGCCTTCCTCTACGAGGCGGAGGAAAAGGGATATTTTGCCCAGGAGGGCCTGCAGGTGAACATCCTCTTCCCCTCCAACACCAGCGACCCTCTCACCATGACGGCGGCGGGCAAGGCCGACATCGGTTTTTACTACCAGGAAGACACCATCATCGCCAAGGCCAACGAGGATGTGCCCGTGAAGGTGCTGGGCGCAGTGGTGCAGGAGCCGGTGGCCGTGGTCTGCTCCCTGGCGGAGAGGGGCATCCACAGCGCCTCCGATCTGGTGGGCAAGACCATCGGCTACTCGGGCACCCGCTTCGGCGAGGTGGCGGTGGAGCAGATGCTCCAGAGTGTGGGGGCCTCCCTGGAGGACGTGGAGATGATCGACGTGGGCTTTGATCTGATGAGCGCCATGACCACCGGCAACGTGGACGCCACCTATGGATGCTTCCTCAACCACGAGATCCCCGCCCTGGAGGAGCAGGGCTTCCCCATGGACGTGATGAAGGTCACCGACTACGGGGTGCCCAACTACTACGCCCTCATGCTGGTCACGGGTGAGAAGCAGCTGGAGGAGAAGCGGGACGCCTACACCCGTTTCCTGCGGGCCTGCGAGAAGGGCTTTGCCGATATGCAGGCCGATCCGGAGGAGGCCCTCCGGCTGCTGCTGGCCAATCAGGACGAGGAGAATTTCCCCCTCACCGAGTCGGTGGAGCGCAAGAGCTTTGAGGTGCTCCTGCCCCTGATGGACCGGGAGGGCGGCGCTTTCCTCTCCCAGGACGAGGCGGTCTGGCGGGAGAACATCGACTGGCTCCGGTCGGTGGGCATGATCCAGGAGGGCTTTGATCCGGCGGAGGTCATGGTGGACCTCCTGGGCGAATAGGAGCGGCCATGGACGAGCGGGAAAAGCAAGCCCTTCTCCGTCTGGCCCGGACCGGGGCGGAGGAGGTCCTCCCCCGGCAGCTGGCCCTCCTGGGCGAACTGTGCGCCCGGGACAGCGGCACCGGACTGGAGGCGGGGAACGAGGCGGTGCGGCAGCTCCTGCGTCCCCTGCTGGAGGAGCTGGGCGCGCAGACCGAGGAGGTCCCGGCCCCCGGCCTTGGAAAGCATCTGGTGGCCCGTGTGCGGCCGGAGGGAGCGGTCCAGGGCCGTGCCCTTCTGGCGGCCCACCTGGACACGGTGTTCGGCCCGGGTGCGGCGGCGGCCCACCCCTTCCGTGTGGAGGGAGACTGGGCCTGGGGCCTGGGCGCGGGAGACTGCAAGAGCGGCGTGCTCATCTCCCTGTTCGGCGCCCTGATCCTGCAAAAGGCGGGTCTCCTCCCGCCCTGGGAGCTGACGTACCTCTTTACCTGCGACGAGGAGACCGGCTCTCAGTCCGGCCGGGAGCTCTACCGCCGGGAGGCGGCGGGAGCCGACTGCGCCCTGGTCTTTGAGGGCGGCCGGGAGCGGGAGGGACGGCCCTGCTTTGTCACCGGCCGCCGGGGCGTGCTCCTGGGCTCCATCCAGGTGGAGGGCCGGGAGGCCCACGCCGGAAAGGCCTATCTGGAGGGGCGCAGCGCCGTGCTGGAGCTGGCCCATCAGATCATCCGGCTCTATGGGTTCAACGACCTGGAGCGGGGGATCTATTTCAATGTGGCCCCCATCTCGGGCGGCCGCCCCAACGGCGTGGTGGCGGGAGAGGCCCGGGGAGAGTTCTGCTGCGCGGGCATTCCGGAGAACCGGGATTTTGCCGCCATCCAGGAAAAGCTGGACGCCATGGCGGGACAGGTCACGGTGGAGGGATGCCGGGTGGCGGTGGAGTACCGCACCCTCTTCCCCGCCATGGAGCCGGGGGAGGCCAACCACCGGGCCTGGACGCTTCTGGAGGAGCCGTGCCGCCTCCTGGGCCTCCTCCCACGGGAGATCAGCGACCCCTCCGCCACCGACGCGGCGTATCTGAGCACCTTTGGGGTGCCCACGGTGGACGCCCTCTCCGCCCTGGCTGAGGACATCCACACCACCCGGGAGCGGGTGTCCATCCCCTCCATCCGCCAGCGCACCGCCCTGTGCGCGCTGACCCTGGGGCTGCTCCCCCGGCAGAAAGGCGCACTCCGGAACCCCTGCACGTAAAAATGGAGGGAAAACAGAATATATTCGCAAAAATGATTGACAATACAGAGAGGCATTGATATACTATTAAAGCCGCTTTGACTGGGTTTGCAAGCGGAAGCGGGGTCCTCCCCTTCCCGCCCCTGAGAGCGAGTCCGTTATGAAGGAGTGAAATCAGAATGCAGGCAATCATTGTGACCGGCGGCAAGCAGTACAAGGTGGCGGAGGGCGATACCATTTTCGTCGAGAAGCTGCCCAACGAGGCTGGCGACGCCATCGTGTTTGATCAGGTCCTGGCTGTCATCGACGGCGAGAAGGCTACGTTCGGCGCCCCCGTGGTGGCTGGCGCCAAGGTGGACGCTTCCGTGGTGAAGAACGGCAAGGGCAAGAAGATCATGGTCTTCAAGTACAAGCCCAAGAAGGGCTATCACAAGCGCCAGGGTCATCGTCAGCCCTACACCAAGGTGACCATCGGCAAGATCTCCGTGTAATACCGGATATGACTACCATATCCTTTCGCATGGAAGGCGAGCGCGTGGTGGGCTTTACCGCCCAGGGCCACAGCGGCTACGCCGAGGCGGGAAGCGACATCGTCTGCGCGGCGGTGACCAGCGCCATCCGCATGACAGAGTGCGCCGTCAACGACGTGCTCGGTCTGGAGGCCTCGGTCAAGGTCCGGGAGGACAGCGTTTCCCTCCGGCTCCCCGGCGGCCTGAGCCAGAGCAGCGAGAGCACCTGTCAGACCCTTCTGACGGCGCTGATGCTCTATCTCACCGAGCTGCACGAGGAGTATCCGCAACACATTCTCGTGGTGGAGGAGGACTGACCTTCTCCATCGCGCATCATCGACACACATGTCTGGAGGTGTACGACAATGCTGAAAATCGGTCTTCAGTTCTTCGCCCACAAGAAGGGCGTCGGCTCCACCCGTAACGGCCGTGATTCCGAGTCCAAGCGTCTCGGCGTCAAGCGCGGCGACGGTCAGTTCGTTCTGGCTGGCAACATCCTCGTCCGTCAGCGCGGCACCCACATCCACCCCGGCGTCAATGTGGGCAAGGGCAGCGACGATACTCTGTTCGCTCTGAAGGACGGCAAGGTCAAGTTCGAGCGTCTGGGTAAGGATCGCAAGCAGGTCTCCATCGTGGAGATCGCCCAGTAACAATCGGGTATGAGAGAGCCTCGGACGGAAACCGTTCGGGGCTCTTTTTGTAAAATACGAGCGTGGGCGCACAATGTGCGCCCCTACCGAAGAAAAACCGTGTAGGGGCGGACCTTGTCCGCCCACTGAGAGAACAGGAGGATTTCCCTATGCCTCAATTTATTGATACGGCCAAGATCACCGTCCGCTCCGGCAACGGCGGAAACGGCGCGGTGGCCTTCCACCGGGAGAAGTATGTGGCGGCAGGCGGACCCGACGGCGGCGACGGCGGCCGGGGCGGCAGCATCGTCCTTCAGGTGGACGGGCACATGTCCACCCTGATGGACTTCCGCTACAAGAGAAAATACAGCGCCGGAAACGGCATGGACGGCTCCGGCAAGCGCTGCACCGGCAAGGACGGCGAGGATCTCATCATCAAAGTCCCCCGGGGCACCGTGGTCCGGGACGCCGAGACCCGGGAGATCATCTGCGACATGTCCGGGGACGAGCCCTTTGTCCTGGCCCGGGGCGGCAAGGGCGGCTGGGGCAACAAGCATTTCGCCACCCCCACCCGCCAGGTGCCCAACTTTGCCAAGGCGGGCCTGCCGGGGCAGACCCGGGATGTGATTCTGGAGCTCAAGCTCCTGGCCGACGTGGGCCTGGTGGGTTTCCCCAATGTGGGCAAGTCCACCCTCCTCTCGGTGGTCTCCAAGGCCCAGCCCAAGATCGCCAACTATCATTTTACCACCCTCTTCCCCAACCTGGGCGTGGTGTATGTGGACGAGGGGGTGTCCTTCATCCTGGCCGATATCCCCGGCATCATCGAGGGGGCCAGCGAGGGCGCCGGCCTGGGACACGATTTCCTGCGGCATGTGGACCGCTGCCGCCTGCTCATCCATGTGGTGGATGTGTCGGGCAGCGAGGGCCGGGACCCGGTGGCCGACTTTGAGGCTATCCAGGCCGAGCTTCAGGAGTACTCCCCCGAGCTGGCCTCCCGCCGGATGATCGTGGCGGGCAACAAGGTGGACATCGCCGCCGACCGCACGGGGCTGGAGGCGCTCAAGGCCCATGTGGAGGGGCTGGGCATGCCCTTCTTTGAGATCTCGGCGGCCGCCCACCAGGGCACCCGGGAGCTGATGTTCGCCGCGGCCAAGGAATTGCAGGAGCTGCCCCCCATCACGGTCTATGAGCCCACCTATGTGGAGCGGCCGGTCCAGGTGGACACCAGCGCGCCGCTGGACATCCGCCATGAGGACGACACCTGGATCGTGGAGGGCCCCTGGCTCCAGCGCCTGATGGCCAACACCAACTTCGGGGACTTTGAGTCCAGAAGCTGGTTTGACCGGATGCTGCGCCAGTCCGGCCTCTATGACCGGCTGGAGGAGATGGGGATCCAGGATGGGGACATCGTCTC
>ENA-UERZ01000700-UERZ01000700.1-human-gut-metagenome-genome-assembly--contig:-NODE-700-length-31096-cov-13.458042_pt1 | contig 31096 bp, 32 predicted proteins | sample MGYA00242997_ERZ507998 | MGnify/ENA primary metagenome ERZ507998 (study PRJEB26167, sample SAMN06115470) | human gut metagenome | host: Homo sapiens | place: China:Henan | collected 2016-06-23... | reverse complement strand
CCAGCCACAGCACCAGCCCACGGCACCAGCCACAGCCCGCATCATATAACAATGATGCGGGCTGTGGGCTTACCTAAGAAATAATTATTGTTAAAACAATATGATAAAATATTTTTAGTTTTATGTATATCAAAAAAGTATTTTTTGATTGACACAATACAAGAAGGACTTTATATCTATCTCAACAAAGGGGAATACCTCCCCATGCCCGCCGGGGGCATACACCCGGCAAGTTGCCGCGTGACTGACGACGCGGAAAGGGCCTTGCTATGCTGATCTACAACACGCCGAATTTTCCTGATCTCCGCTACTTCGATCCTTCTCCCTCGCTTATCCGCCTGGCGCAGCGCCAGGCGGAGCGCGCCGACACATTGACGCTGTGCGAAGCATTGCGCCACCTGCGCGCTCTGCTCACGCGGCGCAATCGCGTCGTGATGCTCGCCGTCTTGAGCGAGCTGGAACGCCGCGATCCTCGTGCGTTTCACGCTTGGATGTCGGATTTCGGGCCACACATTCCCAGCCCTGCGTCATACTTTAGCGCGTAACTCTGTAATGTCATTACGATATATGCTGCTGGCCGTCGCAACGGCCCTGCTGCTGGTCTTGTCTCATGTCTTCCGGCGGGAAGCCTCCGCCAAAACACAACACACTAAGAACAAAAGAGAAAACGCCATGACCGCCGAAAATACCGCTACTTCCGCCACCACCGCCACCGAAACCGCTGAGCTTACCGTTTCCATCCGTGCCGATTACTTTTGGCACGCGGCGCAGTTCGTAAGTGAAGAGCAAAACGGGGGCGGTTATGAAGCCCTGCGCGGCGTCTGTATAGAGCCCGCGGCCGAAGGCGTGATCATCTCCGCGATGGATGGACACCAGCTTTGTTGTTGGCACGATGCCGCAGGATACGCCGACAAACGCCGTGTCATCATGCCCACCGCCGACATGCTCGGCATCGTCAAGCCGTCTTTTTCCCGGCGCGGGCATACCCCCGGAAACCTTTCCGTCAACGGGGCCGGGGCGTGGCTCCTTACCCGTGGTCGCACGTCCATATCCGGCATCAAGGCTTTCGACATCACGCAGGAGTTCCCGGATATTACACCCTTCATCGCTCGTGCGTTCGGTTTTCAGCCGTCAGCGGAAGCCGTGACACTTCCCGCACTAAACCTCGCACGGTTCGCGTTCGGCAAGCTCTCCCTATGCCTCACGCTGACGGCGCTTGACGATGGGCGCATGGTATCCGTCACGAACTCTCAAGAACCGGATTTTTTCGGCTTGATCATGGGTATGCTTCCGACTCCCGAAGATCCCCGCGACTTGCGCACGCCCGCGTTCGTCCGCCGGATGTTGGGCATGGACGAGCCGGACGCACACGACGAGCCGGAAGATCCGATCGTCGTCACGCAGCCGGAACCGGAACCGCTCCCCGACATCACCCCGGAAGACGACGAGGACGCCCCCGCTATGTCCGACACCGAACCGCAGGCCGCACAGCCGGAACGCCCCGAGTCGCACGCAGCCCGCAAGCGCCGCCGTGTTGTTCGCCGTGTTTCCCGCCGTCACGTCCCTGAAACCGAACCCGCCGCCGAACCGCAGGCCGCGCCGCTGGCGCTTCCCGCGTCCCCTGCTCCGCTGCTTCCCGCCGTGGTCGCCGTGGCACCCGTCGCATCGGAAGAGGCCCCGCAGGACGTCGCCGGCGCCATTCCCATGCCTGCCGCGCCTATTCCGTCCAAGTCCGATTGCTGCGTGAAGTTCCGTACCGCCCGCAGCGTCCGCCGTCAGGCCCGCCGCGTCTCTCCCCGCCATGCCATCCCCGCTTCCCGGCCCGCAGCAGGTTTCCCCGGCGTCGCCGTGGGGCTTGCCGTCATGCTGGCCTTTGCCGGAACCATCGGCGGGCGTGGGTTGGAGCTGGTGACGCTCTTGCTGTCGCAAGCCCTCGCCTAACCCCGTGACGCCCCCGGTTTTCGGGGGCGTCATCCCGGCCATCACAACACTATACAAGAAAAGGGAATCCCTCCCGCCGCCCGCCGGGGGCGTACGCCCGGCAAGTTGCCGCGTGACTGACGACGCGGAAAAGAGAAAAGACATGAACAAGAGCGACTACTACGAACGGCAGGAAGCACGGCGCGAACGGTATATCCAACGGGCGGCCAAAGCGCGGAGAAACGCGGCGTTCGCCGCCCAAAAGGCCGGGGAAATGGCCGCCGTTATCCCCGCTGGCCAGCCCATCCTCGTGGGGCACTACTCGGAAAAAAGCGATCGGCGCTATCGTGAACGCATCGGCCAGACGATGGACAAGGCGATCCGCCTTGACGACAAGGCCGATTACTACGCGGAAAAAGCGGAAACCGTGGGCAGGGGCGGCATTTCTTCCGATGCGCCGGACGCGATCGTACTGCTTGAACACAAGTTGACAGAACGCGAAGCCAAGCAAGCCCGGATGAAGGAGATCAACGCCGCGTTCCGAAAGGGTGACGCCGCATTGCTCGCCCTCGGTATGACGCAAGCCGAGATCGACAAGATGCGGAAAAACATGCCGTCATACTTCGGCCAGCCCTTCCCGTCCTTCTCCCTGTCGAACAACGGCGCGGAAATCCGCCGCCTGAAGAAGCGGATCGAGACGTTGAAGGCTACGGCGCTGGACGAGACGACGCGCACGGCCTTTGACGGCGGCGTCATCGTCGACAATGCCGAGGAAAACCGCCTGCAAATCATCTTTGACAGCAAGCCAGACAAGGCCGTCCGCGAGGCACTCAAGGGACGCGGGTTTCACTGGAGCCCCAACAACCGCGCATGGCAGCGGAAGAGGAGCCATGACGCGACGTACTGCGCCCGCCTGATCTGCGGACTCGCCGACTAATGCGGCCATCGGCGCGGGGGGACCCCCTCCGCGCCGTCAACACTTCACGAAAAAAAGGAAAAGCATCATGCAGGCATCACCGCAGGAACTCCGCGCAAGGCAAATCGTCGCTTCCCGTTCCACCGCTTCGCTGTGTGAGATTTTCGAGGCTTTGGACGACCCGAAGAGCCTAAGATTTCTTGAAGAAAGCACGGTTCGGGGCTGGATCATGGATGAGCTGGAAAAGCGCGACTCCGAAGCGTTCGAGGCGTGGCTTGACTGTACCGATCCCCTCTACGGCAACCGTCCCAGCGCCTTTTTTCTTACCGAGCCGAGCCGCTGGCGGCATTTCGGGCTTGCGTCTTTAGCCGTGAAACCGTAAAGGGCAAAGGGGATCCTTCCCACAGTCCGCCGGGGGCTTATTCCCGGCACGTTGCCGCATGGCGCACGATGCGGAAAGAGATTCCGACCATGCTTTCCGATCTTCTCTTATCTTTCCCCTGTCTTTTTCCCTAACCGACTATGCCGCCCTGTCGTTAAGATGGGGCGGTCTTTGACTTATCCTATCTTCAGGCTACAAAAGGAGTCTTTCATGGACAGCATTATTTTCCCTCGCACCGGGGAAATTCCGCTGGAATTTACCGGAGAAATCATCTCCACAGAAACAACAGACACTCTCGGTAAAAAAAAGTGCTCCCGCTATCATCAATTGCGGCTTGCCCGCACTGCGGGCGGCTCTTTCGTGGCGGCCATAGGTTTTCGCGCAACGTATGACGGCGATTATGACTACGATTGGGCCAAGGTTGGAACAGCCGAAGAAATCGCCGCGTGGATCAAGGCATTCGATCCGCTTTGTGTACTGCTGGGATTTCCAGCCGGAAAACAGTTTGAGGAAAAGCAGAAAAGGTTAGAGCTGGATATTCGCCTCCGCTTTGCAACTGCGGCAACGCGCTTGTTGGGAGAACTGAATATCGTCGAGCATATCGAATGAGGAAAAAAGAGGAAGAGCATGGCTATTCAACCTTCTTGGATGCCGCCCATTCCCGTGGCGATGGAGGAATGAGATGAAAAAGAGTGATGAGAAAAAAACAGGCAGACCGAAAGGCTCAACCACTCCAAACGCAAAAATCATGTTTTCCGTTCGTATACGACCAGAAATCCGCGAAGCCATCTATACCTACGCCGAGCGTTCGGGAATCCCTATTCCTCAGATAGTCGAACTCGGCATGTCGGCCTACCTTGTCGCGCAGGGAGAAAAGACGCTGGAGGAGTACGCAGCCACAGGCAGGATATATGATGGCAAACAGAGCCTGAGATTTGACCAGTATTTAGGTTTTCGTGTTGAGGGCGAGCTGAACGATACCGATACGAGCCGCTATGTATACCATGTCGTCCGCGACAAGGACAACACCCCGGCAACCCCGGAAGTTTTCCCCACCCTGAAAGATGCCTTTAACTGGATGCAGGCGCAGCGCTGATTTCCCTGAGTTTTTGAAATCCTTTTTCCATGAGATTTTCGATCCGATTTCCCATGAAAGAATGAAACGCCTCTTCTCAATTCAAGGAAGAGGCGTTCTTGGTTTTACGCAACCCGCGCGTGCTTTACCCGGTCCCTGACTTCCGCGCGCTTTGCGTCGTTGAAACGCTCGACCGTGCCAACAAGGTAGCCGGTGATCCTGCGGATACGCTCGAATCTCACACCTTCACCTACCCTGCCGTTTACAACCGGAAAGGATTCCCATTTATCATTTATCATTTTTATATCACCTTATTATAGGAGATTCTTTTCCAAAATGTAAATCATACACACGCATTCCCTCAAAATTTACAACGTTTTTACTCTTAACTCCGGCGGCGACTGTTTCCCCGTCCTCTCGCTCTCATACCTGCTTTTGCAGCGCTCCCTCGGCATCGCAACTATGCGGTACGGGGGCGCATACGTTGGCCGGTTCCGCAGGCCACGGGCAAGCGGGATCGTCCGGCCCTTCCCACGGGAAGCCCGGCTGTTGCGGCAAGTCGCGGAGTGCCTGCCTGTACGCCAGCCAGTTCAGATACCCGGCGTCCGTGAGCGTCGTTTCCCCGCCGCTGGCGAGCTGGTCGCGGTGGCGTTCGACGAGCCATGCACAGGCCGCCAACCTTGCGTCCCGTTCGGCGCGCACACGTTCGGAGCGGGCCCCCGTGCCATTGTACTCGGCAAACCGGGCCGCTTCGGCTGCCGCGGCTTCGGCGTCAAGGCGTTTCCGTTCACGCTCGAAAGCCCGGATGCCGGGAAGCACATACTCCCGGTACGTATCGCCCACGTCGCCGCCCTCCGCCATAAACTCAAGGTTGGGGCGGCCGTCGTCGAACTCCACATGCCCCACGCCGTTCCGCCACTGAACGGCGCGCACGGCTTCGGGATATGCGTATGCGGCCTCCAGCGCTTCGCCGTCCACGATGACAAGCCCGTCAGGCACAATGATGGATACGGATTCAGGCATGGCTTGCCTCCACGGGCTGTATGGCGGCGGTATGCTCAGGCTGGATCAATGCGGGATCGCCGTGCGCCAGCCCGATGAGCTGCCTGCGGGTGGCTTCGCATTCCCGGAGGTTTTCAACGCGGCCCGCCGAAACCTCGGCGCCCACCTTGTTCACTTCTCCGGCCACGAGGCCAAGGGCATTGGCGTTTTCAAGCAGGAGCATGGGCGTCAGCACAAGGGCGCATCCCTCCATATTGGCATCCGTCACGCCGCCTTTGCCGCTGTAGCTCATCCACAGTTCGCACCCGCCTTTCTTGTTGTGTTGCGGGCAGTCCTCAAAATTCCTGTACGGGCATCCGGCCATGTTTCCTCCTATGCCTTTTGCGCGACGATGAAGTCGATGTATTTGACGTTGAGATTCAGAGCATGGGAATGCGAAGTACCGGAGAAGCTGTGCGTGTGCGCACCGCTCCCTCCCGCTTCCGCGCATGTCATTGTACCGAGATTCGGCCCCGTCCCCGCGTACAGGTATGACTTGTAGTCCCCGCCGGATTCACGCCGGATGTAGTGCGTCACCGAGTGCTTGTGTTTCGGCATTTGCGCCGTGGTCAGAGTGGTGGAACCGACACTTCCTCCCCCCGCCGTGGCGGTCGTGGCCCTGCCCGTAGCGAAAGCCGTGGAGAAAGCCAGCCCCGCCGTATAGTTCGTGACGTTTCCGGTCACGAGCCGCAGGGCGGCGTTGTTATACTCCGCCGCGGTGATTTTCGTCCATCCTGTGGGTGCGTTCGTTTGCTGGAAAAGCATCCGGGTCCCGGAAGGGAACAATTTGGCCAGCACGGCGGCGGAGGAAGGGACTTTCGCGCCGTCGTTGGTCAGGGTGGCGGCCATGTCCTTGTCCATGAGGAATCTGGCATAGGCTCCCCATGTCTTGCCGCGATCGGCGCTCTCGCGGGTGAAGACGCGGTGATCGTTCGTCCCCACCGTCCCTTGCCGATACAGGACTTGGCGGACGAACCCGTGGGAACTGGACATGACGTCAACGTAAAAGTTAACCCCTTCGGGCAGGTGCAGGCCGTCGTTGTTGTTCAGCGAATAGCTGCCGGAATCGGCAAGCGTGTCGATGTCCTTTTTGGCTGTGGCGTCGAAGTGCGGACAGGCCCCGATCTGACCGCGCTTCACGGCTGTGTCCGAGAGTGTCCCGTCCACAGTGACGTCCGTAGCCATGCCGTTGATGAGGTTTCCGTTGCCGTAGGAGCCCGAGGCATTGCCCGGAAAAAAAGCGCGACGGTTGCCGGGATCCACAATTTCCGAGCTGAGGAAGTGGAATCTTTTGCCCGTCACCCGGGCGGCGTCCTTGAAGCTGGCCTCCGTGATGGTGCTTCCGATGTTGATGACGCTGAAGTCCGCAGCGCAGAGAAAGGCCGTGGAGTAGGAAACGTTCTCAAGAATATCGAACGTCGCGCCGTTGATGATGTCCACAAGGCCATGCCGATAGGCGTTTAGATAGCATGACGTTTGGACCGTCTGCGCCTTGATGCCCGTAACGGACGTCGAGTCAAAGAAAAACCTTCCGCTGTAGCCCGCAACCACCGCCCCGATTTTGTTGTAGTACTGGGCGTGGATTCTCGACTGGTAGGAGCAGGCGACGCGATCCGCTTCGATATTGCGCAAAAGCAGCATAGCGCCATTGGCTGCGGTGAGCGTCCCGAACTTGGGCATATCCGCGGGTTCGGTGGTCGCGTCGGCGGCAGCCAGCGAGGTCACAACGATTGCCGCGCCGGAAGAATGGAAGTTGTACAGCGTGAGGTTTCCCCATTCTCCGGGGCCGAAGTGCAGGAAAACGCTTCCGCTAACGCCGGGTTTCATCATGAGCATTTTATAAATGGCCATGCTCATGGACAACACAGGCTGGTCGGGGGTGTAGCCGCCATTGGTATCCGAACCAGTTTTGGAAACGTAGACATGCACGGAGCCGTTCAAAAAGCCCGTGCGTGGCAGCCATGTCCCCCATGTCGCGCCGTTGTCGTAACTCGTGCGGGCCATCTCCCATTGATACGCCTTGCTCGGGGAGGAACATAGCTGCGTGATGTTGTCGTCGCCCCATACGATGACATCGAGGAGCATATCCCCGGCAATGGGGAAGTTCAGGGCGGTCGTCGCCTTGTAAACGTTGTAGCGCCCCTGCTTGAGGATCGTGTTCGCGTCCACGGAGGTCAGGCTTTTTGCCCTTCCGAGCTGTCCCACCTCGCTGGCCTTGGTGCCGGAAGCGTCGATGACGACGTCGGTGACGAACCCGTCCGTGCGCCCGGTGCCGCCGCGCGCCGTTGCAAGCGTGCCCTTGGTGATATTGGCCGCGTTGTCCGCGCCGAGGTTTGCGCGGGCGGCCGCCGCCGTGGTCGCGCCCGTGCCGCCCTTGGCGACGGGAACGGTATAGCCGTCAGCCAGAGCTGCCGCCTTCGAGGCCGTGGCCGCGTTGCCCGTGACGTTGCCGGGAAGCGCGCCGCTGGCGTCGCGCACGGGGATGGTGTTCGCGGTGGTCCCGGTCGCCGCGTGTTTTCCGTCCACGGTATCCACGTCGTGCATGAGCTTGCCCACCGTTGCCCACGCATTCGAGGCGTATTTCTGTAGCTGCACGCCGCCCGTTACGGATGCGATGCGCTTCACGTTGGCGGGGATGCCGGTGATCCCGGTGAAGTCCATCTTCGCCAGCGCGTCGAGCATCGTTTTGATGGCGGGCACGTCGCTGGCGATCTTGTTGGTGAGCGCGACCGCTCCGCTCCATGAAATAGCCATGAGCCTTCTCCTTGTTTATACGCCGTATGCGGCCCAATCCACCGTACCGGCGGCGCGGTTGCCGTTCTTGTCCTTGACGAAGATGCGGAAGCCCTTGGGGGAATCCACGTCTTCAAATACCGTAAAGGCGGTGAGGTTCTGGTCATTGACCACGTTGGGCTTGGGCAGGCTTTCGACGTCGACGAAGCCCACGTTGAAAGGCACCCATTTGCCCGTGAGCATGGGCGTTGCCGATTCGGAGGTCCATCCGGCCCCGTTGTCTGTGGCCTTGACCTCGACCCGCCCGAAGTCCGATTTCCGTTTCACGTCCAGCGAGTAGTTGATGTTCGAGATCGCCGCCATGCCGCCCGTGGCCGTGATGGTGTAGCGGACATAGCGGAACTGCGTGGCGAAGACGACCGTGGCGTTGTCCGAAATGATCCGCCATGTGGCGTTGTCTTGGCTCACCTCGATCTTGCAGGCAAAGGCGGGATTGCCGCCCAACGTGCGGGATGAGATGGTGACCGAAATCTTGGTGGAGGGCACGAGCTTGCCCACGTCCACGGTTTCGACGTACTGCCCGATGCCGCCGGCCAGCAAAGACGTGGGCATCCTGACCCAAAGCTGCGAGTAGCGCTGCACTGTGAGCGCGGGGATGGCCCCCGTGCTGTATTTTGACACCAGCCCCACGGCCCCGTACCAGTTTGAATGTTTGGGCTGTCCGTCCAAGAGTGCGTAGGAAGACGACGAGATCGCCAACCCATACGGATATGAGGTTCCAACCTTGGCCACGGCCTCGAATCCGTCCACGGCGTCGGTCGCTGTCCCCACGTTGCCGTAGTACGTCGTTGCCGGATTGTCCGTCTGCTTCCAGCGCGCATAGACCGATGCATTGCCGCCCATCGGCCCGGTGGCGTCGGACTGGAACATGAGGAACTCGAATGTTCCGTCCGCCTGCCGGAACGGTTCCCCGGCGTCCCTGAGCATCCAGAGCTGCGAGAACAGCGTGCCGTCGGCGTTGGCATGCTTCCATGCCCGCTCCTTGTCCGGGAACAGCGTCATGCCGTCCGCGCCCACATCCTGATAATAGATACGGCCCCAGAGCGCGCCGTCATAGGACGCCAGCGGCAGCCCGAACGCGGGTTCCAGCCATGTCAGGTAGTTTGCGGCGTTCTTGTCCTGCCACGATTCCACGGCCCTGCCCGCGAGCAGCCCTGCCCGGGCGACGTTTTCGGTCCATGTCTCGTCGGGCACGGGGCCGATCATGCTGCCGCGCCCGTCCAGCACGAAGTTGGCCTTGACGCCGTTAAAGAGCGAATCCTTGTTGTGGTAAAACACGAAGTCCGGCGGCTGGCTGACGGCCATCTTGATGGTGGACAACGCGCCCCGGTTCCCTCCCGCGTCCACGGGGGTGACGCCGTAGACATATTCCCCGGAAACGGTCTCGAATGAGGAAGCGAATTGCGCGTCAATGTGCCCGATTTCCATTTCATACCCGTCCCCGTCGATTTCGGAGAAGACGTACTCGCGGATAGGGAAAAAGACCGTGTCCGGCGCGGTCCAGTACAGCATGACGTTGTTGTCCACGGTGGCGCAGTTCACGAACGCCACCTTGCCCGGCGCGACAACTGTGAAGTCGCAGTCGCCCCAGCCCGAGACATTGCCCGCGCTGTCCACGGCCCGGACCATGAAATAATGGACGCCCGTGGAGACGGCGGGAACCGTCAGGCAGTCGACGTCCAGCCGCCCATAGTCCTCCTCATGCGTCTCGATGACCCCGTCATCCCGGGCCTCTTCCCACTGGCGCACCAAGTCCCACGCCACGATGGGGAGCTGGTGCCCCGTCGCGGTCCAGCGCACGGTAATCCCGGCCCCGTCCAGCGCCGCCGTCACCTGCGGCGGTTCGGGCCTGTCCACGGCGATGGAGGCTTCCCCCCATTCCCCGAGGTTCCCCGCCGCGTCCACGGCGCGGACACGGTAGCCGTGCGTCCCCGCCGCCGGGCAGGGGAAACGGTAATATGTGGTCTTCGCGGAGCCGATCTGTTCGCCCTGCACGGTCACGATTTCGTAGCGGTCGATGGGGAATGACGACGCGACCAGCGGCCATGAGATCACGAGGTCGGCCCCGTCGATCCTGATGGAAGGCGCGGCCCTGCCCACGCCGCCAAGCTCGACGGAAGCGTAGATCGTGCTGGACACAAGCCCCACGGTATCCACGGCCCGCACGCCGAACAGGTACGTTCCCGCCGGGCGGGGCGGCACGGCCTGCGAGGTGACGAGGGACGTGTACGTCTCCCCGGCCCACGGGTCGGTGATCACATAGTGACGGACGGGCCACGACGCCGCGCAGTCCTGCCACGCGAGGTACAGGCCATCCGTGCGGACTTCGGCCTTGATGACCGGGTTCTCCGGGGCCGTTACGGACAAGGTGGCCTGCCCGGTGCCGGACTCGATGCCGTACACGTCCACGGCGACCACCTGCACGGTGACGCCGCCCGCCGCCTTCGGCGCGGGGAGGCTGGCGGACGTGCCCGTGCTCGTGCCGCTCATGGCCCCGCTGATCACATAATGCCGGATGGGGCAGACGGTGGCGCAGTCCTGCCAGACCACCGTGACCGTGCCGTCCCCGGCGTTGAGCGCGAGCTTGATTTCAGGCGTCTTCGGCGGAGTGATGGCTACTTCCACCGCTTCGGACACTTCCCCGGCGTTGTTGAAGATGTCCACGGCCTGTACGGTCACGGCGTCGCCCGCCGCGAACGATTGGGGCACGGGGATGATCGCTGTGGCCGTCTGGGAGATGACGGTGACGCCGCCGAGGGTGACGCTATACCGCGCCACGGGCCACGTCCGGGCCGCGTCCCGCCACGAGACGGCGATGCCTTCGGTTTGCAGGGACGCGGACGTGATGGCGGGGCGCGCCGGGCCGTTGATCGTGACGCTTCCCTGCGTCGGCGTCGCGGAAACGAGCCCGAGCGTGTCCACGGCCACCACAGAAGCGCGGACGGTCCCGGTGAGGTTGTAGGGCGGGATGGCCAGCGACGTGCCGGACGTGCGCCCGGACAGATCCCCGGACACGACATAATGCGACACGTCCAGCGTATCCACGGCGTCCCACGACACGAGGACACCAAGGGGGGAGGCGATGGACAGCCTCACGTTGGCAACGTCAGGCGGCGGGAGGGTGCGCCCGATGACCTTGTGCGAGGCGTCCAGCGTCGCCCATTGCCCCGTGACGCCCAGCCCCGTCAGGTAACGGCCCTGCACCTTGTACACATCGCCCTCGGCCACGTTGTCGAAGTACACGTCACCGCTGCCGATGGGTACCGAATCGGACAGGCGCGGCTCGTCATCGTCCGCGCCGAGGTGGATGATGCGGAACTGGACGTACTCGACCTGACGCTCAAGGCCGTCCGGGTTCTTCCAGCCCACGCCGATGCGCGGGCGCAGGGAGCCGTTGTCCCACGCGAGGGCGCGCTCGTCGGAGTAAACGTTTCCGAGCGGCACGGACGCGATGACCACGGACGGCAAAAGCTGCGGCTCGGAAATGTCCGAGTCGTAGGCCGGGATCGCCCCGTCGTCCACGTCATAGATTTCCGGGCTGTAGTCGCAGACCGTGATCTTCGCCGTGCCCCCGGCCTCCGGCACGATGCCCTCGACGAGGCATTCATGGCTTTCCCGATCCCGGTAGCCGAACTGGTACAGATCGTCCACGGTGGGCAGGACGCCCGAAAGCGGCACGGCGAACGTCACCGAGTCAGTCTCCACGGATTCCGCCACGGGGGCGATGTCGGCCTTGAGCGTCTGCCCGCGCCGGGACGCCAGCCGGAACCGTATGCTGTACTCCTGCCCCGCCGTGAGCGTCACGGTTTCGGAGAGACGCACCCCGGCCAGCTTCCCGCCGTCCTTGACCAGCCCGGCGACCCACCCGGAGCCGAGGCCCCATTTCACAAACGAGTTGGTCACGCGGACGAGATCCCCGTAGGTGACGATCAGGTGCTCCATGCTGGCCGTGAACGAGAGCCGCTCCCCGCGCAGGACGGCCCATGCCAAGGCCCACCGGACGGCGCGCCGCACGTTTTGCGGCTCGGTGACGCCCTCGAAATACTCCGTCCCCCAGTTCTCGTAGCGGGTCGCGTTGGCCGCGCCGTAGCCGTCGGCGTAGACGGTAAGGGTGTCCTGCTCGAACCCCTTCTCCTTGTTTATGAACGTGGCCCGCACCGCGTGCGGGACGTTCGGCAGCGTCTTGCTCCACTCGAAGGACCATGCGTTGTGCTCCGAAAAGCTGTCCACGACCTCGGTGCGCGGCTCGTCGATAAGCACGCTCCACAACCCGTCGGACAGGATCGGCTTTGCCCGCCCCGCCGCGCAGATTTCCGTCAGCAGGTCGTAGACGCTCATGGCGGAATCGCCGCCCACGACCTTAAAATAGGTGAAGCCCTGCGCCCGGCAGTAGTTGTGCCACCGCTCCAGTTTGGCGATGTCCAGCCGCGCGTCGGGCACGCGGTGGGCCTGCGGCATGGCCGGGCCTTGCAATACGTGGCGGAACAGCGACGCGGGATTGTTCGAGACGCGCGCCACCCATGTCTTCGTCCTGTGATCGTAGTCCGGCACCACGCTTTTGACCGTGGCGTTGACGTCGTCCATCGTCCCGTTGAGCTGATCCGTGGCCTGCACCCGCAGTTCCAGCCATGCCAGCGGCTTCCGGGGGTTGAAGGGCCTGCCCCACGTGTACGTCCGCACCCCCTGCCAGATGCAGGTCAGGCCGCGCGTGCTTTTCCATCCCGCCGCGTCGTCATCGTCGCTCGACGTCAGGCGCACCTCGAACTCGTACTGGCCGCGGGGCAGGTTGAAGGTGAGCTGCCGCGTGAAGGCCGAGCGGGTATTGTTGCGGGTCAAGGAAAACGTCTCGGCCCCGGCGCTCAGGCGCGTGCCCGGCGTGAAGGCCACGGACAGCCCGGATCCGGACGGCGCGCAGCCCTCGACGCTCACCGTGTCGCGCCTGTCCTGCACCTCGACGATGGCGTCCCCCTTCACGCAGACGTAGGCGAGCAGCTCCTCGTTCTCCCCGATGGGGGCCAGCCGCCCGACATACGATATGTTGTCCCACCGCCACTTGTTCCGGCGCATGAGCGCCAGCAGCCGCTCGGTCGGCTCCCCGGCCTTGCGGTCCGTGGCCGTGCCCGCCCGCTTGACGATGCGGCAGGTCCGGTCGAGCGAAAACGTGTACCAGCGGTACAGCTCGATCTCCACGGTTTCGGCCCGCAGCTTCTTCGGCACGCCGTAGGTGGCCAGCCACCAGTCTTCGGGGTCGAGGTTGCCGTTTTCGTCATAGATCAGCGAGGCGTCGATGGCCGGGGAACAGGGCTCCAGCGTGAACGTGGCCGCGTTGACGCGCTTGTGGGCTTCGGTGAAGTTCCCGTTGGGCAGCAGGCGGTAGCGCACCTGAAACGTGGTCGTGGTGTCCATCTTCTTCCCGGCGGACGAACGCCCCCACAGGCCGGAAGGCCAGTAGAACATGAGCTGCGCCTGATCGACGTCGTCGCCCGTCTGGAAGGTGTTGCGGGCGCCGCGTTTCAGCGTGATGCCGAGCTGCTTTTCGTCGGCGTCGCGCGTGTACAGCTTCGGGGACTGATCGCCGCCGTCGCCCCGGTACACGTTGAACTCCATATGCTGGTATTTCCCAAGCGGCGTATCCCCGTTGCGGATGTCGGAGATTTCCACCGGGCCGTACCCGGCGGTGTACGCGGCGCGCAGGTAGTTGAGCTTTTCCGTGGCCCGCTCGGTGTACGGCTTGCCGAGGTAGTCCAGCGTCATGCGCCCGATGCCGAGCACCTGCGGGATGACCTGAAACGTGCGCAGGCTGTTTTGGCTGCCGGACAAAAAATTGACCTTGGAGCCCGCGCCGCCCATGTCCAGCCCCGGCATTTTCGCCGAGGTCGCCAGCAGCGCGCTCCCGAGCATGGACAGGCCGAGGCTCGCGGCGAACAGCAGGCCCGACCCCACGGAAGACGACACGCCCAGAAGCCCGGCCACGGCCGCCCCGCCCGAGCCGCCCGCCCACCACGTCAGCGCGGCGGCCGCGACGATGGCGACCATGCCGAGGATGGCCTTGCCGCCCTTGCCGGGCAGCACAGCGAACGTCACCACGTCGCCGGGGCGGGGGAACGTGGTCCCCCATGCCTCATACGGCACATAGCGCATGTTGAGGTAGGCGTGCCCGCGCCCGCGCATCCTTGCCGGAATCCGCATGGCGTCGCACTGTTCCCCGATGATCGACGCAAGCGGTTGTCCCCCCGCCACCACACAATCCACGCGCGGCTTCAGGGGCGAGGGCCTGCCGATCACCCGTATGCCCTCCGCGACGCCGCGTCCCGCCGTCAGCCGCTCCCCGGCATAACGGTACACCCCGCAAACACGTTCTTTCCAGCGCCGGGACGTGTATGTCTCGATGACGGCGTGCCCGCCCTCAAGCACATGCAGCATCCGGCCCGGGGTGGTCACGAGCCCCACATGGGACTCCACCCCCTCGATCCGTAGGCTCACCACGTCGCCGGGGCGGGGATCGCCCGTCGGCTCCCAGAACGCCTCCCGCGTCAGATCAAGCGCGGGCTCGATGGAGGCCCGCTCAAGGGCGGACACGTCAACGACCGGGCCCGGCAGGGCGATGCCGAACCGCTCGCGGTAGACCAGACGCACCAGCCCCCAGCAGTCGGCCCCGGATCGCCCGCAGCCGCCGTCACGGAACGGCACCCCGATATAGTCATTCCACCATGCGTTCACAGCCATCCCCCCCATTCCCGATCCATGCGGCGCAGCCACCGCCCCAACAGCCGAAAGACAAGCCGTTTCATCAAAACATCCCCGGAAAGCGATCCGGCGTGTAGGAATCGCAAGGGTATCCCACCTCCGTCAGCATGTCCTGCGCCAGCGGCGCGGTCAGTGTGTCGCTGTCCTGCGAACCGGAAATGTCCCCGAGCGTGAAGCCGTCGCACTCCGTCTGCACCACGTCCGGGTCCGAGGTGTGGACTTGCAGCAGCCGCACGGACGCCCGCCCGCTGGCCGTCCGCAACAGCGAAATCAGGACGGAACTCATGCCCGAGATCGTAATGGCCGACGACGGGGCCTTGCCGCTCGCGTCTTCCGGGTTCGGCAGCTCGAACGGGAGGAACTGGTAGAAACGGCCCTTGTGGTACATCCCGTACACGGGCACGCCGTGCTCGTCCTCAACCGCGAAACCGTCCGCGTCCAGCATGTGCTCCACCGCCTGATTGCAGTAGCGCAGCGTGTCCGTATCGGGAAACGTCACCTCGATGAGCGAGACGAAATCGTCCGCGGCCTCGCGCTCCAGCGCGGACTTCACCGCATCGGCCGTCATTGTGGCCCGTCTGCTCACGGCAGCACCTCCAGCGTCAGGGATACTTCCCATGCCAGCGTCTGGCCGTAGGGCCGGATCGTGAAAAGGATGTCGTCGGATTCGGGCACAATCCGCATGCGGAACTGCCGGGAGGTGATCGGGTGCGTCCAGTCGAACGCCCGGATGCCCCCGGCAAGCCCGCTTTCGACGTCATTGACCCACGCCCCGAACGCCTCCGCCTCGGCGTAGCTGTCGAACAGGAGCGTGCCCGTGGTCACGTCGGAACGCTTCCCCGCCTTCCGGCGAACCAGCGCGGGGCCGGACGCGGGCTGGCTGCGCGAAAGGCGCGAACCCGCCGACTCGGAATAATTGCCCGCCAGCACGAGGCGCGGCAGATCCGGGGGCCATGCCATCGCCATATCAGCCCCCGCTCCGCATGACGGGCATCCGCGTACCCTGACGGCGAAGGGCAACGTTCAGCTCGCTCCCGTAGGTGTTCGCCTGTTGCGCCGCAATCCTGCCGAACGTCACCCGGATGTCCTCGCCGCCCGTGGCGTTCGCCGTCCGCGCCTCCTTCCCCTCGTAGCCATCCGGCGGCACAATGGCGATGTTGTTGACCACAGACGCGCCGCCCGCCCCGGCGATGGCCTTCATCTGCCCCGGCGTCAGCACGCTCTCGTCAGTGCGGATGATCGCCGCCCTTTCATAGGCGGGATTGATGAAGCCGGTATGATAACGCGGCGCGCCCTCAAAAAAGGAGGCCGGAACCCTGCGCGTGGGCGAAGGCTCCAACGCCATCCCGCCGCCGTGCTTGACGATGGCGGCATAAGAACTCCCACGGGACATGAAGCCCTCAGCCCACGCCCCGGAAATGGGGTTGCCCGAAACCGATGCCGTGCCCCCGCTCGGTGCGGAAAAAAAGCCCACGGCGGTCTTGATCAGACCCGCCATCGCCATGCGCGCCGTGATCCTCGCCAAATCCTGAAGGATGGACCGCGTCATGTCCGAAAACGACGCCGACGTCCGGCTGGTGAAGTCGAGAAGCCCCTCCGTCATGGCGTCCAGCGTCGACGTCGTGAAACCCTCCATCTGCATGGCCATGTTCGTGTACTCCCCAGTCCACTTCTTCAGCCCACGCGTGATGCCGTCCGCGTAGTCCCGGCTCGCCTCAAGCTCCTTCATCTTCAGCCACAGGTCGACCTCTTCCTGCGTCAGCCCGACATTGACGCGCAGGTTTTCCGCCTGCCGCTCAAGCTGCGCGTTGATCTCGTCCTGCGCCAGCCCGTACTGGCCGGAAAGCTCGTACAATTCCCGGTAAAAATCGGATGCGGCCTCGGCGTCCTTGATGGTCGACGCCTTTTCAAGACTTCCGCGCAAGGACTTGAGATACTCTTCATTCTTCGCGCGATCCCCGTCGGTCTTGGCGAGGGCCTCCAGCTTTCGGCGTTCCTCTTCCAGTTCCTTGTTGATCCGGATCTCGCGGGCAAGGCGATCGTTGCCGACCCCCTGCGCAATCCGCGCATCAAGATCGGCGTAGGCGTCGGCAAGGTCACCAACCCGCTTGGCGTCGGCGGCCGCAGCGTATTCCTTGGTGATGCTGTTTAGCTGGTTCAGAGAAATCTTGGCGTCCTTCCCCTTCTTGGCGATGTCGTCCAGCTTGATTTTCAGCTTCTGCGCCCATGACTGCGAAACATCACCATTAAGCTTGGAAATCTCGGCGCGGACCTGCTCAAGATACCTCGCTGCCGAAGCCTGCTTGCTGGCCTGCCCGGATCGGCCCTTTCGATTCCAGAACTCCGCATCAAGCTTAACCTGCTCTTTGATCCGCTCCTTCTGAACGTTGTATTCATCCATGAGCCGCTTGGCGTCGGGAAGGTTTTCCTTCCGCGCGGCAAGGGCGGACTGATGGAGTATGGCAAGGTTGGCTTCGGCGACGCTCCGGGCGAGAGCCTGTTGCTCCTTCCGGGCGGATTCAGTCTTCTTGCTGTACTCACGCAGAGCCGTAATGGCGTCGCCGGTATTTTTTGCGGGCTCGGCGTCCGCCTTCCCAAGCATATCGATGGCAAGCTTCAGTTCCCGGACTTTGCCGATGGCCACATCGGCGGCATCGGAAACCGTATCCGCCGCATGTTGCTTTTCGGCAACGTCGGCGTCGGCCTTTTCAACGGCTTCAAAACCCCCGGCAAGGGCGAAAAGCAATTCTCTAGCCTGTTTGATATTTGGGTTATTGTTTCCGAATTTTTCGCTGGCCTCGTTCAGCCGTTTGAAGGCCGTTTCGGCATCAATGAGTTTGTCCCTGAAATCCCGGAGGATGCCCGCCGTCGTGTTCCAACCTGCCGCGCCACGGGAAAAGGCAGAGAAACCACCTGAAAATAGCGTAGGATTCTCAAAATCTTCAACTTGGGACAGAGCTTTTTTTAGTTCGGCAGAGGCTTCCCCCTGTCGTTTTTTGGCAAGGGCAAGCTGTTGTTCGGCAATGCGTTTGCTCAGGCCGTCAGTCTTATCCCCCGCATTCTGGGCTTCATCGGCAAGATTTCGATATTGCTCGGCAAGTCGCCTTACGACTTCTTCATTTTCCTGCGCGCGGGAATACATGAGCGAGAGGCCAAGTGTCGCGCCGGTAAACGCGATGCCCCACGGGCCTCCAAGCATGGCCAGCATACCGGAAGCCGTGCCACGGAAAAGCCCCGTACTCTGCGCCAGCGTTTTCATGCCGGAAGCCGACACGCTGGAGCTGGCCAGAAGACGTGTCTGCGCTGCCGCGAGTGCGGCGCTGCTGGACGTGGCCTGCGCCTGTGCCGCCCTGACGGCCTGCGTTGAAAGGGAAAGCCTGTTTTCGGCAATGGCCAGCTTGGTGGACACGGCTTCAGCGGCCTGATCCGTCTGTACGCGCTGTACGCCGGAGAGCAGGGCCGCGCGCATGGTTTCCGCACGCGCCTGTTCCGCCTGAGCGGCCTTGAAAATCGCCTGCGCGACGTCGTTGGACGATTTCACGCGGTTGTAGTCCGCCGTGGCCGCCGCGAGAAGCTGCGACCGCAACGCGCCGAGTACCCCGCCGTGCTTGACTTCTTCGGCGACCAGCTTGGCCGTTGCGCTGGAGGTAAGAGCTTTGTAGCCCTTGAGAGTCAGGAGGGCGGCCCCCAAGGCCAGCGCCCCGTTTCTGACCGTCTCCCAGTTCATGGACAGGCCGACGATGGCCGAATCCATCCCCTTGACGCCGTCGGTCAGGAGCTTGACCCCTTCCTTGAGCGCGTCCGAGCTTCCGGCGTGCAGCATGAGATCGTCCCACGCCGTATTCAGGCGGCCCACGGCGGCTGTCGTGCTGTCCATCGCCGCCTTCAGGCCCGCGCCGTACCGTTCCCGGATGACGGGGGCCACCTTCGCCAGCGTGTCGATGGTGACTTCCCCGCGTTCGAGCATCTTGTCGAGTGCCTTTGTGGAAACGCCGAGGGCGTCCGCGAACAGCTTGAACGCCCCGGGCGCGCGTTCGCCGAGCTGCTGGCGCAGCTCTTCCGCCGTCACCTTGCCCTTGGAAGCCATCTGGCCGATGGCGAGGAACACGCCCTGCATCTGATCCTGCGTCAGGCGCAGGGCCGTTCCCATTTCCGAGAAGGCAAGGAAGATTTCCTTCGCATCCTTCTCGATTTCAGTGTCCTTCGCGCTGGCGAAGAACGTCTTTGCGGACTCCGCCGTGTCGAGGTAAGAAAGGCCAAGCCGATCGGATTCCTCGCGGATGAACGCAAGCTGCGCGCGGGCCTTGTCCGCGTCGCCCATGATGGCCTCATAGGCCGCGCCGATGTTCTCCACGCGCATGTTGGTGGAACCGGCGGAGGAAAGCAGATCCGTCATCCCGGAGAATCCGGTCATGCCCGCGCCTACGCCGATCCCCTGTCCGATGGAAGCCAGAGCGCCCTTGAAGCCTGAAGCCTTGGAACGCAGCGCGTCCAGCTCGGAGCCGACGTTCCGGAGGCCGGGCGTCGCCTGATCCCGGAATGCCAGGGTGATCTTGCTTACAACGTCACTCATCGCGCTTTCTCTCCGCAAGTTCCTGAAGAGTATCCCTTTCAAGGGCACTCAACCGATAGAAGTCATTCGACGTCAGGGACAGGCCAATCCATTTGGCCACCGTCCTCACCCCTTGCCAGTCCATCCCCGTGGGGCCGTTCCACCCCGTGCGCCACTGCCCCTGAACGTCAAGCCAGAGCGAAGCCAGCGGGGCAAGCTCGGGCCAGAGCGGATTACGCTGGGCGCATGTTGCGCACGGGGCATTCCGGTTCAGCTTTCGGCGGCAGTCGCGGCAGTATCCGATCCGCTCACCGGAAACAGCCCATCTTCGCCAGCGTACAAGTTTTTTATTTCAGCCAGAGGAACCCCCACGGAGTAGGACATGGTAAGCCGCCCGAGGATGAGCGTATCCCGGCTGGGCATGGCCTCCCATTCCTCCGACGTCAGGCCGTACAGGCCGCGCACGGCGGAGGCATAGCTTTCTCCCCGTTTCTCCCTGTCCTGTTCTCTGGCGTCATGTTCCTCCATTTCCTTCAGTTGCCCGTTGGTGAAGGATTTCAGGACAAAACGGCGTCCGTTCAATTCAATGTGCATGGCGATTCCCCTTACGCGTCGGCGTAGCTGGCATGAGTGTTCTTGAGGGTGACGGCAAGGGCGCTTCCGAGCGAACCGGAAGAGTGATACGCCTGCCAGTCGAGCGGCAGGCGTATGCCCGCGGGCCCGTCAATGGTTGATACCTTGGTCTGGAACAGCAGTTCCTCAAGGGTAAAGGTCAGGGTGTTGTCTCCCCTCGCAAAAACGACCTCCGCCTTCTTGGGCGTCAGGGAAAGGGCGGCGTTCACGAGTTCCATATCCTTGAACAGCACGGTGATCGTGCCGCTTACGGTGGCGAGCCCCTCGCTGATGGCCGCGCGGGTGCTGCTCTGCCCGATGGTGTAGGTGTCGCCGTCAAGCCCGTTGTCCAGCTTGATGCCGAAGGCCGTGGCGTCGCCATACTCCACCCCGTCGAGGAGCAGTTTGCCCATGTCGTTGTTGCAGCGGAGAAATCCCGGTGAGGACGGCGATCCCGCCTTGCTGGCGGGGCTTATGGTCTGGACCTTCCCCATTGTGCCTATGGAGGCCACCAGCTCCCCGTCTCCGCCCATGTCCACATTGAGCGTCGAGAGCTTGATCCCGTTCGTCAAAACGTAATTCGCGGGATTGGTGGCGAACATCGTTTCAAACCAGAGGCTTTCCATATCGTTGTGGAGCTTGAAGGCATGGGTATACGGACCCGAGGATTCCCCGCCCGTCGTCTCGGGAAGCCCGAACAACGCCCGGAACCAGTAGCCCATGCAGACGTAATCGAGCGGCACCTGAATATCCCCGCTCACATCGGTACGCCCGGGAATCGGTTCCTGCGGGTTGCGCGTCCCGCGCAGGGTCCCCGCCGCCGTCAAAGTCTTGGACATGCTCACCCCGAACGTGTTGAACGGAAGATCGTACCCCTTGGGGGCAACCGGCATCACGCCGTATTCCCGCTCGAACCCCATGATCAGCTTGGAGAGGAATCCTCTCGCCATCGGTTTGTCGGCCATCGTCATCTCCACGGATTGCGTTTCAGGTTGATGGTGTTGGGAATGTTCAAAGTGACGATGAAGTCACGTTCGCAGTAGCCGTTTCGCGGCGGATAGGTACGGCCCTCCCCCGTCCCCGGAGTCAAATCCGGATTGAGGCGGGCAATGGCTTCCAGCACGCGGGGGCTGAACTCTTTTTCCATCAAGGCCATTGCCGGTTCGGAGACGATCTCTCCGGTGCGGGCAGGCTCATCGTGAACGACCACGCCGAACATGAGCATCACGGACAGGCTCAAAGCTTCCTGTTCCGGCCCCAGTTCCTCCCCGGTCGGCGACATGACGAGGTAGGGGGCATCCTCTTCGCCGAAACGGCCCACATCGTCGAATCCCAGATAGATGGTCAACGGGCGGTCGAACGTCCGGGAAAGCCACTCGCAAAGCTCCGCGTCTTCGGCAATCCCCTTTGCCCAATACTCCATGACTTCAAAGGTATTCATGCCTTGGTCCTTTTCTGGAAAACCCGTCTCGTTTCCTGCTCGAACAGCGCTATCAGCTCCCTCCGGTGCAGGCGGAAGCTCGGGCCGATGAGGTTGCGGGCGGGAATCTTGATGGCGTCTCTCGGCCCGATAAAGCCTCTCTTGAAGAACAGACGGCGCATTTTTTGCGAAGCCGGGTATCTTACGCCGCGCTGGAGAAGCACCCCCCGCCGATAGGCTGCCCTAGAAAGAAAACCAAACTCCACCTTGGACATCGGGGCCGGGTAACGGTAGTAGGCGATCGCTCTGGTCAGTTTCCCAAAGGTGGCCTTGACTCCCGTCCTGCGCTTGCGTCGATCCTGCGTACGGAGAGAGCTTTTTCCGGGAAACAGCCGGGTGACTTCGTTGAGTTCCGGCCAGTTTTCTCCAGACGGACCACCTCGTTTGGCATCCTTTTTCATGTCCTTGACGGCGTAATAGGCCAGCTTCCTGAGTCCGCTGCGCCCGGCGTGCGGAACGGCGGCAATCATCCGATCGATTTCTTCGGAGAGAACGGCATCCATCTCCATATTGAACATCCCATTTGTTCCGACAAAGAATCGGTAATTGCGCCTCTTGGACGTCCCGTCCGGGAGCCGGACGACTTTTCCGCCCTTCTTTTCGAAAAGGGGCACAATCTTGATGTTACCCGACACTGCTTCTGTCTCCTCTGGAGGCGTTGCTCACCAGAATGACGCGCGTGAGCGTTCCTCCGTTCAGGCCGATCCGTTCGGCGGCGCGGACTTGCCAGCTCCTGCCGAGCGCGTCCGCCTTGTCCCCCCGTTGAGGCAGGTACGGCGTCCCGTCGGAGAGAAGCGCGTCCGCCGTGACGTACAAGGCTTCAGCGAAACTGCCCCGTTCCGAATTGAAGCCGGAGACGGAATAATTTTGCGGAGGAACCCGTTTCCCGTCCCCGGAGTAGCGGGCGAAGGCGTCCACCGTCAGCGTCCCCGACGCCAGCGGGAACGAAAGCGACGCCTTGCCCGTCTCCGCGAGAACGCCCCTGAAGTCGCGTTCCAGCATGGCCCCCATGCGGTCACTGTCCATCGCACGGCCTCCGCAGAATCTCGCGGGCCGTCCGTTCCACGCCGCGCAATTCCTCCATGCCCCTGTCAAAGGAACCCGCGTCAGGCAGAACCGCGCCGCCGAACCGCAGGCAAAGCATCCGGGCCAGCTCGTCGGCTTCAAGCCCGTCGAGCATCCCCCTGTGGATGCAGACCGTGAGTTGCGTCGGTTTCATCATTTCACTCCGATACAGCCGGTTCATGTCCTCTCCCTGCATTTCAGCTGTTGCTCAAGGGCGTCCAGCCGGATGCCGTGCCCATGCACCGTGGTTTTCTGCTCATCAATCACATTCCACATCCTGCGATGATCGTTGGAATTGTTTTCCTTGTCCGCAAAACGGCTGATACAGCCCTCTCGGTGGAGGATGAGCGCGTCGAGTTTTTTGGTGACGCCGTTGCCCCACCACGCGAGAAAACCGATGAGCACCCCAAGCGCCGCGCAGGTGACTGTGAGAAGGAGATTCGTAAATTCCATGCTTACCTCCGCTCGGCCTGCTCTATCCACAAAAACAGATTGGCGGCATCGGTTGCCGGAAGGTGTATCCATTCACCGGTTTTCCCTTCCCATTCCCCGTTTTTGAGGAACCGCCACTCAGTGTTTGTCATCACCGCCCCCGGCGTCATCGGTGCCGGGGGCGACGCGCTCGTCAGTGCCCCCGTGCTTGCGCAGCCATGAGCCAGAAACGTCAGTACGCACAGTAGAAATACGAGCCTCACGGCGAGCATTACGGAACCATCCCCACGCAGCATAGAGCAACCTCAGCAGCAGGACGAACCAGCTAGCGTTTCCCATCTACGGAAACCGTTTTTTGCAGCTTACGGCGCTCAAGGACTTTCTGCACAAGACGCGGCAGAGCCGTTGTTACCGTATAGAGCGCGCGATACCAGAAAGAATCGCCCTCCCCCGGCACCCGCATATATTTGGAGGACAGCCAACAGACGATCGCCACCACAAGCACAACTCCCCAACCCCATATGGGGAGGTATGAGGCTAGTTGCGTCAGCATGTCGACGAGCTGGTCTTCGGTGAGCATCAGATGGCCTCCTGTCCGGGATCGTATGTGCGCGTCGGCCAGCCGCCGACGCAGAATTTCCGCAACGAAAGATTCCCTTCGGAGATGCGGATATAGTGGTCGCCCTGCATACAGTTGAGCAGATGGACGACACGCCGGGCATCCGTGCGGGCCAGCACGATGGAAAAAGCGGAAAGCGTCCTGCGTCCGACGATGCCGTCCTTTTCAAGGTCTTCAAAGAGCCGCGTTCCTCCCGGCGTGCCGTCGTTGCGCCAGTTCAGCGCATTGCACAGACGTTGCAGATGGCGGCCCATGCCGCTTTTGCCAAGGTTGACGGCTTGCTCGAACAGTTCGTTCGCCACGGTCTGCTCGAATTGCCCGAGGTTGAGCTTGTCCCACCATTCCTTGCGGTACCACCCGCTCACCATACCGGCGAGACAGGGCAGAGCCGCAAGATGTCTGGAGAAGGCGCGTTGGCCCTGTTTGAATGAAGGGTGCGATTTCTCACGATCGATGACCGGCCAGATCGGTTCGTCGGGAAAAAAGTTCCGGGCGCAGCCGCAGAAGGTTTCCCCGCCCTTGTCGCCGAAGTCGTCGCACCAACCGCCCTCAAAGTCCTTGACCGGTGCATAGGCCAGAGCAAATTCAGCCATTGTGTTCTCCTTGGCCGGGAACGTTTCCGCCCCCGGAACCGGTCAGTTCAGCAGCACTTCCACCACGGTGTCGCTTCCGGCGGCGGCATAGGCCGCCTTGCCGATGCGGGGGAACTCCGTTTTCACTTCGGAAACCGTCACGGAGTCCGAAACCGTGACCACCTTGTCCGTCGCGTTCCAGTACAGGGCCTGCCCCTGCGTGGGCGCGTCATCGGCCTTCTTCGGCAGGGAAAACACCCCGCTGATCTGTACGGATCCGATTCCCCCAGCCGGGATGTCCGCCAGCGCAACTCCGGCGAGCGCGCCGAAGACGATCAGCTCTTCGCTGGCGATGTCCGCGCTTCCGGTATTCGTGTACTGAAGGATGTCGCCGCGTTGCTTGAAATTCTGAGCCATGCCCCTACCTCCTGAAGTGTTCGGGGATATATTCGAGAGTCATCACCGGATGGGGCATGTCCGTGCCGATGCCGATGCGCACGCCGCACAGCCCCCGCATATCCAGTTCCTTGCCGTTGACCACGATGCGTTCGAGCGCATGAATCCGGGCGGGCAGATCGATGGAGATCGAATCCCTCCCCCCTTCTCCAGCCCCCTGAACCGTTCTGATGTTCAGCTCCTGCGGTTCGTTCCCGTCTCCGCCCATCACGCGGCCCCCGGGTTCTTCTGGATGCCGCGCCAGTCCAGCACGCCGACGCCCACCACGGTGCGGGCGCGGTACATGAACGAGTCCGTCATCATGTCGCGCTCTTCCTCCACAACCGGGGCCTCCTGCCCGTCAAGGAACGCCATTTCCACGAAATCGCACTGGCTGGGGTCGGCCAGCAAATACCATTCCTTGTCCGACACGTCGGACAGGCGGGCTTCGCCGATGGGCGTCAGCCCCCAGTTCGCCGCCGGGTTGTAGACCCCGGAACTCAGCCCGCTCTGGGGGTTGGCGGCGGAACGCAGCAGGATTTCCGTTTCCGTCTGCATGGTGTCGGGAACAAGGATGTATTTGGGCCGCAGATCCAGCATTTCTCCCTGCATCCCGCGCCGATGCCGGATGGAAAGCCGCATGGCGTCCAGCGAGTCAACCGCGACCTTGGCCCCGGTCTTGGCGATGTTGCCGCGATCCGCATGGAAGAGCGTCTTGCCGTCGTTCATCTTCGGATTGTCCTTGAACGGGCTGTACGCCAGATCGCTGTACAGCCGTGCCGCCGATGCGCCGAACATGCTGGGGATGCGGGCGAAGGCCCGCAAGTCGTCGTCCACCATCATTTCCATCGTCAGCTGGAGAGCCACGCCGTACTTGCCGACGCGGTAGCTTTCCTGAGAATCCTTCAGGCTGCCCATGCGGTATTCGCCGCCTTCCCTGACCATCTCGAAGTCGGGCGCGTTGGACAGCGAAACCCCGGTGATCGGCTTGAAGCTGGTGGCGGGGACAACCTTCACCCACGGCCGCCACGACGCCGGGGCCTCGGTGTAGGCTTCCTGCAAACGGCGCTGGGCCACGTCCGCAAACACGGCCTTGAAGTCGGAACGGCTGGCGAGGCTCACCCCGCCGCCGGAAAGCAGCTCGCGGGCAATCTGGGAATGGCTGAGGCCGCGCGTGGACTGCCCGCCGCGTTCCAGCGACAGGCGGGCGAAGTCCAAGAGGCTCATGGCCCGGAATTGCTGGCTCCCTTCCTGCGGCTTCTCCACCCTGCCGCCCATGCGGAGGAAAAAGCCCTCGGCGGCCAGCGGACGGAATTTGTCCGATTCGTCGGCGCAGCCGATGAAATCCAGCACGCCCACGGGCCTGTTGCCCTCCGCCAGCTTGTCCAGCACCCTGCCCCGCGCATCGGCAAGGCTGACGCCCTCGGCGATGAACCCCTCCGCCAGCTCGGCAAGGCCGTGCCGCCCGCACAGGGCGGTGATGCCGGAAACCCGTTCGCGCTCTTCCCGCACCGCCGCCAAAGCGGCGGCCTGCGCGTCGGTTGCGGAAAGCCCGGCGGGCTGGGCCGGAGCGGGGAGGCCCGCAAGGCCCTTCCCGGTTTCCTGTTCCGGCTGGCCGCCCGTTGTGCCGTCCGTCTTCAGCCCTTCCCGCTGCGTTGCGGAAAGCGCGTTGAGGAAAGCCAACGCCTCTTCTTCGGTCGCATCCCCGGACAACCCGAGCCTGATCAGCGCCTCTCTGAGCTTCTTGTTCATGTCGTCTCCTTCGCTGAGTTTTTTGGCGGAAGTGTTCGGGTCCGCGCCGAGGCTGACGAACGAACATTCCCGAACCTTCGATTCTTTCCAGATGTTGAGCGGCCCTTTTTCCTCCCGTCCATTCACGGTGGCGGAAGCCCCGGCCTCGATGCGTTCGACGCGTACGGGCCAGACCCCCACGGAGCATTGCCACGGGTGCCCCTCCTCGCAGAGGCCCCGTACTTCCTTGGCGTCGGGGGTCGTCTCGGAAAACTCCCCGAGAATGTGGAAACCCGCATCGTCGACGCTCCATGAGGTCGCCTTGCCCACGATCCTGTCCCGCTGGTGTTCGCGCAGGATGGGGAACGAGGCGTCCGCCCCCATGCCCGACAGCTCGATGACGAAATCGTCCCAAAACTGGGTAATCCGCGCCCCCGTGTAGCCGAGCATGGAAAACCCGCCCTCCCCTCCTTCCCCGGCGGCCAGCGTGCAGCCTGCCGGGCAGGTCAGCCGGACCGGGCTAGTCCTTTTCATCGGCATCGCCTTCCTCCTTGTCGTTGTCCGGCTGGGCCGGAGCTTCCGTCTGTGCGCCGAGGACCACCCCGGCCTCCAGCGCCGTCTTGCGGTCGGCGGCCTCCTGCCGGATCTCCTCCTCGTAATCCAGCCCCTGTTCCGCGCACAGGCGGGAACGGGAGATGATGCCCATTTCAAGCTTCATTTTCGAGGCCGTGGCGTCCTTCACCGGGTCGACCCACTGCCAGCCGGGGGTCTGCCAGCGCACGGGGACGGAGGCGCGTCCGGCCTCCACCGTAAAGGCGTGCCCGTCCGCCATGTGCGGCGCGAACCAGTACAGGGCGTTCGTCCATTCGGCCCACAGCACGACAAGGAACTTGCGGATCAGGATGTCCTGCTGCACGCGGTAGCCGCGCCGTTCCTCCAATGTGGCGGAGCGTGCGCTGGAATAGGTGGCCGAGCTGAAATCGTTGGAAAAATTTTCGTAGCTCATCAACATGCCCGCGGAAGCCTTACGGTTCATGCCCTTGGTGAACGCCTCGAAGGAATTGGCGTTGGAGTTGTACTGCGCCGTCTTGACGTCCATCCCCGCCGGAAGCTGGTGGATGCCGCCGGTGTCGATGAACTTGGGCAGCAACGGCTTGCCGGAGGTGTCCTCCCCGCCGGAAAACGGCGCGGGCGTCCCGTCATAGTCGTTTCCGCCTCCGGCATAGTCCGGCGTGGTGGTGATGAAAAAGCCGCAGGCCGCCAGCAGCCGGGCCCTGACCTGTTCGGCGTCCATGTATTCGCCGAGGTTGTGCAGGGTCATGATGGTGGCGGCCAGCCACGAGATCGGCACGGTCTGCCCGATGCTGTCCCGCACCATCACGATGCGGCAGACCGTCAGCGGAATCCGGCGGCTTTGCGGCGAAACGCCGAGCGTCCCCGGCAGGGGCTCTTCCATAATGTGCAGAGCCACCGGGCTGTGCCCCTCGTATTCGATGCCGTCGACCACGGTGTTCCCGCCTTTCCCGGCCCGCCCGAACAGCCCCCGGTCGAGCCGTTCCAGCGGGATCAGCTCGAACCCGAGCGGCGGCAGGCCCTCCGCCAGCAAAGAGCGGTCGGGATACCAATGCAGGATGAACCCGCCGTCCACCCACAGGTGGCGCAGGGCGAGGAACTGGGCTTCCCACAGATCGAAGCGTTCCGCCCAACGGTTCCAGAGCCGTTCCACGCGCCCGCAGGCATCGCAGTCCCGCCCATCGCCGTGACGCACGTCCACCTGTGCCCGGATGCCCGTGTACACGACATTGTTGCAGATTTTTTTGAGTGCGCCGGAAACGGCTCCGTCATTGCGGGCCAGATCGCGGGCGCGGGCCTGCACGAGGGCGCGGTCTTTGCGGTTGAGGATATCCACGGGCCCGTCCTTCGGCAGCCAGCGGCGGTTGGGGCCGTCAATCCGCGCCGCCCGGTAGGCGAGGAACGCGGCCCGCTGGCCCATGTAGCGCGAAGCCGCTGCGGGATTGAAGACGCCGAGGAAGGAGGCGATGCCTTTTCCGAGCACGTCGCGCATCAGAACACCACCTGCCACGACTTGATGCCCAGCCCGCCGCGCTTTTCGATGGCGGCGATCTGAAGGCGGATCTGTTCGATGGTGTCCCGGATGACCTTGAGGTCGGCGCGCCGGAAGGTCATGCCTTCGATGCTGTATTCTTGGTTGCCCTCCAGAACGGCCTTCTCCGCCGCCAGATAGAGGGCAAGCCGCGTCCGCAGGGTTTCAAGCTGTGTGGGAGAGAGAGGGGGCATTTCGGGAACTCCTTGCCCGTCAGGGGCCGTTTCCCGATGTAAGACATGTTTTCTTAAAAATGTGCAAGTAAATTTCTTAAAATCAGTAAATTTTACTGGTTTTACATTCTTTCCTTGACCGTCTGGGACTCATTCACTATTCTTTTTGACTTTTTTCTTAAAACCAAGAAAAAAAGCCCCCGAAGGGGCTTTCCGTGCGTTCTAGGCTGTGTCTATTGTTCCGGCTGCGTCCGTCGGGCTGTGGCCGCATTCGCAACGCGGGCGCCCGTTCGTTCCATGTAGAAAACCGCCAGCTCCAGCACGGCGGCGAGGCCATTGGTGTCGGGGTGGGGGATTCCGGCTATGTCGCACTGCCGCGCATAGTGCGCCGCAAAGCGCAGGGCTTCCATCAGGCGGGCCTGTTCCCTATCGTCCATAGCAAAGCTCCATATCGGCGAAAGGTTGCGCCACCCTCGGGCGGAAAGGCAGCTCGACGCGGAGCCGTTCCGGCTTCCCCTCGGGTGAACGGATGACTTCGACGACATCGCCGATACGGATATCGCAGTTGATCACGTCGTCTCGGGAGAGACTGCAACTCTCGCACCGGGTTCCCTGTGCCTCGCTATAACGCTTCGTGGGCGATTCACAAAGGGGAAACGTGGAAAAGATAACTTTGACCCGCCTGTCGGCATGGGTCAGCAGCAGCCCGTGGACGATTGAGGCGGTGAAAAGGAAAGCGTTCATGCCGCCACCTCCTGCCCGGAAAACGCGCACTTGAAGTACACATAGGTGCTCTTGACCGAAGGGAAGAAGTTCCGCAGCTCGCGGCAGAACGCCTTGAGCGTCCCGGCGGGCACGCCCTCGTCATAGCACCACTGCACGTAGGCGGTGTAGAGCTTCTTGGCCTGCACGCGGTTGTCGGAAGGGATGAGGTGCGCCTTGACCCAGCGCAGGAAGGGGGCGTTGGCCTCGGCCTTGGCCTTCTGGGTCGCCGCCATGTCGCAGAGTCTGCCGAACTGCTCCGCCACCAGCCGCGCCTGTTCCTCCGGCATCTTGGCAAGCTGGATGGCGCCCATCAGAAGCTGGATGCGGTGGGACGTCCTGAGCGTGCTCACGCTGGCGGGCAGCGGAACCCCGAAAAGCGTATCCCCGGAAGGCGGCAAAACCTCGGCCTGTGCGGAAGGCGCGACGTAGCGGCCCGTCCTGCGGATCGCCGGGAGCACTTCCCCCGCCAGCCACTTCTGGAACGGCAGGGCCTTGGGCTTGTCCGAACGCCCGAGGAAGAAGTAGAGGCCCTGTTCGGTGAGGCAAACCATATTTTGCTCATCACCCCGAAGGGTCAGAACGGATCTGACCCTCTTCCATTCATCCGGTATGTGTCGAACGGCGGCGTTCCCGTTCCACTCATAGCCCAGCGCAAGTGCAACGTCCTTCGCCACAAACAGCGGATCTCCGACTTCGTCGCACAACACGCGCAGCTCACGGCCCTCAAAGAAAAACGGCAGGAGGGTGGAAATCTGTGACATGGGAATACCTCTTTGGATTTTCTTATTCGGCCTCCGCAGAACGCAAAAAAGGCCGGGAGCTAAGAACCGTCCAAAGAAACGGCAGGCATATTCCCCAGAAGGGTATTCTATTAGCCTACTCCCGGCCTGAAATGACCGTAGAATGCACCTCCACTTGTGTATGTGCGGAGGGCACAAAAAACGCCACGCTGTCGGGTTGGCTTTCCGTCTTTGGGAGGAGTTCTTAAGCTCCGTAAAGAGAATACGAGGAAGGTAACGAGTTTGTCAAGAAAAAACACGCACGAGGAAGCACGAATGGCATAAAAAATGCAAAAAAAATTTCCGCTTGCCAAGGCATCGGTTCTTGCATAGAAAGGATCGGGGCCTTTCCCTGTGGAATTTTCCACAAATCCTCAAGAGGGGAGCGAAGGAAAGACTGGCGAATGAAGTATATTCTTTACGCCATGTTACGAATCCTTCTTCTGATGACTCAAACGGAGTCGCCCGAACATGTTGAAGGCATTCTTTTGATTTCCATCACCCTCGATACCAAGGCTTTCGTCGTTTTGGCGTTGGGAGCAGACCTCTTTAAGGCTGTTTGCCGCTTTCTCTTGAAAGTCATCCCGCCAAAGCGTGAATGACCTGAAGCCCCTGACGGGGTAAAAGCCGCCAGGGGCATCTATGTAAGCCTACCCAGAAGTAAAAAGGAAAGGCCCACAACTGCTCCCCTCGTCAAGCCCGATACGGTGCCCGCCGTGTCGGGCTTTCATATCACCCAAATCAGGTGAAAGAGCTTGAAAGATCTCCGCTCTAAGGGGGGCTGTGCATTTTATACAAACGCACAAAATACTATTAATTGCAAACAACATGAGTAATCAAAATATCTCAAAAACACATTTGAGAAAAGTAAAATGTCCTGTTTTGCAAGTATTTTTCGTTACC
>ENA-UERZ01000698-UERZ01000698.1-human-gut-metagenome-genome-assembly--contig:-NODE-698-length-31176-cov-5.786263_pt1 | contig 31176 bp, 33 predicted proteins | sample MGYA00242997_ERZ507998 | MGnify/ENA primary metagenome ERZ507998 (study PRJEB26167, sample SAMN06115470) | human gut metagenome | host: Homo sapiens | place: China:Henan | collected 2016-06-23 | study... | reverse complement strand
CCCCGACTCCTTCAGCTGCTTCATTCGCAGAAATCCAGCCTGACGGGCCTCCTGATAGCTCTCAAATCCGGCAGGCAGGCGAAGCGCATTCTTCTCCATACAGAACATCCTTTCCCAAACAGACGGCAGCCCCGGGCGGCCCGGGACTTTTCCTCCCAAATTGACCCCATCGTAGCAAAGCATCTTCTGAAAGTCCAATCGCTTCTTTCAATGGCCTCAGGCTGCCTTTATCGAAAAAATAGATGAAGCATTCTGATCCCCCTCCGCGAAGCCCTCTCCAGTGTATGCCGCCGCCTGCCGCTGCGTCCCGGCAGCAATAAAAATACCCCCGGACGCGGCCGTGTGTACCGCTGTCCGGGGGTTGCCGCTGTATTCTGATGGCGGTCAATGCCGCCCTATCTTCAGCCGGGCCATAGCCCGGGCCAGCGCCGCTTTGGAGTGATAGTACTCCTGAATGCTCTGCTTCTGGCGCAGGCGTTCCTCGGCGCGCAGTTTGGCGGCCTCCGCGCGCTTGCGGTCCACCTCCTCGGGATGTTCCGCAAAGCCCACCAGAAGGATCACGTAGTCGGGCTTGATCTCCGCGAATCCAGCCCCAACCACGGCGCTCTCCCAGTCGCCCTCGCTCTCATAGCGCAGCTCGCCGGGTTCGATGGCGGTGACCACCGGCTCGTGGCCCGGATAGATCCCCATCTCCCCGTCCACGGCGGGGATGATCAGGGCGTGGGCCGGGCCGATGTAAAACTGCCGCTCCGGTGTGATGATCTCCAGATAGAAGCTGGTCTGGGCCATTATACCGCCCCCATCTTCTTGGCCTTTTCCACGACCTCGTCCACGTTGCCCACCATGCTGAAGGCCGCTTCCGGATATCTGTCCAGCTCGCCGCCCAGAATGGCCTCAAAGGAGCGGAGGGTATCGGCCAGCTTGACGTAGCGGCCCTCCAGCCCGGTGAAGGTCTCGGCCACGGAGAAGGGCTGGGAGAAGAACTGCTGGATGCGCCGGGCCCGCTCCACGGTCCGCCGGTCCTCCTCCGAGAGCTCCTCCATGCCCAGGATGGCGATGATGTCCTGGAGCTCCCGGTACCGCTGAAGCAGCTCCTGGGTCCCGCGGGCCACCCGGTAGTGCCGCTCACCCACCACATCGGGCTCCAGAATGCGGGAGGTGGACTCCAGCGGGTCCACCGCCGGATAGATCCCCTGCTCCACGATCTTACGGGAGAGGACGGTGGTGGCGTCCAGATGGGCAAAGGTGGTGGCGGGCGCGGGGTCCGTCAGGTCGTCCGCCGGGACATAGACCGCCTGCACCGAGGTGATGGCCCCGTCCTTGGTGGAGGTGATGCGCTCCTGAAGGGCGCCCACCTCGTTGGCCAGCGTGGGCTGGTAGCCCACGGCGGAGGGCATCCGCCCCATCAGGGCCGAGACCTCGGAACCAGCCTGGACATAGCGGAAGATGTTGTCGATGAAGAGCAGCACATTCTGCTTCTCCCGGTCCCGGAAGTACTCCGCCATGGTCAGCCCGGTCAGGGCCACGCGCATGCGGGCTCCGGGGGGCTCGTTCATCTGTCCAAAGACCAGCGCGGTCTTTTCAATGACCCCCGACTCGCTCATCTCCCGCCAGAGGTCGTTGCCCTCGCGGGTGCGCTCGCCCACCCCGGTAAAGATGGAGTATCCGCCGTGCTCGGTGGCAATGTTGTGGATCAGCTCCTGGATGAGCACCGTCTTGCCCACGCCTGCGCCGCCGAACAGGCCGATCTTGCCGCCCTTGGCATAGGGCGCCAGAAGGTCGATGACTTTGATGCCGGTCTCAAACACATCCACCACCGGCCGCTGGTTCTCAAAGGCGGGGGGCTGCCGGTGGATGGACCAGGTCTCGCCGGCCCTGACCGGCCCCTTCTCATCGATGGCCTCTCCCAGGACGTTGAACATCCGGCCCAGTACGCCCTCGCCCACGGGAACGGAGATGGGCGCTCCGGTGGCCGTGACCTCCATGCCCCGGCCCAGGCCCTCGCTGGGCGAGAGCATGATGCAGCGCACGGTATCTCCCCCCACATGCTGGGCCACTTCCATCACCTGGCGTTTTCCTCCCAGCTCTACCTCCAGGGCTTCCTTGAGCTCCGGGAGCGTGCCGTCAGAAAAGGCCACATCCACCACAGGTCCCATGACCTGTACGATGGTTCCTTTGTTCTCACTCATGATATCGCATCCCCTTTCGGGCGTTTCCTGTCTGATTCTGCTTGTGCCGCCGTCCGGCGGAACTGCGGCCTAAAATGACTCGGCCGCCTGGGCGCCGCCCACCACCTCGGTGATCTCCTGGGTGATGGCGCTCTGGCGCGCCCGGTTGTAGGAGAGGTTCAGCTTTTGAAGCATGGCCCTGGCATTGTCGCTGGAGGACTTCATGGCGGTCATGCGGGCATTCTGCTCCGAGCAGTAGGACTCCACCATAGCGCCGAAGAGCACGCCTTTCAGATAGCCCGGCACCAGGCGGTCCATGACGGCCCGCACCGACGGGACATAGGTCACGTCCCGGTGATAGCAGTCCCGGTTTTCCTCATAGTCCGGGAATGCATCCGGGTCCAGCGGCAGGATCTTATAGGCGGTGGGCTCCAGACGGAAGGAGTTGATCATATTGGTAAAGAGGACATAGACCTCGTCCAGCTTCCCGTCCAGATAGAGCTGCATCAGCACCTCTGACATATCGCGTGCCCGGCTGATGTTGGGATTCTGCGCGGTATAGAGAAATTCTCCGTCGATGGGGATGCCCCGTTCGGTAAAGTAGGAGCGCCCCACCTGTCCCACCACAAAGAGGTAGGAGTTGGGCGTCTTTGCCATCCGCTCCTCTGCCATCTTCAGAATGTTGTGGTTGTACGCGCCCGCCAGGCCCTTATCGCCGGTGATCACGATATAACCTACCTTCCGCCGCTCCGGCGGGATACCGGGCCGCTTGTCAAAAAAGCGGTGGTCGATCTCCGGCGAGTGGTGGAGGATATCCGAGATGGTGGTCTCGATCTTATGGAAGTAGGGCTCCACATCGCTGAGCTGTTTGCGCGCCTTGCGCAGGTTGGAGGAGGAGATCAGATACATGGCGTTGGTGATCTTCAGCGTCTGCTCCACGCTCTTAATGTGGTTCCGAATCTCCTTTATACTTGCCATGTGCCGCTCACCCGCCTCTTGCTCTCCTCCAGGGCCGCGCGGATGGTCTCAATGGCCGGAGCGCTCAGGTTCCCGCTCTCCTGGATATCTGCCATCACGTCGGCGTGCTCCTCCTCCATCTCCGCGGCAAAGGACAGGAGGAAGTCCCGCACCTTCTCCAGCGGCACATCGTCCACCAGGCCGTTGGTGGCCGCATAGAGGATTACCGCCTGGCGGTTCACCGGCATGGGATGGTAGAGGGGCTGCTTGAGCAGCTCCAGAAGCCGCTTTCCGTGGTCCAGCGCCTGCTGCGTGGCGGCATCCAGGTCCGAGGCAAACTGGGTGAATACCTCCAGTTCCCGGAACCGGGCCAGATCGATGCGCAGGGTACCTGCCGTTTTCTTGACCGCCCGAGTCTGGGCCGCGCCGCCCACACGGGAGACCGAGAGGCCCACATTGACGGCGGGCCGCTGACCGGCGAAGAAGAGGTCAGTCTCCAGATAGATCTGTCCGTCGGTGATGGAGATGACGTTGGTGGGAATATAGGCCGACACATCGCCGGCCTGGGTCTCAATGATGGGAAGGGCGGTCATGGAGCCGCCGCCGTACTCCTTGGTCAGGCGGCAGGCCCGCTCCAGCAGGCGGGAGTGCAGATAGAACACATCTCCGGGATAGGCCTCCCGCCCAGGCGAGCGCTTGAGCAGCAGGGAGAGGGTGCGGTAGGCCACCGCGTGCTTGGAGAGATCGTCATAGACGATGAGCACGTCCTTTCCCTTCTCCATGAAATACTCGCCCATGGCCGCTCCGGCATAGGGCGCGATATACTGCAAGGGGGCCGAATCGCTGGCCGTGGCCGAGACGATGATGGAGTACTCCATTGCGCCGTGCCGCTTCAGGGTGTCCTGGATACGGGCCACCGAGCTGGCTTTCTGGCCGATGGCCACATAGATGCAGATGACGTCCTGTCCCTTCTGGTTCAGGATGGTGTCCACCGCAATGGCGGTCTTTCCGGTCTGCCGGTCCCCGATGATCAGCTCCCGCTGTCCCCGTCCGATGGGGACCATGGCGTCAATGGCCAGAATTCCGGTCTGAAGGGGCACATTGACCGGCTCCCGGGCGACCACTCCGCTGGCCTCGTGCTCAATGGGGCGTGTCTCGCTGGTCTTGATCGGACCAAGCCCGTCAATGGGACTGCCCAGAACGTCCACCACGCGGCCGATCATGGCCTCCCCGACGGGGACGTCGGCCGCCCGCCCGGTGCGGCGCACCACCGTGCCCTCCCGGACGCCCGCGTCGCTGCCCAGCAACACCACGCCCACGCTGTCCCGGGCCAGATTCATGACCATGCCCTTGACGCCGGTCTCCAGCTCCACCAGCTCGCCGTAGACCGCCTTGTCCAGGCCGTATACGGTGGCGATCCCATCGCCTACCTCCAGCACGGCGCCCACTTCATCCCGCCGTACGCGGGTATCGTACCCGGCGATCTCTTCCCGCAGGAGGGCGACGATCTCTTCCGGTTTGCTTTTCATGCCATTCGCCTCTCTTCCAGATACCGGCTCAGGCCGGCCATCGCACCACGGACGCTCTTGTCGTACCGGATGCCCTCCAGCTCCAGGATAAATCCCCCCACGAGGGATGGATCGGTGCGGATCTCAAACTGGACGTCCGCCCGATGGTGGAGCCTGCACAGGGCCTTGCGGATCTGTTCCAACTCCTCGTTCTCCGGCGCGCGGACGCAGGTCAGGACACACCGCGCCGTATTCTTCTCCCGCAGCCCCAGAGCCCGGAACGCTTCCAGGATCTCGGGCAGCAGCGCCATCCGGTTCTTCTCCGCCAGCAGGCGGTAAAAGCGCAGCAGGGTCCCATGTCTTTCCAGTTCCGGCAGACGCGCCAGCAGGCGCTTTTTTTCTTCCGCGCGTACCGTAGGCGCGCAGAGGGCCGCCCAGAGCTGACTCTGCCCCATGAGCGCCTCCGCAGTTTCCCGCAGCCCCGCCTCATCGGGCGTCACCTCATAGAGGGCCTGGGCATAGCGGCGCGCAAGTTCGCTCATGTGCGCTCACCCACTTCCGCCAGAAAGGATTCCACCATGGCCTGTTCGGCCGCGGAGTCCATGGCCCGTCCGGCCACCTTCCCGGCAGCCAGCAGCGCAAGAGCCGCCACCTCGTTCCGCGCGCCCCGCAGCATGGCCTCCCGCTCCTCCGCGATCTGGACCTGGGCCTGGCTGTGCACCTGCTTGGCGTCCGATTCAGCCTGGGCCAATTTGGCCTCATAGGCCCGCTGCGCCCGGTTCTGGGCATCGGCCACCAGCTCGGAGGCCTCCTGCCGGGCGTCCGCCAGCTTGGCCTCGTACTCGCCGCGCAGCTCCTCTGCCTGGCTGTGTTGGATCTGTGCGGATTCCAGCTCTTCCCGCACCAGAGCGGCGCGCTGTTCCAGCACCGCGTTGACCCGTCCGAAGAGCAGTTTTCGCAGGATCAGATAGAGCACCAGCAGATTGATGACGGTAAACACGATGGTGGAAACTTCAAATTCCAGCATGGGGAACGCCCCCTTAACCCATAAAAATCACGAGCAGCGCGGTGATAAAGCCAAAGATGGCGGTACCTTCTGCCAGAGCGCAGCCCATCAGCAGGGCGCTGTTGATCTTTCCGGCCGCCTCAGGCTGGCGGGCAATGGCCTCGCTGGCCTTTCCGGTGGCAAAGCCGATGCCGATACCGGCGCCGATGCCGGTGAAAACCGCAATTCCCGCAGCAATGATTCCCAGTGTCATAGTAATTTCCTCCTCAAAATATACTGTCCGTTACGCTTCTTCCTCTTTGATGCCCTCTCCGGTAAAGAGCGTGGTGAGGAATACGAAGACCACCGTCTGGATCAACCCGTCAAACAGATCGAAATAGAGGCTGAATACCGCCGGCAGCACCACAGGCACCAGAAGCTTGATCATCTCCATGATGATAAACGCGCCCAGGATGTTGCCGAACAGACGCATACACAGCGCCAGGGGCCGGATGGCCACCTCCATGAGATTGATGGGGATGAGCAGCGGCATCGGCTCGGCAAATTGCCGCAGGCCGCCCAGCAGTCCCCGATACCGGAACTGTGCCCCATAGATCAGCACCATGCTCATCAGGGCCAGGGCTGCCGTCACGCTGATGTCCTTCGTGGGCGGGGTCAGCCCCACGATCCCAATCAGGTTGGACACACCGATGTACAGTGCCACCGTCCCCAGATAGGGGGCGAAGGGTCTCCAGTGCGTTCCGAGATTGGTCTTTACAAACCCGTTGAGAAACTGCACCGCGCCCTCCAGGGCGATCTGCGCCTTGCCGGGGTCCTGCACCCGCAGGTTCCGCGTCAGAACCAGCGCGCACACGATGAGGGCCGCCATGACGATCCAGGTGACCACCACCGACTCCGCCACCGGGACGCCGCCCAGTACCGGGATCGTAAAGGCGATCCGGTTGCCCAGCTCCTCGACCAGCGCCTCCTTGAATCCATCCAAACACATCACCTCGTTTTCGCGTGTGCTATCATACTCCCGCGCCGTTTCTTTGGGAATCCTTTGGAAAGTAAAAAAAGTATGGAACATAACCCAAAGCGGGACCGGTCTCTCCGGGCTTCCAAGGTCTCAGGCCAGAACGCTCCCCTCCGGGAAGGCGCGGCGGAAGATCCGGCGGACCAGGGGGCCGGCGATCAGGAGCTGGAAGGGCAGCGCCATCACAAAGTTGCGTGGAATATTGATGAGCCACTGGAGTGGCACTCCGCTCCACATCCCGGTATGCACCGCCCCCTCACAGGCTCCGTACAGGGACATGACCAGCACCATGGGGACCACCATACAGCTGGAGATACACACCACTTTCTTGAAAGGCGGGTCCTGGGGCCGGACCAGAAAGCGGAAGGCAAAGCCCTTTGCCAGCCGGGACACCAGAAACCAGTCACAGCACATAGCAAAGACATAGGCGGCCGGGAAGCCCAGCCAGGCCGCCGCTGCAACCTCCAGATCGACCGCTCCATATTGGAGCGCAACATTGTACAGGCTCATCCAGAGCACCATGGCAAAGCACATCAACACCGTATAGATGAGGCTCTCCCGCTTATTCTGAGGCATCGTTCATTCTCCTTATCGAAAAAAATTTCGGCCCGTTCCGGCCGCTGCTCAAACAGGATACCAGAGATAGCTCCGCCTTCGTAATAGGGAGTTCTTCCGAACTTTCCGCCTGCTGTCTCCGCCGGTTTTCTTAAACTTGACGAAACCGGACGCATTTGACACCGGGTTGTTCTTTTCTTATACTGGTAGGGAAAGGAGTCTGTCCACCATGTCTGTACCCTCCCGCTCTTCCCTCCGCGCACAGCTTGTATGGCTGAATGTGGTCATCGTGTTTTGCTCCATCGCCCTCTCTCTGGCGGGCACGCTGTATCTCACGCTGCGCAGCGAGCGCCGCGCGCTGGACAACAGTCTGCTCAACTCCGCCTCCATCCTGTCCCGCGTCCCGCTGGTAGCCGAGGTCCTGAGCGGAAGCGCTCCCAGAGAAGCGCTGGCGGCCTTTCTGGACAGCACCACGGCTCATGTCTCCGACATCGACCTGATCCTGGTGACCGATACGGAAAACCGCATCTATTATGCGCCCGACGCCGCTTTGCTTGGGACCCGCTACCCGGGGTCCGCGCAGAACGCCGTTCTGGCCGGCGCGTCTCCCTACACTTCCAACGAGACCGGCCCAATCGGCTCTGACCATTCCGCCTATGCTCCGGTCCTGGATGACAGCGGGGCGCTGCTCGGCTTTGTGGTCGTGGGCGTCTATGTCCGCAGTATGGCCGTCCTTACCTCCCAGACGATCCTCCGTTTTGTCGGAATCGGCCTGCTCTCCGCGGCCCTCGGCTCTTTGCTGGCAAGCCAGCTCTCCCGCCGCATCAAGGCGTCCCTTATGGGGTATGAGCCGGACGCCTTCGCCCAGCGCTTTCATCAGCGCGAGGACATTCTGGACGCCCTGGAAGAGGGGGTCCTGGCCATCGACCGGGAAGAAACCATCATCTTTCTCAATACCGCCGCGGCACAGATGCTCTCCCTGGATGAGGACCATGTGCTCGGAAAACCCCTCCATGCCGTCTATCCCCATTCCACGCTGGGCCGGATCCTGCGCACGGGGAAGCCGGAATACAATGTCAGCATGAGCTCTCTCAAGGATGTTCGGGTGCTCTCCGACCGGCTGCCCCTGTACGAGGACGGCCGCCTCACCGGCGCGGTCGGGATCTTTCGCAACCGCACCGAGGTGACCCGTCTGGCCGACGACCTCACCGGCGTGCGGCATATGGTGGACGCTATGCGCGCCTACACCCATGAATTCATGAATAAGCTCCATGTGATCCTGGGCCTCCTCCAGATTGGGGAGCCCGAGAAAGCCCAGCAGTATATCATGGACACCAAGCGCACCCAGCAGGAGGCGGTCAGCCGCATCATGCACCAGATCGGAGAACCCTCCGTGGCCGCCCTTTTGGTGGGTAAGACCAGCCGCGCCGGGGAGCTTGGCATCCGTCTCACCCTGGACTGGGAGAGCTTCCTGCCGGAGGGCAGCCCCTGGCTCCCCCCCGACGCCTATGTAACCGTTCTGGGCAATCTCATCGAAAACGCCATCGAAGGACTCAACCAGTCCCCCCGGGACAGCAAGGAGATCACCGTCAGCATCCGGGAGTCGGATGCCTCCCTGCTTCTGTGTGTGGAGGATACCGGTCCCGGCATTCCCTCGGAGATCCAATCGCATCTCTTTGAGCTTGGCCGCTCCACCAAGGGGCGGGGCCGCGGGACCGGCCTCGCGCTGGTGCAGGAGGTGGTCTCGGCCTATCACGGCGAGATCCGGGTGGAGTCGGAGTCGGGCATCGGCACATCGTTTTTCATTACGTTCCGGCGGGAAGCTCTCGCCGGCGCAGAGGAGGAGTCGGATTGTATCAAGTCGTGATCGTGGAGGACGACCCCATGGTGTCCCTCCTGAACAAGACCTTTACGGAAAAGGACCCCCGCTTTGAAGTGATCCAGACCTTTCCAGAGGGGCGCAGCGCCCTGGAGTGGCTCTCCTGTCACCCCGCGGACCTGCTCATCCTGGATGTGTACATGCCTCTCCTCACCGGGATGGAGCTGCTGCACGAACTGCGCGCCCGGGAGGTCGAGTTAGACGTCATCATGGTCACGGCCGCCAATGACGCGAAGACTGTGGACGCGCTGTTCAAGCTGGGGGTGGTGGATTATCTGGTCAAGCCCTTTACCTGGGAGCGCTTTCAGCAGGCGCTGGACACTTTTTGCCGCCACCGCCAGGCCGTGGCCGGAGAGGCGGTCAGCCAGGACGCCCTGGATCAGCTCTTTTCCCCCTCCGGCTCCTCTCCGGAGCGTCCGGTCCCCAAGGGCCTTCAGGAGAGCACGCTGGAGCGGATCCGCGCCTGCCTGCGCACCGCCCCGCCCCAGGGTCTGCCAAGCGAGGCCCTCTCACGCCAGACGGGTCTCTCCGTCGTAACGGTCCGGCGCTACATGAATTATCTGGTAGAGCGCGGAGAGGCGGTCAGCCGCGTCAATTACGACACCGGCGGACGGCCCTGCCGCCTCTACCGCTACCCTGACCTCCCGTGAAAGCCCTTCTACTTTCCACAATGTGGGCATATCCTGTGGAAAGAAACGCAAAGGAGGCGGGAGCATGGAGCGCTCCGGAAGCAAACAGGAGACCCTGACACGCCTGGCCGTGTGTGTAATCGCGGCCCTGATCCTCTACTCCAGCGCAAAACCCCTGTGTTCTGCCCTGAAACTCCCACTGTGGGAGGAATACCGCCCCTGGCTGGAAAAAAATCGGATTCAAGCCATTGCCGTGGTGTCCGCCGTGCTCTTCGGGCTCTCCCTGGCGCTCTTTCCCCTGGAGGCCAAGGAGGAAGAATCCCCGCCCTGTGAGGACGATTTTCAGCCCGTAGCTTAGAACCACACCGCCGGAAAAAACGCGTTCACTTCCTTCCGCCGTCTGCGGGCGGCGGAACTCTGCGGGGCTCTTACCACACGAAGCGCAGAAATACCCTTATCGACAAACTGACGCCGCCTCTGCATGCAATGATGCAGAGGCGGCGTCACCTGTTTTTTATCGGAATTTGGGCAGAAGGGCCGCGCCGATGATCCCAGCGTCATTCCCCAATTTGGCCCGCATCAGGCGGGTGCGGCTGGCATTGTTCCGGGCGTAATCCTCCCGGTTGAGAATCGAGCGGACCGGCGCCATCAGCGTCTCACCTTGGTTGGAAATGCCGCCGCCGATGCAGAAGATCTCAGGCTGGAAGATATTCACCAGGCTGGCCACGCCGCAGCCCAGGTATTCAATGTATTCGTCCACCACCCGGCCTGCCGCGGCGTCTCCCAGGCCTGCCGCTTCAAAGGGAACGCGCCCATTGACCTTGGTCAGGTCCCCCTCTGCCAGCTTCCACAGCAGGGAGTCAGGGTTCTGCTCCATGCTCTCCCGGGTGCGCCGGATCAGGGCCGTGGCCGAGCAGTAGGTCTCAAAGCAGCCCCTGCGGCCGCAGGTGCACAGCCGGCCGCCGTGCTCCAGCACAAAATGCCCCACCTCCATCCCGGCATAGTTGAAGCCGGTATAGAGCCTGCCGTTGAATACCGCCCCGCCTCCAATGCCGGTCCCCAGCGTAATGGCCACCATGGATGCGCTCCCCCGTCCGGCGCCCACGGCATACTCGCCCAGGGCGGCGGCGTTGGCGTCGTTCTCCATGTAGATGGGAAGCCGCTCGGGAAAGTGCCGGCGGAGCAGGTCCACCAGAGGCACATTTTCAAAATCCAGGTTGCTCCAGTACCGCACCACGCCCCGCCGGGGATCAATGGTCCCCGGAGAGCCGATCCCCACCGCGTCCAGCTCCTCCCAGGAGACGCCGGCCTGCCCAGCCGCCAGTCTGGCCGCGGCTGCCATCGTATCCGCCACCGTTTCCGCTCCCCGGGGTGTGGGGATATTCCCGCGGCCCAGAATTTCACCCGCTTCGCTCACCACCGCAGCGGCGATATTGATTCCGCCCAAGTCGATACCCAGATAATGCATACTGCACAACCTCTCTTCCGGTCAGGTTGTGCTCATTGTACCATACTTCCTATCGGAATGCAAAAGGCTGCGTTCGGTCCCTGCCTTTCGCCCCATCAGATGAAAGGCCAGGGCCACCGCGCCGCTGATGATCAAAAAGGCATAGAAGCTGATTCCCCGGCTCACCAGCATGGCAGGGGTCACCAGTCCCGCCCCAAAGATCGGAGCAAAGGCCGCCACAAATCCCCCTTCCGCCGGGCCCACCGCGCCGGGCAGGGGAAGAGAGGAGACCGCCAGCGTCACCAGCGCCTGGGTTCCCAGAAAGAGCGCCGGCCCCGTCCCGCTCAGTCCGAACGCCCGGTACACCACATAGGGCACCGAAAAGACCGCCGTGAGCTGTAAGGCATTGAGCCCCAGAAGCATGGGCAGAAGGGCCGGATTGCGCCGCAGGACCCCGGCTCCGGCCGCATATTCCTCCATCTGCCGCGCCAGCTTCTCGCCCGCGCCCGCTCGGTCCCGGATGATGTGGACCCGGTTCAGAAGATCCAGGACACCCCCTGCAAGCCGCCCGGCCAGATGGGGAAAACATAGAAAGGAGAGCATTCCGGCCGTCAGCGCCCCCATCACCGCCGCGCCGTACAGGAGCAGCAGCCCCAGGCCGCCTCCCATACCCTGGCGCAGCGCCGGCAGAAAGAGCCAGGCACACAGGGCATAGAGCAGTACCGTGATCTGATAACAGATGGCAATGAGCATCATATTGAGCGCTCCGTGGGCGGCGGGGACTCCATCCCGTGACATATAGTAGATCTGCGCCGGCTGCCCTCCTGTGGCCGACGGCGTGATGGAACTCACGTAGAATCCCACAAAGGAATAGCACAGGCAGCGGCGGTAGGGCGTCCGGTGCCCCAGCCGTCCCAGAATCAGGCGGGTACACATGGCCTCACTTCCCACAAAGACCAGCATCAGACCCAGTCCCAGCAAGACATAGCGTCCATCCACCCGGTGCAGGATCTCCACCAGGCTACCCAGCGGCTGATCCCGCAGCAGCACAAATCCAGTCACCCCCATCAGGACGGCCAGCAGCAGGACGCCGGCCAGGTTTCTCTTATTGGACATACTCTTCCCTTCCTTTGCTCTCCGGATCCGCAGATCAGGCGCATACTTCCGTATTCTGTGTCATGGCCTCCAGAATCCGGGCGAGTCCCGCAGCCTGCAATTCACGCTTGCGCGCCCGCATGCGCGCCGACATCTCTGAGAGGGTCCTGTCATCGTAGAGCAGCCCCTGGATGGCCGCAAGGCACTCTTCCGGCTCCTTCGCCGCCGCCCGGGCCAGGCCGGAGCGCAGCAGGAAGCGGGCGTTGTTCTTCTCCTGTTGGAGAAAGGGCTCCCACAGCAGAAGGGGCAGCTCGGCAAACAGGCTCTCAAAGACGGTAATGCCGCCTGGCTTGGTGAGCATCAGGTCGGCCTGTTCCATATACTCCCAGACCCGGTCGGTAAAGCCCACCACTTCAATGTGCTCATACCGCCCGGAAAGCCTCTGGTAAAGCCTCTGATTATGGCCGGTGAGAATCGTAGTGCGCACACCGGGCAGCTGGTCCAGCGCATCATAGAAAGAGTCCTTCTTCGGCAGCAGGCCCAGTCCGCCGCCCATGATGAGCAGCCGCCGCTCTCCCCCGCCCCTCTGGTGACGGATGGCGCGGAATTCCTCTTTGACCGGAATTCCCGTCACATGGATGCGCCCGGCCTCCACCCCTTTCTCCATCAGCCGCTCCTTGATCTCCCGGCTTCCGACCAGATAACCGTCGGTGCGGCTGTGGATCCACTCGTTATGTGTGGACAGATCGGTTACACAGGTGACCAGCGGCAGGCGGTCTCCGCTCTCTTCCTTGTAGCGGGAGACCAGGCCGGCACAGATGGGATGGGTCGCGATCACCGCGTCGGGCCGTTTTTCCCACAGCAGCGTTTCCAGCTTGTCCAGCATGGGCCGGTCCAGCGGGGAATGGGTGTCGGAGGGCAGGCGGTCCGCCATGCGGTAATAGGCGTTGAACAGCCCGCATCCATAGGTCACAAGCAGGTCAAACGCCTTGTAAAGGGCCTCTGAGCCGTTCGGCATGGCATAGGCAAAAAAGTCCAGTACCTCCACCTCTGCCTTGGGAAAATCCCGGCCAAGCTGCTGCCGCAGCGACTGCGAGGCGGACCAGTGGCCCAGTCCAAATTTCCCGGTGAGTATGAGGATCTTCATGGCGCTCCCTCCTTTATGGCTCACAGTATAGCATACAAGTCTTTAGAAAAAGACGGCCGAAATCTTAAAAAGCTTTTAAGGATGTGTAAAAATCCTCTGACACCGTTCTCGGTTCCAAAACAAGACCGGTACAGAGCCTTTCCTGCTCTATACCGGTCTAAAAATACACTATTTGGATGTCTTTGGACGCCTGGCCCACCCACTTCCCCTGGGGCGCTGGGGAAGACTGGCGGTAAAGCAGGTCCCATGTTCCCGCGTACTGGCAACCGTCAGCTTTCCTCCGTGGGCCTCCACAATGGTACGGGCAATGGCCAGTCCCAGTCCACACCCGCCCTGGTCCCGGCTGCGGGCGCTGTCCGCCCGGTAAAAGCGCTCAAAGAGATGGGGAAGGTGCTCCGGCGAGATGGGGTCTCCGGTGTTATGGACCATCAGGCGCACCCGCTCCTGCTGCCGCTTCAGGGTCAGCCGCACCGCGCCATGCTCCCCGGCATATTTTACCGCGTTGTCCAGCAGAATCATCACCAGGCGGCGGAGCTGTCCTTCGTCCCCCTGGAGCAAGATCCCGGGCTGGATCTCACCGTCCAGCTGTACCCCTGCCTCAAAGGCCACCGACTCAAAGGGGAGCAGGCAACCCAGCGTAAGGTCGCTCATGGACAGTCTGGCACAGGTCAGCGGCAGTCTGGCGGCATCGTTCTTGGCCAGGAAGAGCAGATCCTCCACCAGCTCCTTCATGCGTCCCGCCTCTTCTTGGATAAAGGTGAGCCATTTCTTCTGCCGCTCCACGGAATCTTCCGGGTGGAGAGCACGATACCCGCATTGGCCAGAATCACCGTGAGCGGCGTCTTGAGCTCATGGGAGGCGTCGGCCACAAACTGCCGCTGCTGCTCCCACGCCTGCTCCACCGGGCGCAGCGCCATAGAGGACAAAAAGAGGCTCACAATCAAAAAGCACACCAGAGCCCCCGCTCCCACCAGCAGAGAGGTGATCACCAGATCCATCCGGTTTTCCCGCTCCCAGCGCATATCGGCAAAGGCAATGCGGAGCGTTCCGTCCCGGTCCCACTCCGCCAGATAGCGCAGATGGCTTGGCTTGGTAATGGTCCCTTCAGACACGCCCTGCTTCCGCACTTCCTCTACCGCCTGCTCCAGCGCTTCCTGAGAGACCTGTATATTTCCTCCGGGGGCATAGGAGTCGATCTTTCCTTCCTCATCCAATACCACCCCAAAGACCGGTACCATCGCCAGCTGACGGGCCTCGGGCTCTCCTCCGTCCGGCTCCTCCCCCTCCGGTAAAGCAATTTCGATCTGAGGAGGGTCCATGCTCTCCCCCCACTTCAAAGCCAGACGCATGGCCGAGATGCTCTGCCCGCGCAGGCGCTGTGATGTGGAGCCCAGCAAGACGGCAAACACGATCAGCAGGACCAGACTCACCAGCATCATATTGATGAGAATGAACTTTCTCCTCAGCTTCTTCAACATAGCTGTGCCTCCGTCAACTCAGGGGGATATCCAGGTGGTAGCCCACCTTGCGCACCGTCCCGATGCCCACTCTGGAGTTCAAGAAGTTCAGCTTTTTACGCAAAAAGGAGATATAGACCTCCACATTGTTGTCTTCCGCATCCGATTCCATCCCCCAAACCTTGGAGATGATGTCCTCCTTGGGCACGACTGCCCTGGGCGCCGACATGAGGAGCCTGAGCACATCGAACTCCTTAAATCCGAGACGCACCGACTTTCCGGCGCAGGAGAGACAGCGGGTCGAAAGGTTGAGGGAGAGATCTGATACGGACAGGTACTCCGAGAGGACCTCACCCTGCCGGCGAGTCAGGGCCCGCACACGGGCCAGCAGCTCACCGGCATCAAAGGGCTTGGTCATATAGTCGTCCGCTCCACAGTCCAGGCCGGTGATCTTTTTGCTGGTTTCGTCCCGGGCGGTCAGCATCAGAATGGGGGTGGAGATATGGGCCGCGCGGAGCCGCCGGGCCACCTCAAACCCATCCAACCGGGGCAGCATCACATCCAGAATCACCAGATCATACTGCCCAGAGAGGGCATAGTCCAGTCCATCCGCTCCATCGTCTACGAGATCCGTCTGGTAATGCTGTTCCCACATGATCTGACCAAGAGTCTCCGCCAGACGCCTCTCATCCTCCACAATCAAAATACGCACCGTGTTCCCACTCCTTCTGTTTTTTTGCCATTGTACTCCATGAAGCTGAACCTAGTCTGAAAAAAGAATACTATTTTATAGGTAAAAAAGAATCACCAAACTGTAAATCTTCCCCGGACAGCAAAACATCCCCCGCAGTCCAATGGACTGCGGGGGATGTCCCGGTTTGATCAGTCGAAGATGGTCTGGTCATCCACGGGGGTCTCAAAGGCCTTCAGAGCCTTCTCTACCAGCTTGTAGCGCAGCTCGAACTCCTCCTCATGGGTGAGAGCCGGGTTGCCCAGGGGGTGGGGAATGGCGATGGTGGGCACGATACGGTTGGCGCCCACGGTCATGGAAATGGGGGTGACGGTGCACATGTGAACCACAGTGACACCGGCGCGCTCGATCTCTTTTACCATCGTTGCACCGCAACGAGTGCAGGTGCCTCACGTAGAGGTCAGGATGGCGGCCTTAATGCCGGCATCCCGGAGCTCTTTGCCGATGGCCTCGCCGTACTTCTTGGCGCTGGCGACGGCGGTGCCGTTGCCGACGGTGGTGAAAAAGTAGGGATAGATGCCGCCGATCTTGCCTTCCTTCTCCATCTTGCGCAGCACGTCGACAGGCAGGACGCGGTCGGCATCCTCGTTGGCGTAGACCGGGTCATAGCCGCCGTGGGCGGTCTCGTGGTCGGCAGCGGTCAGATCCTCGAAGGAGCTGATGTCATAGCGGCCGAACTTGGAGGCAGAGGAGGACTCGATGTGATCGGGGTTGCCCTTGGGCACGATGCCGCCGGAGGTGACCAGAGCGATCGTGGTGTGAGCCAGATCGGTGATGGCAGCGCCGGGGGCGACACGGTCGAAGGAGGGCATGGGGAACTCGGTGGTGTAGGGCTTGCCGGCGAGCTTGTTGAGGAGCATCTTCACAGCGCGGGTGGAGCCGCGCTCAGCCTCGAAGAAGTTCACGCGCAGGCCGTTTGGCATATAGCCCTCCTCGGCGGAAGCGCCGATCTTCTCGCCCTTGGCCAGCTTGATGGCCAGAGCCGCCATCTTGGGAGCCGCGTCGCGCATACCGGCAGCGCTGTTCTTGGTGGCAATGATATAGACCTTGTTCTTGAACATGTCGGCGCCGGGATTCTCCTCGTACATACCGGTCACGACGGGCAGGTTCAGCTCGTCCTTCACGGCAGCGGCCACGGTGCCGCAGGCCACGCCGTAACGGCCGGCGTTGAACGCGGGGCCGCAGACCACGACGTCGGGCTTTGCGTCGGAGATCATCTTCAGAACGGTCGCCTTGGCGGTATCCAGATTCTCGTTGAAGTAGGAGTCGCCGCAGATCACGGTGCCCACCACTTCAGCCTCGCCCTTGAACGCAGCGTTCAGAGCCAGGCCGGGGCCCACGGCACCCTCACGGTACTCGGGGGCGTAATCAGCCTTCTCCTCGCCGCCGATCTGGGCGAAGAACTGGTTGATATAATGAACAACTCTCAGACTCATAGCAGTTCCCCTCCTTATCTGGCGCTGAGCTTGTTGAAGCCCATCTCATTGGTCGCGCCGGTGATGACCTGCAGCTCGGCGGTAATGGAACCGTCGGCCTCCAGGGCGCCGTCGAAGCCGCCGGCGATGATGTTGGCGGCCTCGGGATGGCCGATGACCTTGTCCATCTTGGGCAGGTGGATGACCATGTTGGCGTTGCCGCCGGTGACCACGGCGTCAGCAGCGGGATCGGCGTCGGCCAGGGACTGGGAAGCGCCGTCGCGGCCAGCGTACTCGTCGGTGATGATGACGGTCTTGATGCCGGCAGCCTCCAGCTTCTTGCAGTTCATGATCAGGTCGGTATCGGGGTTACCGAAGCCCTCCTGGGAGACCAGGGCGCCGTCCAGCTCCAGGAACTGGGCCAGCTTGGTGGACCAGTCGGAGGAACGCTCCTTGTCGGCCAGGTAGACGTTCTCGTTGGTGATGATGACGCCCACGAAGTTCAGGGTCTTGCCATGCTGCTCCAGCAGGTCATGGATGACGGGGTTGTTCAGGTGGTGATAGGTGGTGTTCTTGTCACAGGCGGACACGCAGTTGCCGCTCAGGATGGCGCCGTCCATGGTCTCGGTGGGGTTGAGAATTGTGGGCATGGACTTTTTCATGTCAACGCCGTACACATAGGTGTCGTGCAGCAGGCCCTGGCTCTGAAGCATCAGCACATAGCCGACGCGGGGCAGGTCGGGATACTTCTCCTTACCGCTCATGACGCCGCTGGTCTCATAGACCTTGGTCTCGTCGGGGGTGACATCCTTGCCCAGAGCGCCCAGGTAGGCGGCGGCCTTCAGGCCGGCCATGCGGATGGCGTGCTCATGCTGGTGCTGCTTGATGCCCTCTTTGGGCTCGCAGATCATGACCAGGTTGTTGAGCTTGGAGAAGGGGGTATACTCGGCGCCGGGGCCGGTCATGTCGATGATACCCTCCTGGAAGCCAACCACCTTACCGGTGGTGACCACGGCGCAGCCCTTGAGAACATGGGTCTTGCCGCTGCCCACGGTGGTGACCTTGGAGATCATGCCGGGGAAGACGCCGCCGGAGCCCTCCACCTTCACACGGGGCTCGATGACGTCCTTGACAGGGATGATACGCACGGACTCGCCGGGATGAACCACCTCGAAGTCGACCGAGGCCAGGTCCTCGTCCTCCAGCAGCAGAGCGCGCAGCTCCTCCACGTTGACGCAGAGGGTGCCGTTCTCCACCTTGGAGCAGTCGCCGAGCTTAATGTCGCTGATGTGAATTTCGCCTAATTCCAGCCGCATAAGTCTCACTCTCCTTTATTATAGTTGTGGGGCGATGGCCCCGTCTATCAGCCGAAAATCGATCTCTGCAAAGTCTTCCCGCATGCCGGCAGGGGCATCCTCTCCCCGGTGGAAGCGGGGCGGAAACTGCCGGCACACGTTGAGAGCCGCCTCGATCAATTCCAGTGACTCCAGATCCAGCGCCCCGGACGCGCCGTCCAGCGCAACGGAGCGGAAGGGGGTCTCATTGGGTTTTACACTGCCGGCCAGCGGATGGGTCAGCAGCTTGTGGCCCTGATGGACCAGATCCCGCACGTGGATCAGTACGTCCACATGTCCGCCCTCCACGTACTGGAGGGTGCACAGAGATCCGAACTTTTCCCGGACCTTCTCGTTGTTCGTCACCAAAAGCAAGACAGTCTCTCCTTTGCAAAAAAACAGGGGCAGGGTATACGTGTCATGTAATGCCCTGCGCCCTGTTGAAAACCTGAGAGTTTCCCCCGCCCGGTGGGTCGGGGTTGCCCCTTCGGTGCCATGTTACGAGAATCATGGTCTTTTCAGAGTTCTGTCCGCCTGCGGTTCTCGGGACCTGAGAAATTGGCAACCCACTCGGCAAAATGGGACCGCTTATACCTTCGGTGTTCCACCCCTGTCGGAGCAGAAACTCTCCCGCAGTCATCATCCAGACTATATTTGTTTTTTCGATGGCTGTATTATAACATATCGAGTTTTCAAATACAAGCCCGTATCTCATATAAATATTATTTAAAATACACGATTATTTAATTTGTGCACACTTTTCATACCGTTTGGTTTATTCTTCAAACATCGTCGTTCGCACAATAACGTCCCGTTCCGGCACCTTGGACCAGGAAAAATCCGCCGCCAGTTCTGCCGGACGGACCGGCTCCCCAGTGGGGGAGAGACCCGCCAAAAAGGCCAGTTTTCCCACCAGCTGCTCCGGAGAATAGCGCGCCCGCAGGGCCCCCATGTCCAGGTCCATATCCCGCTTGGAGAGCCTCCGCCCATCCTCTGCCAGCAGCAGGGGAACATGGTAAAAGACCGGCTGGGGCAGACCCAGGAGACGGTAGAGCAGGATCTGCCGCGGGGTGGAATCCAGCAGGTCCTGCCCCCGCACCACCTGGTTGATCTCCATAGCTCCGTCGTCGGTCACCACTGCCAGCTGGTAGGCATAGACCCCGTCTGAACGGCGGATGATGAAGTCACCGCATGCCCGGCACAGGTCCTCCTCATAGTACCCCAAATGTCCGTCTATAAAGGACACTCGTTCATCCGGCACCGCGAGGCGCCAGGCACTGCGCCGGGTGCGGCTCAGCTCCTCCCGCTCCTGGGGAGAAAGGGAGCGGCAGCGTCCGCTGTAAAGGATCTGCCCATCCCCCCGGTGGGGCGCAGAGGCGGCCAGACGCTCGGCCCGGGTGCAGAAGCAGGGATAGACCAATCCCATCTGCTCCAGCTGCCGGAACCGGGCGGCATAGAGCTCCGTCCGCTCACTCTGCCGGTAGGGACCATGGGGTCCCCCCATTTGATATCCCTCGTCCCAGTCCAGACCCAGCCAGCGCAGATCCTCCGCCAGGACCTGGGCATACTCCTCCCGGCAGCGGTCGGGGTCCAGATCCTCCATCCGCAGGACCAGCGTGCCGCCCGCCGCGCGCACCGACAGCCAGGCCAGCAGCGCTGTAAACACATTTCCAAGGTGCATCCGTCCGCTGGGACTGGGCGCAAAGCGTCCCCGCAGCAAAGGTTCCATGTCCCATCTTCCTTTCCAGTATGTCTCGTTTTGTTCTCCAGTATACCATTCCCTCCGGCACACGTCCACGCAGTGGACCATTTCTTTTCTTGCAAGTGACTACACTATATAGTATAATAAAGTGACGCAGGGCCCTTCCATTCGGTCCTGCTCCATAAAAATGATATATCTGCGCTCCGAGCAAAGATCTCTAAGGCGCCCCCTCCGGGCGCTATGAGATCGCGCCGCGGGTCAGGCGGGAAACCGCCCGGCCTTCCACACTTGAAAAGGGGCTGCTTCCCGCCGGGAGAATTTCTCCCGCTCTTTTGTCCTATCCGGGAGCGCCGCCTGTTTTCAGGCCGGCGCTCCCTGTTTCATTTTCCCTTTTATTTTAAGGAGGAACCGTCCAAATGAAGCTCATTGAAACAAAGCACGCGGTGGGCCATGTGCTCTGCCACGACCTCACCCAGATCATCCCCGGCGTCACCAAGGATGCCCGGTTCCGCAAGGGCCATATCGTGACGGAGGGGGATATCCCCGTCCTGCTCTCCATGGGAAAGGATCACCTCTATGTCTGGGAAAAGACGGAAGGCATGCTCCACGAGAACGAAGCCGCCGAGCGTCTGCGCGCCATCTCCCAGAACGACAACATGGCCGCCACCGAGGTCAAGGAGGGAAAGATCGAGCTCACGGCCGCTATCCACGGCCTGTTCCGGGTGGATGTAGCGCGGCTGCTGGCCGTCAACTCCCTGGATGAGATCATGATCGCCACCCGCCATACCAACTCGGTGGTCCATCCCGGCGACAAGCTGGCCGGCATGCGGGTCATCCCCCTCATCGTGTCCGAGGACAAGGTGCGCGCCGCCGAGAAGGCCGCCGGAGACGCTCCCCTGCTGGAACTCCTCCCCTTCGTCCGCAAGACCGCCGCGGTGGTCACCACCGGCACCGAGGTCTTTCTGGGCCGCATCGAGGACAAATTCACCCCCGTGCTGCTGGACAAGCTGGCCAAGTTCGGCGTGGACGTGGTCTCCCACGTCAAGGTCCCCGATGACCGGGCGCAGATTGTCTCCGCCATTCAGGCGGCCCACGCCTCCGGGGCCGACCTCATCCTCTGCACCGGCGGCATGAGCGTGGACCCCGACGACCAGACCCCAGGCGCCATCAAGGCCGCCGGCGTCCAGGTGACCGCCTACGGGGCCCCTGTGCTCCCCGGCGCCATGTTCCTGCTGGGCTTCTTTGCCGACGGCACCCCCGTCATGGGCCTGCCCGGCTGCGTCATGTATGCCAAGGCCACCATCTTTGACCTCATCCTCCCCCGGGTGCTGTGCAATGTCCCGGTCACCCGGGCCGACCTGGCCCGGCTGGGCCACGGCGGGCTGTGCCTGGGCTGTGAGCACTGTCACTATCCCATCTGTCCCTTCGGTAAGGAGGAATAAGATATGCGCACCCGCGTCGAGTTGGAAGAGGCGTGCGCTCTGATGACCGGAAGTGTGCGCGCCCTGGGCGTGGAGCAGGTCTCCCGGCAGAGCGCGCTGGGCCGGACCCTGGCCGAAGATGTGGCCGCACCTCTGGATCAGCCGCCCTTTGACCGCTCCCCCCTGGACGGCTATGCCCTGCGCTCCGCCGATACCGCGGGGGCCTCGCCCGGGCATCCGGTCTCACTCCAGGTGGTGGAGACCGTCTACGCCGGCGGCGTCCCCTCCCGTGTCCTTGGCCCCGGGGAGGCCATCCGCATCATGACCGGAGCCATGCTGCCCCGGGGATGTGACTGTGTTCTCCAGCACGAGCGGACCGACAACGGTCTGGAACAGGTCCAGATCTATGCCGCTCTCTCCCCCCACGACAACTACTGCAACCGGGGGGAGGACTACCGGACGGGCGAGGTGCTCCTCCCCGCCGGGACCGTGGTGGACGCCGCCGCGGTGGGCGTGCTGGCCAGCGCCGGCCTCTCCTCCGTGCCGGTCCGCCGCCGGCCGGTGGTGCGGGTCCTCTCCACCGGAGATGAGGTGGTCTCTCCCGATCTCCATCCCCTCCCCGCCGGGAAGATCTATGGCTCCAATCAGGAGCTGCTGACCGCCCGCCTCCGGGAATTGGGGGTCTCAGATGTGAAGGGGCTGCTCATCGGCGACGATCCTCGGGAGGTGGCCGACGCCATGGCTCAGCTCCTGGGCGAGTGTGATCTGCTCATCACCACCGGCGGCGTCTCCGCCGGTGACAAGGATATCTTCCACGAGGCTCTCCCCCTCCTGGGGGCGGAGCGAGTCTTCTGGAAGGTCAACCTCAAGCCGGGCACCCCCGCCATGTACTCCCTGTGGCAGGGGCAGCCCATCCTCTCCCTCTCGGGCAACCCCTTCGCCGCCGCGGCCACCTTTGAACTGCTGGCCCGGCCCCTTCTGGCCGCTCTCACCGGGGAATCCCGCTTTTCCCTGCGTTCCCGGACGGCCGTGGTGGAGGGCTCCTTCCCCAAGGCCAGCCCCGGACGGCGCTTTCTCCGGGGTTTCTATCAGGAGGGCCGCGTCTCCCTGACTGGAAAAAATGACTCAGGCATGCTCGCCTCCCTGGTGGGATGCAACTGCCTGGTGGATCTCCCCGCCGGCTCTCCCCCGGTGCAGGAGGGACAGACCGTCACGGTCCTCCTGCTCTGAGCCGCTTCCCCGCTTCCCCATCTGTTTTGATCTGGAGGTCTCTATGGAACCGAAATTCAATCATTTTGACGCCGAGGGCAACGCCGTCATGGTGGATGTCTCGGCCAAATCTCCCACCCGCCGTCTGGCCGTGGCTCAGGGTAAGATCAAGGTCTCCCGGGCGGTGCTGGACGCCATCACCGGCCATACCGCCGCCAAGGGCGATGTGCTGGGCGTGGCCCAGGTGGCCGGTATTCTGGCCACCAAGCGCACCTCGGAGCTCATCCCCCTGTGCCATCCGCTGGCCCTCTCCCACTGCACGGTGGAATTTACCATCCTGCACGAGGAGTGCGCCGTTCTGGCTGAGTGTACCGCCAAGCTGGACGCCAAGACCGGCGTGGAGATGGAGGCCCTCACCGGCGTATCCGTCGCCCTGCTCACCATCTACGACATGTGTAAAGCCATTGACAAGACCATGGAGATCTCTGACATCCACCTGGTCTACAAGGAGGGGGGCAAGTCGGGCACCTTTACCAATCACGGCCACCACTCCCCCGCTGTGGTGGCGGTCAGCGGCGTCAAAAACTCCGGCAAGACCACGCTGATTGCCGCCATGCTCCCCCATCTGACGGCCGCCGGTCTCAAGGTGGCCACGGTCAAGCACGACGGCCACTCCTTCCAGGCCGATCCCGAGGGGACCGACACCGGTATCCACATGGAGGCCGGGGCCTGGGGCACCGCCATCTTTGATGGCGAGAAATACAAGGTAGTCCGCCGGGACGCCGTGGAGGAGCGGGAGCTCATCGCCCGCTTCCCGGACGCCGACCTGGTCCTGCTGGAGGGCTTCAAGCACTCCGCCTGGCCCAAGCTGGAGTTGGTGCGCGCGGGCAACTCCACCCAGAGTATCTGCGATCCCGCCACCCTCCTGGCCCTGGTCACCGACCAGGACCTTACGGTGGATGGCGTCCCCTCCATTCCCTTTGACGGACAGGCCGCCGCCCAGGTGGTGCTGGACTATCTGAAAGGCGAGGGACGGCTATGATCGACGGATTGGGCCGCAGCATCGACTATCTGCGGATCTCAGTGACCGACCGGTGCAACCTGCGCTGCGTCTACTGCATGCCGCCCGAGGGGGTGGAATGGATGGAGCATACGGAAATGCTCTCCTACGAGGAGATCATCCGGCTGTGCGCCCTCTTTGCCCGGACCGGCGTCCGTAAAATCCGGCTCACCGGCGGGGAACCCCTGGCCCGCCGGGACCTGCCCGAGCTGGTCCGGGGCATCCACGCCATCGACGGGATCGAGAGCATCGCCCTGACCACCAACGGCCTGCTCCTCCAGGAGCAGCTTCCCGCCCTGCTGGATGCGGGGCTTACCGCCGTCAACCTGAGTCTGGACACCCTGGACCAGGCCCAGTACGCCGCCATCACCCGGCGGGACGCCCTGGACCAGGCCCTCTCCGGCCTCTATGCTGCCCTGGAGGCCCCCGGCCTGCGGGTCAAGCTCAACTGTGTCCCCATGGGGGAGAACGACCCGCAGCTGGTCCCCCTGGCCGACTTGGCCCGGGAGCATGATCTGGCGGTGCGGTATATCGAGCTCATGCCCATCGGTCTGGGCGGCTCCCTCCCCCGCCGGACAGAGGAGGAGGTCCGCGCCATGCTGGAGGCGGCCTTCGGCCCCATGAATCCCTGTGATGAGTCTTTGGGGGCCGGTCCCGGGCACTATTTTACTATCCCCGGCTTCCGGGGGAAGATCGGCTTCATCAGCGCCATGACCCATCAGTTCTGCGACGGGTGTAACCGGGTGCGCCTCACCGCCACCGGATTTCTCAAGACCTGCCTCCAGTACGAGACCGGGCGGGACCTGCGCGCCCTCCTCCGGGACGGTTCCGGAGACGAGGTGCTTCTGGAGGCTATCCGCTCGGCCATTCTCCACAAGCCCGCCCAGCACCACTTTCTCGAGGCTGACGGCCGCCGGGAGGATGAGCGGCACAATATGCACCAGATCGGAGGCTGACGCCTCTCTCCCAGTATTCCCACATTTTGATTACGAGGTGTATTTCATGAGCAAGGTAATTGCTGTCTGTATCAGCGAACAGAAGGGGACCCAGAAGCAGGCGGTGGATGTGGTCCACCTGAAGGAGGACTGGGGCATCGAGGGAGACGCCCACGCGGGCAAGTGGCACCGTCAGGTCTCCCTGCTCTCCCACGACAAGATCGAGGCTTTCCGCGCCCGGGGCGCCGAGGTGGAAAACGGCGCCTTCGGTGAAAATATCATTGTGGAGGGCATCGACTTCGCCGCCCTTCCCATCGGCACCAAGTTCTACTGCAACGACGTGGTCCTCCAGCTCACCCAGATCGGCAAGGAGTGCCACCACGGCTGCGCCATCTTCCAGAAGATGGGCGAGTGCATCATGCCCAAACAGGGGGTGTTCACCCGGGTGCTCCACGGCGGCGACATCCGCCCCGGGGACGAGTTCCGCCTGGAGCTCCCCTTCCGGGTAGCCGTCATCACGGTGAGCGACTCGGGAGCCGCGGGCACCCGGGCCGACCTGAGCGGCCCGGTGATCCAGGAGGTGGTGAAAAAGGCCGGCTATCCCGTGGTCCACACCGCTCTCCTGCCCGATGAGCGGGCGCAGATCGCCGCCGAGCTCTCCCGCATCGCCGACGAGGATGCGGCCGACCTGATCCTCACCACCGGCGGAACCGGCTTCTCCCCCCGGGACTGGACCCCCGAGGCCACCCGGGACGTGACGGAGCGGGACGTGCCCGGCATCCCCGAGGCCATGCGCGCCCTCTCCCTCCAGATCACCCCCCGGGCCATGCTCTCCCGCGCCGCCGCCGGCATCCGGAAGGGCGCGCTCATCGTCAACCTGCCCGGCAGCCCCAAGGCGGTGGGCGAGTGTCTGGAGTACATCCTCCCCCCGCTCTCCCACGGGCTGTCCATCCTCAAGGGTACTACGGGCAACTGCGCCCGCTGAACCACCGTCCCCGCGACGGGTCAACTTCGAGTCCCCGCACCTACGGCGCACGCTATGGGCTGGGACCAATGGGCTGGTCTGGAAACGGGTCCGCCTACCATCTTTGTAAAGGAGTTTGATTTCCCATGAAAAAAGCACTTTCCCTGAGTCTGGCCCTGGCTATGACCGCCTCCCTGGCCGCCTGTTCCAGCGGCGGGACCGCGGCCTCTCCCACTCCGGCCGCCGGCACGCCGCCCCCCTCTTCCACCCCGGCGGCGGAGCCGGTGGAGCTCACCGTCTTTGCCGCCGCCTCCATGGAGGCCACGCTGACCGAGATCGCCGCGCGCTACAAAGAGGCCGCCCCCAACGTGGAGCTGGTCTTTACCTTTGATTCCTCCGGCACCCTCAAGACCCAGATCGAGGAAGGGGCCCCCTGCGACATCTTTATCTCGGCCGCCCAGAAGCAGATGAACCAGCTGGACAGCGCCGACTCCACCGGCACCAATACCGACGGCCTGGATTTCGTCTACTCGGACACCCGGTTCGACCTGGTGGAAAACAAGGTGGTTCTGGCAGTCCCCGACGACAACCCCAAGGATATTCAGTCCTTCTCCGATCTGGCCAGCGATAAGCTCTCTCTGCTGTGCATCGGAAATGAGGACGTGCCCGTGGGCTCCTACTCCCTGGAGATCCTGGAGACCCTGGACATCGACATCGCCCAGCTGGACAGCGCGGGCAAGGTGACCTACGGCACCAACGTCTCCGAGGTGGCCAATCAGCTCAAGGAGGGCGCTGTGGACTGCGGCATCATCTACGCCACCGACGCCTATACCTATGAGCTCACCGTGGTGGACGAGGCTACGGAGGACCTGTGCGGCCAGGTCATCTATCCCGCTGCCGTCATGAAGAGCGGCACGGAGGCCGGATATGACGCTGCCGTGGACTTCCTCCGCTACCTGCATACCGATCCGGAGGCCGTCTCCATCCTGGAGGGCGTGGGCTTTACCGTGCTCCCGTAAATCCAAACCATGTTCGCGGCCGGGCTGGGACCTCTCTCCCGCCCGGCCGCCCGCTCTGTATTCTCAATGGAAAGGGGGCCCTTCCTTGGACTGGTATCCACTCTATAATTCCCTGCGGATCGCCGCCATCTCCACCGTTCTCATCTTTTTTCTGGGGCTCTTTGCCGCCTACTATGTGGCCAAGCTCCCCCGGCTGGTCAAAGGCGTGCTGGATGTGGTGCTCACCCTCCCGCTGGTCCTCCCTCCCACCGTGGTGGGCTATTTCCTGCTGCGCGTCCTGGGTCCCAAGCGGGTGGTGGGTCTCTGGTTTCTCAACACCTTTGACCTCAAGCTGACCATGGTGTGGTATTCCGCCGTATTCGCCTCGGCGGTGGTCGCTTTCCCGCTGATGTACCGCACTGCCCGGGGGGCCTTCGAGTCCTTTGATCCCAATCTGGCCTATGCTGCCCAGACCCTGGGCCGCTCCAATACCTGGATTTTCTGGCGGGTGCGCCTTCCCGCCTGCAAGCAGGGGATCATCGCCGGGGCAGTGCTCTCCTTCGCCCGGGCCCTGGGGGAATACGGCGCCACCTCCATGATCGCCGGCTATACGCCCGGACGCACAGCCACCATCTCCACCACGGTCTACCAGCTCTGGCGGACCGGGGACGACGCGGCGGCCTACCGCTGGGTGCTGGTGAACATCGCCATCTCGGCGGCCGTTCTGCTCACCGTCAATCTGTTGGAGCGCAAAGACCGCACCGCCCGGAAGCGGACGGCCGCTCCCTTTGGGGAGGTGGCCTGATGTCCCTTCTGGTGGATCTGGAAAAGGACTTTGGCTCCTTCTCCCTCAAGGTCTCCTTTGAGACGGAGGGCGGGACGCTGGGGCTTCTGGGTGCCTCGGGCTGCGGCAAATCCATGACGCTCAAGTGCATTGCCGGCATCGTCACTCCCGACCGGGGCCGCATCGTGCTGGACGGGCGCACCCTCTTCGACCGTGAAAAGCATATCGACCTGCCGCCCCAGCAGCGGGGCGTGGGATATCTCTTCCAGAACTATGCCCTCTTCCCCACCATGACCGTGGAGCAGAACATCCTCTCGGGCATGGACCACAATCTCCCCAAGTCCGTCCGGCGGCAGCGGCTGGAGGAGCTGCTCGCCCGCTTCTTCCTCACCGGCCTGGAGCGGCGGCGCCCCGCCCAGCTCTCCGGCGGACAGCAGCAGCGGGTGGCCCTGGCCCGCATCCTGGCCAGCCAGCCCAAGGCACTCCTGCTGGACGAGCCCTTCTCCGCCCTGGACAGCTATCTCAAGTGGCAGGTGGAGCTGGAGCTTATGGAGGTCCTGGACCAGTTTGATGGCCCCACCCTCTTTGTGACCCACAACCGGGACGAGGTCTACCACTTCTGCTCCCATGTCTGTGTATTGGAGGGGGGCCGCTCGCAGCCCATGGAGCCGGTGGAGACTCTCTTCCGCGCGCCGGCCACTCTCTCCTCCTGTCTGCTCTCAGGGTGCAAAAACGTATCCCGGGCCCGGCCCGCCGGTGAGACCTCCGTTGAGGCCCTGGACTGGGGCGTGGTGCTGGAGTGCGGCCGTCCCATCCCGGCGGACCTCTCCCACATCGGGGTGCGGGCCCATCTGCTCCATCCCACTCCCCAGGCGGGTGAAAACACCATTCCCTGCCGGGTGCTCCGGGTCATCGACAACGTGTTTACCATGGTGGTCATGCTGGCGACACCAGGGGGTGCGGCCGGTTTTTCCCGCCTCCGCCTGGAGCTAGACAAGGCCGCCTGGGCCGCCCTCGGAGATCCCGCCCCCCTCTTTCTGCACGCCCAGCCCCAGGATATCCTGCTCCTGCGGGACCCCCACTAAACCAAAATGCGCCCCGGCGGAAGAACCGCCGGGGCGCAGCTTCATTCTGCATTGACTGTGGTCAGAACCGCGGTCTTTTCCTCCGCGTTCCACTGCACATCCAGTCCAAAGGCCTTGGAGAGGAAGCGCAGGGGCACATAGGTCCGGTTCTGGTAGGCCAGAGGGGCCACATCCTGGACTCTCTCCTCGCCATTCACCCAGGCGGTGGGAGAGCCGATCTCCAGTGCGATCCGGGTCTCTCCCCGCTCGCACAGGACCCGGTTGGAGGCCTGATCCCAGGTAACGGTGAAGTCCAGGGCCTCGGCGATCCCGCGCAGGGGCACCAGGATACGGTCGTTTCGGGTAATGGGGGCCGTATCAAAGGAGAGCTTCTCCCCGTCCAGCGTCACATAGCAGCGGGGGGCCGGATAGGCCGTCTCCCAGGCCGCCCCAGTCTCAGCCCAATCCACGACATGGCATACATAGGTCTCATTTCCAATGCTGTCTATTTCGCTGAGCACCGTGCCTCCGGTCCCCCGATGGACCGCTATGCCCTCCTCTGTCCAGGGGCAAAGGGGGAGAAAATACACCCCGTCCCGGGAGGCCAGCAGCTGTCCGTCCGTGACCTTGTAGACCAGCGCTCCGTCCGTATCCGACCGGGTCCCGGGAAACTCGGTCCGTGCGCTGGCCGTCCAGGTAGTCCGGTCGGCGCTCTCATAGACGATCCCGCCCGCCTTGGCATAGCACATGCCGTCCACATAGGCCACGTCGTCCACCGGCGCGCCCAGGTCATACTCCCCCACCTTACGGAACTCCGGGTCCAGCAGGATGACCCTGTTGTTATAGGGACTGGCTTCATCGGCCCCAAAGCCCATCATACCGCCCCGTCCGGTGACCGACTGCCGCATAAGGTATCCGTCTCCGGTCCAGCGGAATGTATAGTCTGCCCAGGGTGAGCCCACGCCCTCCGCGGAATTGTAGCCCAGATCGGCGGTCTGCCACTCCATGGCGCAGTCCGCCCGGAACGGCCCGTCCGCCCTTCCGCAGTACCAGATCTCCGCGGTATATGGGCAGTAGTAGACCACTGCCCCGCCCCCGGTCTCCTTCAGGCGCATCATATCCGGCGTCATTTTCGTCTCCATCGGTATCCATGAGCGTCCGTCGGTAGAGACCGCCAGGCTGAATGGACCATCGTTTCCAGGCTGTTCCCAGATCAGATAGTGGGTCGCCTCCACAGGTGTGTCCATCCCGTCCCCCTGGTACCAGATAGCGCCGCTGTAATAACTCCCGCCCTCGTCGCCCGGGTCCCAGTCCGCCCGGGAAAAAGTGACCTTTTCCCCGTTTACCTCGGCGGAGTAGCCCCCATTTTCACAGCCGATGGCGGTCACCGGGGCATCAAAGGCCCGGACCCCGATGATACGGAAGTCCTCGTCCAGGAAGGTGACCATATTGTTGCGGGGGCTGTCGCCGTATTGCTGGTGGGTGGTGGTACGGGGGTCGTCCAGCAGGCTCTGGCGCATCATATACTCGCTGCCCGTCCAGAGAATCTCAAATTCCTTTTTCGCCAGACCATTCAGGCCTGTACTGTAAGGCACGCTCTCCTCCGCCCACTGCCGGTTCAGCTCGGTCCATGCCACCCCGTCGGCGGAGCGGTACACGGCGCCGGACGCATCATAGTACAGGACATCGTCCTTTCCCGTCTTGCAGAGGTGCGGACCAGCCTCCTTTCCCAGAGGCCCGTCCCAGTTGGGCGTCCCCGCCGCCAGGGCGGGGATGGATAAGAAGCACATCAGGCATAGCGCCGTGAATCCCCACAGGAACCGTTTCATAACATCCTCCTTTTCCGGCGGGCCGGTATCACCGGCCCTATTTCTTCTGCTTCCGAAAGGCAAAAAAACGCTGTCCGAAGTAGTTGAGGACGGTGTAGAGTCCCATGCCCACCAGCTTGGTCAGCCGCTCCCACCAGATGGCGGGGACAAACACCGGCTGGGGAAGGAGCTCCATCACCGGCTGGGCGATCCCGTAGGCCGCCAGATAACACACCGCCACATTCAGGGCAAACTTTACCGCCGAGCGGCCCATGGTCTCCTGGCTGCGGAAGGTGAAAGACCGGTTGAGGAAGAAGCTCATGACCGCCCCCGCCACATAGGCGATGGCGGTGGAGGGCCAGTAGCCCAGCCCCTCCAGGGCAAACATGAGGACCATGGAGAGCAGGGTGTTCCCCACCCCCACCAGGAGGAATTTCCAGATGGAGGCATCCAGAAATTTAGTCTCCTTCATGCTGGTCCAGCACCTCCTTGATGAGGAAGCGGGGCCGCTCCTTGGTCTCCAGGTAGATCTTTCCAATATACTCGCCGATGACCCCCAGGGCCAGCAGGATCAGCCCGCCGATGGCCCATACCGAGCAGATGACGCTGGCCCAGCCGATGACAGTGGCTCCGTGAGCCCAGCGGACAATGGAATAGACCAGCATCAGAAGGCTCACCACAAACACCAGGAAGCCCAGCAGTGTGATATACCGGATGGGCTTGGTGGAGAGGGAGGTGATCCCCTCCATGGCAAAGGAGAGCATCTTTTTGAGGGGATACTTGCTCTCACCCGCAAAGCGCTCCCCCCGCTCATACTCCACCGTACCGGTGGTATAGCCGATCATGGGCACAATGCCCCGGAGAAAGA